>APMI01000366.1_pt1 | contig 10416 bp, 8 predicted proteins | sample 667938 | NCBI WGS metagenome assembly APMI01 (sample SAMN01084076, study PRJNA167559) | wastewater metagenome | biome: Wastewater | place: Denmark: Ejby Moelle, Odense | collected 2011-11-28
TATCGATGGAATGAAAATGCAATCGAGATACTGGCTTTCCATCATCCTCTTGCCGGAAAACAATTTGTCAAAGGATCCATTGAGCCAAACGAATCTATTATTTCCGCAGCGGCCCGTGAGCTTCTTGAGGAAGGCGGCGTGAATCTTGAAACGTTAACTTGTATTGGCAGTGCGCGGATCGGATCGCCCACAGTCCAATGGCATTTTTGCATATTCGATGGAAATGGCCTTCCCGACGCATGGGACTACAAAACCAGAGATGACGGTGGACGTGTCTTTTCGTTCTTCTGGCATCCGTTGAGCCAAGATCTGGACGAAGGTTGGCATCCGATATTCCACCAAGCCTTTCAGTTTATCCGTCAAGCGTTGCCCCCCTCCCCGCGTCCCGCTAACCGCGCCGGATGGCTTCCAGCCCCCCGCCCCGCCTGATCGTCAAGGTCGGCTCGTCACTGCTCGTCGATGCCGATGGAGCGGTGCGGCGTGAATGGCTGGTCGAACTCGTCGCCGACATCGCGGCACGCATGCGCGAGGGGCAGCAGGTGGCGATCGTGTCGTCGGGCGCAATCGCGCTCGGCGCGCGGCGGTTGAAGCTGCCCAAAGGCGGCCGGGCATCGCTGGAGGATGCACAGGCTGCCGCCGCCACAGGACAGATCGCGCTGTCGGGCGTCTGGGCCGAGCTGTTGCACGCGCAGGGCCTGACCGCGGCGCAGATGCTGCTCACGCTCGACGATCTCGAGGACCGGCGGCGCTATCTCAACGCCAGCGCGACCATCGACCGGCTGATGTCGCTCGGCGTCGTGCCCGTCATCAACGAGAACGACAGCGTCGCGACCGCAGAAATCCGTTTCGGCGACAACGACCGGCTCGCTGCACGCATCGCGCAGGTCGCGGGTGCGCATCAGGTCGTGCTGCTGTCCGACGTCGACGGGCTCTATACTGCCGATCCCTCGCGCGACCCCGATGCCACGCGCATTGCGCGGGTGGAGCGCATCGACGCGACGATCACGGCAATGGCGACCGGCGGCTCGCAATCGGGCATGGGTTCGGGCGGCATGGCATCCAAGATCCAGGCCGCGCGCATCGCAACCGGAAGCGGTGCCGACCTGGTCATCGTATCAGGCCACCAGCCCCGCCCGCTGGCACGCGTCGCCGAGGGTGCGGGCACGGTGTTCGTCGCCGACAGGCGTGCGCGGTCGCGTAAGGCCTGGCTCGCCGGACGTTTGACGGTCAAGGGCACGATCGAGGTGGATGGCGGCGCGGCGAGCGCACTTGCCAAGGGCGCGAGCCTGCTCGCCGCAGGCGCGCGGCACGTAACCGGCCAGTTCATGCGCGGCGATGTCATCGACATCGTCGGCCCGCTCGGTTCGCCGATCGCGCGCGGCCTGAGCGAGTACGACACTGGCGAAGCCGCCCGGATCGCGGGCCTGAAAAGTACCGATATCGAAGCCGTGCTTGGTTATGCCCCGCGCGCGGCAATGGTCCACCGCGACCACATGGTGCTGCTGTGATCGTCGCGCTTACCGGCGCGACCGGATTCCTCGGCGGCCACGTCCAGCAATGCGCGCTCGACGCCGGTCACACGGTCCGTGCGCTCACCCGCAAGCCGCAGGCAGAGCGCGAAGGTGTGACCTGGGTCCCGGGATCGCTCAACGACGAGGCGTCGCTGGTCGCGCTGTGCGAGGGCGCGGAAGCGGTCATCCATGTCGCCGGGGTCGTGAACGGCAGCGCGGAAGCATTCGACACCGGTAACCGCATCGGCACCAAAGAGATGCTCTACGCGGCCGAGGCGAGCCATATATCGCGTTTCGTCCACGTCTCTTCGCTGGCCGCGCGCGAGCCGCAGTTGTCGCTATACGGCGCATCGAAAAAAGCGGCCGAGGACGCTGTCGTCACCTCCATGCTCGACTGGCGCATCGTGCGTCCGCCGGCGATCTACGGCCCCGGCGATACCGACAACCTCGAACTCTTTCGCTTCGCGAAAAAAGGCATCGTCCCCTTGCCGCCCAAGGGACGCATGTCGGTCATCCACGCCGAGGACATGGCGCGGCTGATCGTCGCGATGGTCGAGGGCGAGGCCCCCGAGAACATCTACGAGGCAGATGACGGCATGCCCGGCGGCTGGACGCACAAGGACTTCGCCGCCGCCATCGGTGCGGCGGTAGGCCGCAAGGTCGTGACCTTTGCCATGCCGTCCGCACTCGTTCGTGCGGGCGCCTCGCTCGATGGCCTGCTGCGCGGGACGAAAGCCAAGCTGACGCCGGACCGGGCCGCCTATTTCTGCCATCCCGACTGGACGATCGATCCGGCCAAGCGTCCGCCCACCGGACTGTGGACGCCCCGCATCCGTACCGCCGCGGGGCTTGCCGCCACGGCCGCCTGGTATCGCGAAAAGGGCTGGCTCTGACGCTTGCGCTGTAGGGATTTCCGGTCCAGCCTGATCGGAAACTCACTGGGGAAACTTCATGCGTTCACTGATTCCGGTCGCGGTGCTTGCCGCTGTTTTCGCTACGCCTGCCGCTGCCCAGACCCGGCCGGACCAGGTCAAGTTCCGCGAAACCTACAAGGAGTTGGTCGAGACCAATACCGCGATCTCCGCCGGCAGTTGCACATTGGCAGCAGAGCGCATGGCGGCGCGGCTGAAGGCGGCCGGGTTCAAGGACAGCGACGTCCGCCTGTTCGGCGTACCCGATCATCCCAAGGAAAACGGCCTGCTCGCAACGCTGCCCGGCACCGACCCCAAGGCAAAGGCGATCCTGCTGCTCGCGCATATCGACGTGGTCGAGGCGAAACGCGAGGACTGGACGCGCGACCCGTTCACGCTGATCGAGGAGAACGGCTATTTCTACGGACGCGGCACGTCCGACGACAAGGCGCATGCCGCGATCTTCACCGACACCATGGCGCGCCTGAAGGCTGCTGGAACGAAGCTGCGCCGCACGGTGAAACTTGCCCTGACCTGCGGCGAAGAAACCGAGGGCGTGTTCAACGGCGCCGAGTGGCTGTCGAAGGAGCACAAGGACTGGATCGACGCCGAATTCGCACTGAACGAAGGCGGCAGCGGGACGCTGAACAAGGATGGAAAGCCCGTGTCGCTCGGCATGCAGGCCGGCGAGAAGGTCTATCAGGATTTCCGCGTCGAGGCCGTGAACCCCGGCGGCCACAGCAGCCGTCCCCGTCCCGACAATGCGATCTACGACCTTGCCGCCGCACTTGTGCGCGTCGGAAAATATGAATTCCCGGTCCAGTTCAGCGACACAACAAAGGCCTATTTCACCGAAACCGCGAAACTGGTCGGCGGCGAGATGGGTGCGGCAATGACGCGCCTCGTCGCGAACCCGGCGGATGCGGAGGCCAATGCCATCGTGTCGAAGGACCCGAGCTATCACTCGTCGTTGCGCACCACCTGTGTCGCAACGCGGCTGGACGGCGGACATGCCAATAACGCGCTCGCCCAGCGCGCGGGCGCCAACATCAATTGCCGCATGTTCCCCGGCGACAAGATTTCGGATGTGCAGGCGCAACTGGCGAAGGCGATGGACAATCCGTCGATCAAGATCACGCCGACCGGCGACATCAGCCCGACACCGCCCCCGCCCCCGCTGACGCCGCTCGTCTATGGCACCGCCAAGACACTTGCCGCAAAATATTTCCCTGGCGTCCCGATGTTGCCCGCAATGGCGAACGGCGCGACCGATGGCCGCTTCCTGAACGCGGCCGGCATTCCGACCTATGGCGTGCCCGGCCGCTTCTCCGAACTCGACGGCGGCGGCGTTCACGGCCTGAACGAGCGCAAATCGGTCGCCGGGCTGTACAAGGAACGCGACTATCTGTTCGACCTGATCCAGGCCTATGCCAGTTCGAAGTAGGGAACCGGACGCCGCAATCCCTTGGCAGTCGCGCCGCGCTGCCGCTAAGGAGCCTGCATGACAGACCGCGCATCCATTTATTCGACCGTCGTCGAGCAGATCGAACCCTTCAACAAGAAGGATGTGGAGATCGGCGAGACGACGACATTCCAGCACGATCTCGAATGGGACTCGCTGACCGTCATGGATTTCGTGGCGGCGATCGAGGACGAATTCGACATCATGATCACGATGAACATGCAGGCGGAGATCGAAACCGTCGGCCAGCTCGTCGACGCGGTGGTCAAGCTCAAGGCATGACGGACCTGTTTTCGAAGTTCGATCCGCTGATCGAACAGCGCGAGGCCCTGCTCGCAACCGGACAGCGCGACCCCTTCTCGCTCGTCATGGAGAAGGTCCTGTCGCCGACGCGCGCGATCTGCAACGGGCGCGACACCATATTGCTCGGCACCTACAACTACATGGGCATGACATTCGATCCGGATGTCATCCAGGCCGGCAAGGACGCGCTCGACAGTTTCGGGTCGGGCACGACGGGCAGCCGGGTGCTCAACGGCACCTATGGCCCGCACAAGGACTGCGAAGAGGCGCTGAAGGAATTCTACGGAATGGACCATGCGATGGTCTTTTCCACCGGGTACCAGGCGAACCTCGGCATCATTTCGACGATCGCGGGCAAGGAGGACTACATCATCCTCGACGCCGACAGCCACGCGTCGATCTACGACGGCTGCGCGCTCGGCAACGCGCAGGTCGTGCGGTTCCGGCATAACGATATCGAGGACCTCGACCGGCGGCTGGGCCGCATTCCGGCAGAGGCAGGCAAGCTTGTCGTGCTTGAGGGCGTCTATTCGATGCTCGGCGACATCGCCCCGCTGACCGAAATGATCGCCATCGCGAAGAAACACAACGCGATGATCCTTGTCGACGAGGCGCATTCGATGGGCTTTTTCGGTCCCAACGGCCGTGGCGTCGCCGAGGAACAGGGCTGCCTGGACGATGTCGATTTCGTCATCGGCACCTTCTCGAAATCGGTCGGGACGGTCGGCGGCTTCTGCACATCGAACCATCCGAAGTTCGAGATCATGCGGCTGGTCTGCCGCCCCTACGTCTTCACCGCATCGCTGCCGCCCAGCGTCGTCGCGACCGCCGCGACCTCGATCCGCAAGCTGATGCATGCAGGCAACAAGCGCGCGCATCTGTGGGAAAACTCGCGGACGCTGCACAAGGGGCTTCGCGATCTGGGATTCCAGCTCGGCACCGAAGAGGCGCAGAGCGCGATCATCGCGGTCATCATGCCCGATCTGGAGACGGGTGCGGCCATGTGGCAGGCATTGCTCGAAAACGGCCTCTACACCAATCTTGCCCGCCCTCCCGCGACACCGGCAAACATGACTTTGCTGCGGTGTTCGCTGTGCGCGGAACATACGGCCGAGGATGTAACGACCATCCTCGAACGGTTTGCCGCGGCGGGACGTGCCACTGGCGTGATAGGCTAGATCGAAACGACATCGTAACGCTTTCCCCACAACGCTTGGCACGATATGGTTGCTGCGATGCGGGATGAGGCAGACGGACCGACGGGCTGGCACCTGTCGCGGTTTTGGCTGGCGCTGGCGGCGGTCGGGGCAACAGCCATCATCATCACGCTCGTCCTCATGCTGGCCGATGCGACCCGCGAACGCGACGACACGCTGCGCCTTCAGGTGCGGACATCCGATCGCATCATCCTGGCCGCGACGTTCGAATCGACGATGGCACGCAGCGAGGCGGCGCTGGGGCGGTTCGTCATCAGCGGCGATAATGCGCTCGGCACGATCTATTCCGACAATTGGCGCCGGTCCGGCCTTCTTCTCGATCGCCTCAGCCAGATCAGCCGCGACACGACGCAAGCGGCGCAGGTCGACGCGCTGCGCAATGCCTGGACGGTCCGCGGGCAAGAACTGGCGGACGTCGCGCTGCGGACGACCTATCGCCAGAACAGCGAAGCCCTGTCGTTCTACTACAAGATCCGGTCCTCCGCGGCACTCGGCCAACTGACGTCCGGCATCGAGGACTTCATCGTCCACCAGCGGAACGTGCTGGGGCGGCGAGGGACCAGGGTGGATGCCCTGGTGAGCCGGGCGAACCTGCTCACGACGCTGGTGTCGATCGCTGTCGTCCTCGTGGTCACCGGCATGGGTATCCTGGCCTTCATCGCGCTTCGTTCGGCCCAGCGCCGTGCGCTCGAGGAGGAACGCGCCAAGGCGCTGGAGGAAGCGATCGACTCGCGAACCGCCGAACTGAAAGCGACCAACGCGCGCCTGTTGACCGAGATGACGACGCGCGAGGATGCCGAAGCCAAGTTGCGCCAGGCACAGAAAATGGACGCCGTTGGCCAGCTGACGGGCGGTATCGCGCATGATTTCAACAATATGCTTGCCGTCATTCTCGGCGGCATAGAACTCGCCAAGCGCCGCCTGACCGATGGCAAGGAGAGCCCCGAACGGCACCTGGACAGCGCGCTGGAGGGTGCCAATCGCGCAGCGGCACTGACAAAGCGCCTGCTCGCCTTTGCCCGTTCCGAACCCTTGCTGCCGAGCGCAATCGATCCCGACGTTTTGATCAAGGGTATGTCGGACCTGCTCGACCGGACGCTGGGTGAGCGCGTCATGGTGCGCCATGTCTTCGAATGCGAAGGCTGTGCGATCTTCGCAGACCGGCACCAGCTGGAAAATGCGATCCTGAACCTTGCCGTCAACGCGCGGGACGCGGTCGACGCGAAAGGCACTGGCAGTGGTACCCTGACCATCGCGACGGCGAGCATCGTCCTGGCCGACGAAGAGATCACCGGCCTCGCTGCGGGCCGCTATGCCCGGATCGCGATCAGCGACACCGGCATCGGCATGGACCGTGCGGTTCTCGAACGCGTTTTCGAACCCTTTTTCACGACGAAATCGGCGGGCGATGGCACAGGGCTTGGCCTCAGCCAGGTCTTCGGTTTCGTCAGTCAGTCGCTTGGCTCCGTCACGGTCGACTCCGCCGTCGGCGCAGGCACGACCGTCTCGATCTACCTGCCTGTCCATCAGGGACGCGCAGAGGCAGCTGCCAATACGGCCGACGGCGAAGTGATTGCGGCCCGCAACGGCATCGATATCCTTGTCGTCGAGGACGACCGCCGCGTGCTAACCGCGACGATGGAGGCACTCAGGGAATTGGGCCATCACCCGATCGAATGTTTCGGCACCGAAGGCGCCGAAGCGAAACTGAAGGCCCACCCCGATGTCGCGCTCGTCGTGTCGGACGTACTGATGCCCGGCATGACCGGTCCCGAATTGATACAGGTTTTCCGCCAGACCCGGCCCGAACTCCGCGCGATTTACGTGACAGGCTACGCCGGTGACGCCGCAAGCGCCGCCGATTTCGGCGACGATGTCGTCCTGCGAAAGCCCTTCACCATCGGCGCGCTGCAGGCCGCGATCGACACAGCGCTGACCGATGGGGCACCGAGACCGCTGGAAACGCGCGCTGCAGCTTGATAGGAGCCTAAGTCTAGGTTCCGAACCGGATATTCGTGACGCTGTTTTCCGCCACTGACCGCTACCTTGCGCGCTTGATCTTCCTGCCCCTCATGGGGTCGCTGGTCGTGGCTGCCATGTTGCTGGTACTCGACCGGATGCTGCGCCTGTTCGATTTCGTCGCATCGGAAGGCGGACCGGTCAGTGTCGTGTGGCGAATGCTCGCCAACCTGCTGCCCGAATATCTGTCGCTGGGTATACCGATCGGCCTGCTGCTCGGCATCCTGCTCGCTTTCCGGCGGCTCGCGATGTCGTCCGAACTCGATGTGCTGCAGGCCGTGGGACAGAGCTACAACCGCATGCTCTATGTCCCCTATCTCTACACGATCGGCCTTGCGCTCATAAACCTGGCGATCGTGGGCTACGTCCAGCCCAAGGCGCGCTTCGCCTATGAGGAACTGCGCTACGAACTGCGGTCGGGCGCGCTGGGCGCATCGATCAAGGTCGGCGAGTTCAACCGGCTGGGCAAGGACATGACCCTGCGGATCGACAAGAGCAGCGACCAGGGCCGCTCGCTGTCGGGCATCTTCGTCATGGCACGGTCAAGTGGCAACCGGACCCTGGCGGTTGCAGCGGAAGGCGGCCAGTTCCTCGCGACCGACGATCCCGATGTCATCATCCTGCGCCTGACCAACGGCACGCTGACGCATGACGACCCCAAGTTCCGTGCCCCGCGCGTGCTGACCTTCACGGCGCATGACCTGCCGATCGACCTGCCCAAGATGGAGGCGTTCCGCCCGCGCGGCCAGAGCAAGATGGAACTGACGTTGCCCGAACTGGTCAAGACCGGCCGCGATGCGAACCAGCCGGCGCTGACCCGTTACGAGGCTAGGTCGAACTTCCATTACCGCCTGGCGGAAGTGATGATGATGTTCCTGCTGCCCCTGCTCGCCGTGGCACTGGCCGTGCCGCCGAAACGATCCGCCTCCGCGCTCGGCGTGTTCATCTCGATCATCATGGTCGTGACCTATCACAAGATAAACGAGTACGCGGCCGGCATGGGCGAACTCGGCCGCATCGATCCGTTTTTTGCGCTCTGGATACCCTTTGCGCTGTTCGCCGCGTTGATTCTGTGGATGTACTACACCATCGCCTTTGTGCCCGGCGGCCAGCCGATCGGCGGCCTCGAGCGCATTTCGGCCAAGGCATTCAAGGCGATCCGCGGCCTGTTCGCAGCGAAGCAGCCCGCATGATTGCCGATTTCTTCCCGTCGCGCACCGTGACCATCTACATGGCGCGCCTGTTCCTGACGCGCAGTTTTGCCGTGCTGGCATTGCTGGTACTGGTGCTGCAGGCTCTCGACCTGCTGAGCGAGAGCGGCCGGATCCTTGCACACCCCGGCAATGGGCAGGCCCAGATCCTGACTTATATCTCGCTGCGCGTCCCCGGGATCATCCAGCGGTTCCTGCCCTTTTCCGTCCTGTTGGGCACGCTGATCGCGTTCATGCAGTTGAACCAGAACAGCGAAGTCATCGCGATGAAAGCGGCAGGACTCTCCGCGCACCAGGTGCTGGCGCCCGCCATCGTCGCCAGCCTGTTGCTGGCGGTCGTGTCGTTCGTGTTCAACGAACGCATCGTCGCCCGCGCATCCGACACGCTCGCCAAGTGGGAAAAGGTCGAATTCGGCCCCCTGCCCACCGATCGCGAAGGGCAAATCAACGTCTGGGTCCGCAACAACGACGACTTGATCCACGCCGATTTCGCCAGCGGCCGTGGCACCGGAACCGTCCTGACCAAGGTTTCCGTTTATGATCGCGTCGGCGGCACGCTGCGGTCGATCGTCGAGGCGGACAGCGCGAGAGTCTCGGGCAAGGGCTGGGAATTGATCAACGCGCGACGCTTCGACGTCAAAAGCGGGCAGCGCCAGCCCATGGGCAATGTAAAGGCGCTGGAAGGCGTCCGTCCCGATCAGTTTACCTTGTCTTCGGTCGACCCGCTCGGCCTGTCTTACTGGCGATTGCAGGAGGCGATTTCCGATCTGGAGATCGCGGGCAGACCTGTCGATTCGCTCAAGGCCAATCTGTGGCACAAGATTTCGGGGCCGCTTTCGACAGTGCTGATGCCGCTGCTGGCCGCGGTCGCCGCCTTCGGCTTGGCGCGTTCGGGCAAGCTTTTCGTGCGCGCCGTCATCGGCATGGCGCTGGGCTTCGCCTATTTCGTCGCGGACAATTTCGGGCTCGCGATGGGCAACCTCGGCGCCTATCCGCCGCTGCTCGCGGCATGGGGACCGTTCCTGCTCTTCCTGCTGATCGGCGAAGCAGTACTGATCCGCACCGAGGAATAACGCCTCAGCGCTTGCGCTGCGTGTTCGCATAGAGGCGCGTGACGAGGCCCGGCAAGCCGTCGTAGCTGCCCTTGTGATACGGCGAATCCACGCCCAGCGCCGCGGTCAGTCGCCGGTGCACTTCGCCCAACGCATGGTAGGGAACGCTGGGCACCAGGTGATGCAGCGCGTGGTAGCGCAGCCCGACTGGGGCCCATAGCGCAGGCAGGTATCCCGGCGGCGGCACATTCACCGTGTCGAGATATTGCGCGGTCACCGTCATCGGCTCGCCCTCATTCTCCCAGAGATGCGCGACGAGCGTGCGAACCTGGTTGAGGACGGCGACGCCCGAGGCGACACCCATGATGATCGCGAACGATACCAGCGACAGCACGCCGGTCGCCGCCATCGCAACCAACGCAATCGCCCAAAGGCTGCATGCGATTTCCAGGCGGACCCAGAGCGCATAGGCGTCCTTGTCGGCACGGCGGCGGCGGAAAGCCGGATTGATCGCCAGCCCAGAATAACGTTCAACGACAGTCTCGCGCAGCGGCGGGACGATGATCGACAGCGGCGCCAGCACTGCATAGCGGAGCAGGAGCGCAACTGGTGCCAGTGCCGCCACGACCACGAACACCGGCAGCGTCCAAGGCTTCATCAGCGCCAGCGGCAGATATTCCGGATCGTCGACCGTCCCGTACCGCACACGCGTGTGATGAAGGTTGTGCAC
>APMI01019211.1_pt1 | contig 10414 bp, 7 predicted proteins | sample 667938 | NCBI WGS metagenome assembly APMI01 (sample SAMN01084076, study PRJNA167559) | wastewater metagenome | biome: Wastewater | place: Denmark: Ejby Moelle, Odense | collected 2011-11-28
GAAAGGATTTGAAAAATTTAATCTTCATTACTAAAATTCAAAATAAAACCCATGCATCAACAAAGAAACTTAGTCCTCTATCGAAATAAAATAAAATATGGATCATACAGACAGGCTCATGGCTAAAAATGAAAGACTCAATATCATATATGAGCAGAAAATGTCTGAAAGATAATCTCCAGCTTATATGTTCCTTAAATCTTTGAGTCTGGTTAAGAAGAATAATAAAGATCTTGTTAAAAAAACATTTGCGTTAGGAATTCAAATTAAACTATTGCAGTATTTATCGTATACTAGTAAAAAGAAAGAGCTGTAAATTATTGGAAAATTTATTTTAGAGACTCTACCTGAATTCACAAAGTCAGCTGACAAAGATGAAAAAATTGCTGTTATTTTCTACTATAAAAAAGTGCTTGAGTCAATGGCAGATATTACCGGGGATGATGAAGAAGCAATCGAGACAATGCTGCGAGTGATTTCTGCAGTAAGTTTACTGCATGAAGACGGATTTACGAACTAAGCTTAACTCATCACTAAAAAGGTTCAGAATATTTGCATTTCAAAATTATGCGAAGAAAAACTTTCAAAAAGTTCTAAATTTTTAGCTTTGCTTAGTAGAAGCATGAAAATTTAACCCAACTTCTTTGAAATATATGTTGAACATAAAATAAAAAACTACATACTCTAAACATATGAGACAAGAATTAAGCAAATATAGAAAAATGATGAAAATTCTATAAACTACAGAAATGAGCCTGAATGTATTGAAATAGGAGTTGAAGATTATTTGAAAACATTTAAGGTGGAAAAAAATATTAATTCAACTTTGTTTAATAAAATCACAAGAGAAATATTTGTAGGTTGGAGATCTATAACAAAACTTGTCTATACTTATGGATTGAATGCTCTAACATAATCAAATCTGACGGGTTAAAAATTCATTTCATACATTCCTTCGTCATCCATATTATAAATAACTGAAAAAATAACTCAATTCTATGCTTCATCTGCATAAAAATATACTAACTCGAGAAAATAACTTAAAATTAAACTTGAAAGTGCTAATCAATAAGATTAAAAGTAAAAAATTCAGAAAAAAATTTCAAAGCAAAATGAAAAAATAACTTAGACTTGGAGAAAAAGTAAATAACATTTTAAAAGATTTCTTCAAGATTATTAAATTCTACATCCAATGATCATACTGCAAAAAATTGCTGTTAAAGCAAAATAGAACAAGATTAAATTTATCAACTGGATCATTGAAAGTTTGTTCAGTGATGCTTAAGACGATAAAATAGATATTCTAGTCATCCTTCTTCATCAAAATGGTCTAATAATTGATTTTAATAAAAACAAGAGTTTCAATCAATACATTTCTGCTATTGTTCTTTAAAAATGTCTTACTCAAATTCGTCTTCCTAACAATTAACGCAAATTTGATCTCAACAAAGTAATTTATCTCACTTCAGCATGCTTGTGTGTTCAGCAGTTTAACGATCTCGCTCTCGCTCAGGGATCTCCTTCGCTATTGTAGTAAATATAAAAGCTATATTTGGAGAAAAAGGTATTTTCAATGAAAAATTTGGATGAAAATCCTGAGAATTTGAAAGTGTCTACATTTCTCTACGAAGAGTGTTTGTATCTTATATACAAGCATATATAAGTAAGCAAAGCATTAAAACAAAATTAGATTTTCGATTCAAGAAGAAACTCACAATTCATAAATTTCGACCTCTTTTTTGAATAAATTTCTCCTTAACAGTTCAAAAAATCCGTCAACCCTGCATAATTTAATAGTTTCAATAGAGAGAAATGGTATAGCTCTCTTCATAACATCATATAAGATATTGAGAAGCTTGTATCCAAAGCACTCAATCAATAAAAAAAATAAGTATAAGAAATCTTAATGTCAAATGAATAAGAAAAAACTGAAATGAACATTATTGACTTAGAAAAATTGGCAAGTGTATATAAGCCTCATGAGAATAGCTTCATAGATACAACAAGGAAAATTGATATGTTTCATAGTCCTAGATTTAAGGGGTATTGTAGAAAATTAAAGTAAATTTGCAATATTAATAAAATTTAATAAGAAAAGGAGCGCTTTAGAAGATCATCTGACAATTCATCTGATAGCGATAGAGATTAATTTATTCATTATTTAATAAGAAGATAGACGAGAGGGCATCCTTAAGAAATAAATGATATAATTCGTCTTCATCGAGGTGAAAGATAAAATCAAGCTATTAATCAAACAAATGAAGTCAACTTTATTCAATAACTAGCATAGATCAGACCAAATTCATAAATTGTTAGTCAAACACCATCACCCAATAAGCAAGACAAGTTAGATATTTAAAATAAATAAGAATAGAAAAAATAATAAATAAAAGAAAGAAAATAGGATAAATAGGCAAATTTGATGGTCTAAATGCCGAAAGATTCTTAATAACTGTAAAACACAATGCCTATAGTCATGAGAAAAAAATCAAGCATAAAAATGAGTAAGATTAGGAAATAATTTTCAGAGGCTGAAAAAAAGTTGTTATAAAATACAAATTATAAAAAATATGCAGAATCTAATACATTCTAGCAAATGAATATGCTATTAGGCATGTCTTCTGAGTTTCTGGAAGGCCTCCCGAGTGAAGTTTATATGGATTTTAAAATGAAGTCAAATGCTTTAAAGGAATAAAAAAAGAGGCAGTAATATGAAAAAAATAGAACAAGGGGAGGAATGGACCCTCGAAGGAATAGAAGAAATAGAAATATAGAAAAATAAAAATAAAAGCTGAAAAATAAGTTCAAAAACAATTCTTTTACTAGCTAAGTGACTCCCTGTACATAAATTATTGTAAACAGCTTGAGAGGTTTACTGACTAATTCTTCTAATAGTTTTACCATTGATCATAATATTTGCTCTCTGTTTTTGGAATTGAAGAACAGCAACATCAAAAAAAAAGTGTTAACAACTTTGATTGTCATGCTCAAAAACTAAAAAAAATTAAAAGTATAATTTTTCAGAAAAAACGAAAAGTAAGGCTGGAAGCACGACATTGAAAGAGCAAGACGTAAATAAAAGTCATCCCTAAGTTCTATATTTAGTGAAAAGATTTTAACGATCATTAAAAATTCAATTGACAATTGTTTGTTTGACAATAGCGAACTGTTCCAGAAAAGGTTGGATTTCAAATAGTTTTATGGTGATGTTTTCCTTGATCAACTGGTTCTTGGCGAGGAAATGAGCTTGGATTTTTCTGTCGAACTTGGTGCAGATGAGCGATATTATGATCCCTTATTTGAGCTTTTGTTGAAATCATTAGAAGCCAGACATAGTTTAGCTAGAGTTTTGCTGAAATACTTAAAAAATCCACCAAATATCTTAATTTAAAAAATATTTTTTTTGATGAAAGATGGTCGGATTGAACCTGGAGCTTATAAATCTATGTAACTGCTTTCAAAAAATTAAAAACTTAAATAATTATTTGAGAAATAGTATACGAATGAGCATCCACCTTCATATGAGCTCTTGGGAAAAATAATAATGTACGATTTTGGAAAGCTTAACTTTGTAAAGGATCTTCATAAGAACGCTTTGAAACACTACAAAATTTCTCATAACAAATTCCTGTGTTAAATTTTTGCATTATACACTGACGAAGAGCTAGAGAAGCAGCAAGATATGATCATAGAATACAGGAGCATATACTCCAAAATCGTGATTGATCTTTACGAAGCCGGTGAGAGAATTATTGACCTTCCGATATCCAGGCTATTTAAGCTGAATAAATTTTTAGATTTTAATGCAAAAGTAAGCTACTTCTACAACAATGAAGAAGTGAGTAGAATATAGTTCTACGATTTTGAAGACCCATTTTCAGTGAACGTTCGAGTTGACCCTAAAGATGTTTTCTACAGCACCTATCTCAAAATCATGAGTCTTACTCCAAGAGAAATTCGAAGAAAAATCACTGTTGACTATATGGGACTGTTGGATGGATACGGAGATGGTTATTTCAAGGTCTGGCTGGAAGAGCTTAAAGATTTCATGAGAGAGTGCGGAATGTTTATTCCTGTCTAATTTGAAAATGTATATCAGCCAACCCCTGAAGCTGTACTTCAAGATTAAAACTATCTTAATCTGTTCAAATTCTTGGGTCGAATTATTGGAATTGCAGTTTTACATAAAAAACAGTTTCCTCTCACATTTTCTTCAATATTTTATAAAATTTTACTAGGCAAGAAACTATCTTTAGAAGATTTAAATTCTGTTAATCCAAACTTGTTCTTGGATCTCTAAATGTATTAAAAAACCATAAACCTATCTAAATAATAATTTGAAAATCTATAATTGGAGAGATATTTCAAATATGAAGGGAGAGATATAAGAGGATAAAAAATATAAGTGTTATTAAAAGAAGGCGGAGAAAATATTTTAGTGACTCAATAAAATTTCTAGGAGTATAAGGAATTGATCACAAAGCAAGTAGTGACTGACTTCTGCACTAGAGAATATGAAAAAATAAAAGAAGGATTCTATGAAATCATTCCTGCCAACACTATCCAAATCTTCAGCTAGGAAGAACTTGAGCAACTGATTAGTGGGGTGAGCACAATAGATAGAAAAGAATTCGAATAGACGACTATTTATTAAGGATACTCCAAAGACGATAAAGTTATTAGATGGTTCTGGGAAATTATAAATGAGTTTAATGACAATGATTTGATTCGAGTTTTCCAATTTATCAGTGGAACATCGAAGCTACCTTTTGGAGGATTCAAAGCTTTATCATCAAGGATTAAAATTACCCGTATTGAGGACACCAACAGAATTCCTTAAGTTCATAACTGCTGGAATGGACTTGATTTGCCTTGTTATGCCACTAAATAAGCCCTCAAAGTAAAGCTTCTTACAGCTATTTTACAGGGCAAATGATCATTTATCTTAAGTTAAACATTAATCACATACAGATTATGATGAAATTATTGATGAATACTCTACATTTTAATCTTATATATTTTATTGTGCATACAGATGGTAAAGTAACCTAAACCCACTCTGAAACCGACTATAAATCCCCCATACAGTTCACTAAAATAATTCCTGATAAATCACAAGCCCATAAATACTTCCCTTTTGAACATGCAGAATTTGCAGCGTAGTTTGAGTGTAGTAATGATCATTGACAGTAATAATGGTTACTATTATGGGTAGGCGCATGATAATGTTAAAGAAGGTATTGGCGTGTGTTTTTAATTCAATGGCAGCACCGTGTATGAGGGGCAGTGGAAAAATGGGATCAAAGAGGGCAAAGGAGTATAGAAATATGTCAGTGGAGAGTATTATTAAGGGCAATTTCATAATGGGTGCAAAAGTGGCAATGGAATATGTAAAGATATCAATGGCAATGTCTATCAGGGAGAGTGGAGGCAAGGTAAAAGATGGGGGTCAGGTGCATTCACTAATAATAAAGGGCAAAGTTATATCGGCGAGTGGAAAAACGATATGGAATAAGGATATGGCATATTAACTGAGCCTGGTGGAGTAAAATATTAAGGTCTATTCGCTGCAGGTAAGAAATCAGGAAAAGGTGTGCAAGCTTACACTAATGGCTCAATTTATAAAGGGTATTTTAAAGATAACCTATTTCATGGATTCGGCTAGTTTTATTAAAAGAATGGTAACTCATATCGCGGTGAGTATCACATGGGCAAACGAGAAGGTCCAGGATAACTTAATCAAAAGTATCCTACTGTTAAATCTTACCAAGGATATTTTAAATAAGATATGAAATGGGGATACGGAGTGTATAGCTGGAACTCAGGCAGTGTTTACAAAGGATTTTTCTAACGAGATTTGAGAAATGGATATGGGGAAATGTATTGGCCTGAAGGAAATATTTATAGGGGATGGTGGAGAGATGGCGTACAGCATGGTAAAGGGTAACTCTTTGTTCTCAATTAAGGACTTATGAAAGGAATTTTTAACAACAATCATCTTACTATTTTAACAGAACAGACTAAATTAACTAAATAAGAATACTAAAATAATTTAAATTATAGCAATACTATTCCCAGTGGACTAAATAAATATGGAAAATCATTATCTAAATCTCGTAAGTTAAACAAAAAGAAAAGAATAGATCAAATAAATAAATCACTATCACCTCAGCTACATGTTAGGTCAAAGCGAAAAATAGTCAAATCTTCATTAGATAACATATAATTTCCATTGTTATTTCATAATCATCGTCGCCTCAAGACTGAGGCCTCAAACAAGAAGCAACTATAATTATAAACTATAGTTCTGAAGAAAAAGAAATAAGATAAAATCGAGGGGAGGTATTAAAAGAGAAGTGAACCCATAATCGAAGCTCTATAAAGTTGTAATCGTGGTAAAAAATTGCATTCAGCGATGAGTATTAGGGAAAGTTTTATTAAATCAGTCAAACATAACTCTGTAACTACTTAACCTGAAACTCAAGATAGCTACACTTTTTGGAACAAGAAAAAATAATTACAATTTTGAGTAAGCAAAATAAGAAAAATCAAAAAAGTTTTCAGTCAGTGACAAATAGAGAACTTTCTTTCAAATTCTTTCTGATCTTTTTTCCGTAATTCTGCTGTCTCTCTCTTATTTTCTTGCGTTCGTAGCTCTTAATGTATTACTCTCTCTTTTTATTTGCTTAATCTTGTTGTATTTTTTATAAAAATGGACTTTTTGGATAATTTTTAGGTGAGTGCTGCTTTTTCACTGATTTGTCTGTGCTTTACATTTCTCCAATTTGTGATGTTTATTCAGGATTTCTGTATTTGTTAATATTTGGCAAACTAATACGATAGTTCTTTAACTCTTTGATCAGACTGTTCGATATCTTTGAGTGCTCTCTTACTAGCTTTATTTGATTACGGCGCTGCTGGATTCGTTATTCAATCAGGTGTCTCTTCTAATTCTTTTATTTTTATTGCAATTGCTCCATCTCCTGAAATTTTTTAAGAGAAGTCTGTATTCTTTGTTCGACTTTTTGTGATTATTTTTTATTATTAATTGACTGCTATTTTCGAAGTTGGTTCATTCTGGCAACAAGATCAGACGCTCTTTTCAAATTTTCTGGATCAGTATAATCTGTATAAGTTTTCTTGCGCTCTTCTACTCTTGAATGCTAAACTTTAACTTTTTGTATTTAATGATCGACACTTTGCAACTACTTCAATAATTTAGTCTTCCTATCTTAGAGTGTCTTCTGCTCTCTCTTTGTCTCATACTCAGATAATCTTGATTTTGGCTATGTACGAATTATGGGATCCAATGCTAGTTTTTTTACTGAGTTTTGAGATTTTGATTGCACATTTGAAGAAGTCGGCTTTATATTTTGAAGTAAATTTGTGACTGCAGCCTCTGATTTTGAGGATAGCATGTCTACTATTTTATCAAGAACTAGGTCGAACATAAAAATATTTATTAATGCATTATGCAAACTAAGATAACAGTTTATTAAACATATTTATATGCTGAATTACAGTTACTAAATAAAAAGTGAGTATTAATAACAATTAATGTGAAATTTTTTTTATTTGTTTAGAAATAACCAATTTAAAACTTTAATTTTAAATTTGAAAAAAGACCACATTATATATAGATTCTCTTATATATTATAAATACAAATATTTCTCATTTAGCTTCATGAGAGCCACCAAATAATAACCTGTAGCTGAATAATAGCCAACATTAACACAATTTCTCTCGTCTGCTCCTTAGTTTCTAAGTTAACAACTATAACTCAATATTGCCTTAAGACTGAAGTTTGGAGATTAGACGTAAAAATTTTACCAAAGCGAGTAGCAAATCCATGAAACTTTAACAACATTGTAATCAAAATTAGAGTAAAGTTAGGACCCACCGTAGATAATACTAGCCCAGTTGATCGATTCTAAAATTCTGGTCCCATTATTAAAAACCCTAGATCACCCAAATTTAGATATAAATATTTCAGCAATAAAATGTTATCACTCTCTCATAATCGACCTAAACTAAGACATTGAACAGGCCGATCTTGACACAAATAAACAAAAGAGTCAGTAATAAGAGGGAGGAGCATTTGCTATGTTTTTTAGAATGGCACTGTGGTTTGTATAAAATGGGCTAGCTTAGGCACTTGTGAGAGTGTTAAGCAAATGTGACTAAGAGAAAATATAATAGTATTAAGCTTGTACTAAAATATTGAAAATACTTTAATCTCTCATTTAGTTAAGTAACACAGTGTATGAAATATTGATCCGTGATACATAAATAATAAAATTCCTGACAAACAGAATAATGCCAAATTTCACAATTTCCCACCGCATAATTGACGACAACAAATTTATCTCAAGTGATCTCTTATTATCCTTACTCCAAACTCCCACTCTAACTCAGACATAGTAATAATAAATTAATGAGACAACTTCAGCTGTAGGCCAATTCTACAAATTCTTTGGTATCGAAGTATTGGTTGAAACTATCAGCAGCTATGAAAATAAATTACCTACTGAAATTGATTAGAGGGAATATTTGAGTAATTTGTTCGGCTGTCTCAATGTTATGCTTGTTGCAGTTAAGGAATGCAGGAAGCAGTTTGCGGCAATGAAAGGACTATATCTCATGGTAGGGTATATTTGTAATAAGACTGAATATGCAGTATCTGCTCTTAAATCAATCTCCAACTGCTTAGACATATAAACAGACCCCGCTGCAGCCTCCTAAATATGCGCATAAATCGCAAACGATGGCTCGCTAAAATACATATTTCCAATCGCAATGATGCAGGGACTCAAAGGCAAAGATAGTGATGAACAGACTTAAATCAATGAACATGTTTTAAGAGTATTGTACTTTTTAGTTTGCTATTCTCAGGGAGTGACCAGAGATAGAATTTTGTTCAAGTTCACGGAAAAGCGGTTTGCCAAACTTTAAAGAATATTTTAAATTGCTGTCGAATATTTGGGAGGAGTCGGATCATAACAAAAAGATAAAGATAAATAGAAATAGAAAGGTATCAAAATTGAGAAAGCAGATATTGATCCATAAGAATACATAAGATTGGTCAAAGATTAAGGATTAGGGTTAGTTGAAACATGCGCTAAGATAATTGTCACTATATGGAGTATTTGCCCAAAATCAAGATAAAGAATTATTGCACTGTTGCCTTTATATTCTCTAAAATCTGAACAGCTACAAACAATAATTTAACGAAACTATAAATTCATCGACGAAGGTCAATAAAAATAGCACTTAGCAAGACTTTTGGCGACTAGTTTACGGGAAGTCCAACAATTAGTGAAATGATATTTAATATACTTGATAATTCAGGCAAAGAATATATATAATACAAAGTAAGTGTATCTATCATGTTATATATTGTTTTTTTAATTATTTTAATTCCCATTAATTTGATGGCAATAATTTTCAAGGACTTTAACATTCAGTAATTTGCTTGAAAACTGAGAACAGTCTATCATGATCTAGTTTGAAATTTAGTAAAGGATTAGTACTCACACTGGCCTCTTTATTCTTATCTTTACGGGTTGAGCGATCTCGGTAAATATTCAAAAATTAATCCATACTTAAATTAGAGCGAACTTCAATACTTGATTAATACTCGCGCCATGCATTTTTACACTTTTCGGAAAATTTGTATAGATATTTTGAGACATCACTGACATTCATCCAGAATGCATTGTCGATCTCATTGTTTTGAAGCACTATTGGCTAATTTTAGTCGAAATTTGTAACGATGTAAAAAGTTACAAGTGCTTAGCCTCTACCTAGAAATTATACTTTCTTGTTGCTATCGATTATAGTATGAATAAATAGTCCTACTTCTTCTTTTACTTATCTCGCTGCGGTCTCTTCAGTACTTTAATCTTAATCTTTGGCTCCTTTCGGAAATCCAAACTTATTTTTCGACTCAGTGACAAGTACTTTATTACCTTTTTCATTAAAAATAATAGCCCCACATGTAGGCCTATGCTTACCTAATATTTTCTTAATTTCCTCTGCGCTCATTATCTTCATATATTAATTTAACACCTTATTGATTTGCCCTACGAACCACATAAAATCAACTTTCTTGGGATCCTACTTTGGAAATAGTTCCTTCAGTTCATGATCAATGTAGTAATAATAAGCTTTCTGGTAATGGAAAGGCAATCGTAATTTCTATGTGCGTTACTCGAATGGCAAATTTAGAATGAATTTTATTGCGATCGATTATAGTGACTCACGCAGGGATTTTTATTGGGTAAGAGATAAGCGACGTTCAGGGAAAGACATTATTTATATATTATTTATAAATTTCAATTGATAGCTATCAACAAACTTTTAAAAATTACTTTGTAAAAGAGACATGTATATGTTTGTCTTATTCACAATATT
>APMI01021130.1_pt1 | contig 10414 bp, 10 predicted proteins | sample 667938 | NCBI WGS metagenome assembly APMI01 (sample SAMN01084076, study PRJNA167559) | wastewater metagenome | biome: Wastewater | place: Denmark: Ejby Moelle, Odense | collected 2011-11-28
GAAGCTGACGGCGGTCGCCGGCGCCAAGGCTCCGGCCGTCACCGAGGGTGCTGCGCCCGTGACCCCTGAGGCGCCGAAGAATTAATCGGCCGCGACCAACAGTCACGATGAGACGGGCCCGGCTTATGCCGGGCTTTTCTTTTTGTGCTTGCACCACTACCTGTGGCGCACTGCGGCACGCCAAGTATCGGCGTTGCAGCATCCTTGAATTCACATGCGTCCGGCCAATGCTCCCTATGGCCTGAGGCGCGCACCGATTGCCTGCAGGAAGGAACACCATGGCCCAGTACGACTACGACCTCTTTGTCATCGGCGGTGGCTCGGGCGGGGTTCGTGCGGCGCGTGTGGCGGCAGCCATGGGCAAGCGCGTGGCGCTGGCCGAGGAGTTCCGCTTCGGCGGCACCTGCGTCATCCGCGGTTGCGTGCCCAAGAAGCTCTATGTCTATGCCTCGCAGTTCCCCGAGCATTTCGAGGATGCCGCCGGCTATGGCTGGACGGTCGGTGAAAGCACGTTCGACTGGAAAACGCTTGTCGCCAACAAGGAGCGCGAGATTTTGCGGCTTGAAGGCATCTACAAGCGCAATGTCGAGAATTCCGGCGGCGAGACCATCCATTCGCGCGCCACGCTTGTCGACAGGCACACGATCCGCCTCGAAGCGGATGGACGTACTGTCACGGCAGACCAGATCCTGATCGCGACCGGCGGCCGGCCGAGCACGCATCCGGCGCTTCCTGGCCACGAGCACTGCATCTACTCCAACGAGGTCTTCGATCTACCGGAACTGCCCAAGGCGATCATGATCGAGGGCGGCGGCTATATCGCCGTCGAGTTTGCCAACATTTTCCACGGTCTAGGCGTCGACACCACGCTGGTCTATCGCGGCAAGGAGATCCTCAGCCGCTTCGACATGGACCTGAGGCGTACCCTGCATGAGACGATGGAGCAGAAGGGCATCAAGATCCTGCTGCACTCGGTCTCGCAGGAAGTCGCCAAGCGCGGCGACGGCCGCCTTGATGTCAGGCTGAACACCGGCCAGCAGCTGACCGTCGACCAGGTGCTTCTCGCCATCGGGCGCACGCCGAACACCGAAGGCCTCGGGCTTTCGGACGCGGGCGTCGAGCTCGACAAGTCGGGCGCTGTGGTCGTCGACAGCTATTCTCGGACCAGCGCCGACAACATCTGGGCGGTGGGCGACGTCACCAATCGCGTGCAGCTGACGCCGGTGGCGATCCACGAGGCCATGTGCTTCATCGAGACCGCCTTCAAGGGCAACCCGACCACGCCCGACCATGACACCATTCCAACGGCTGTGTTCTCGCAGCCGGAGATCGGCACCGTCGGGCTTTCTGAGGACGATGCGGCCAAGCGCTACAAGAACCTCGAGGTCTATCGCGCGAGCTTCCGGCCGATGCGCCACACGCTGTCGGGACGCCAGGAAAAAATGCTGATGAAGCTGGTGGTCGACGCCGATACGCGCATCGTCGTCGGCGCCCATGTGCTTGGGCCGGATGCCGGCGAGATGGCGCAGCTGCTCGGCATCGCGCTCAAGGCGCGTCTTACCAAGGACGCCTTCGATCAGACCATGGCGGTGCATCCGACCGCGGCCGAAGAGCTGGTGACGATGTACAAGCCGACCTATCTGGTAAGGGATGGCTCGCGCGTCGAAAACTGACGTTGCGGCGGCTTCCGGACCTTCCGCAGCGAAACCTTGGTCCCTAGGGGATTCCGGGGTGGAATAGAGGCTCGTCATCGTGTAAACAGCCGCGTTCCCGTAATGGCGGGTCACAGCGCGGGTGAGGTGCCCGCTGACAAAACTTTTGGGTGCTAACATGACGAAATGGTCACCGAATTCCTGGAGAAGCATGCCGATTCAGCAGGTTCCGGCTTATCCGGACGCTGCGGCTCTCGCAGAAACGGAAGCCCGTCTCGCCACGTTTCCCCCCTTGGTTTTTGCAGGTGAAGCGAGAAAGCTGAAGAAGCAACTGGCAGCCGTCGCCAATGGCGAGGCCTTCCTGCTCCAGGGCGGCGACTGCGCCGAAAGCTTCGCCGAGCACGGCGCCGACAATATCCGCGACTTCTTCCGCGTCTTCCTGCAGATGTCGGTGGTTCTCACCTTCGCCGGCTCGCAGCCGGTGGTGAAGGTCGGCCGCATCGCCGGCCAGTTCGCCAAGCCGCGCTCGTCCGATATCGAAAAGAAGGGCGATGTGTCGCTGCCGTCCTACCGCGGCGACATCATCAACGGCATCGATTTCGACGAGAAGAGCCGCATCCCCGACCCGATGCGTCAGGAAATGGCCTACCGGCAGTCGGCGGCGACGCTCAACCTGCTGCGCGCCTTCGCCCAGGGCGGCTATGCCAGCCTGGAGAACGTGCATCGCTGGATGCTCGGTTTCGTCGCCGACAGCCCGCAATCGGACCGCTACGAGGCGCTCGCCAACCGCATCACCGAGACGATGGAGTTCATGCGCGCCGTCGGCATCAGTTCGGAATCGAACTACACGCTGCGCGAGACCGACTTCTACACCAGCCACGAGGCGCTGCTGCTCGGCTATGAGGAGGCGCTGACCCGCGTCGATTCGACCTCCGGCGACTGGTACGCGACGTCGGGCCACATGATCTGGATCGGCGACCGCACCCGCCAGCCGGACCACGCCCACATCGAATATTGCCGCGGCATCAAGAACCCGCTCGGGCTGAAATGCGGTCCGTCGCTGACGCCGGACGGGCTGATCCAGCTGATCGACCTGCTCAACCCCGACAATGAGCCGGGCCGGCTGACGCTGATTAACCGTTTCGGCTTCGACAAGGTCGGCGAGCATCTGCCCAAGCTGGTTCGCGCGGTGGAACGGGAAGGCCGCAAGGTGGTGTGGTCGTGCGATCCGATGCACGGCAACACGATCACGGCTGCCGGCTACAAGACGCGGCCGTTCGACCGCATCCTCAAGGAAGTGCAGACCTTCTTCGAGGTGCACCGCGCCGAGGGTACGCATCCGGGCGGCATCCATGTCGAGATGACCGGCAAGAACGTCACCGAATGCACCGGCGGCGCGCGCGCTATCCGCGACGAGGAACTGCAGGACCGCTACCACACCCATTGCGACCCGCGCCTCAATGCGGACCAGGCGATCGAACTGGCGTTCCTGGTCAGCGACCTGCTGAAAAAGGACCTTCAGTCGCCAGCCAAGAAGGCCGTCAACGGCTGATCGCGGCGCACAATTGACGACAAAAAAGCCGGCGCGACCCGCCGGCTTTTTTCATGGGCGGAGTCCGGCGGGAAAAAAAACCTCGATCGCCGAGGGCAGGATGTTGAAACGGGCCGGTGCGACTAGACCTTGGGAATGATGCCCATTCTCGACGACGCCGGCCGAATGGCCGGCTTGCGGTCGTCCGCCATCAATTCCCCCAATTTATTTCCTTCAGGCTGCGGTGCTGTTACAGCCTGCCGCACATTCCAGCCCGGAGACTCACTTGGAACGCATCATCAAGGCATTTTACAATTCGCTGAGGGCGCTCGATCGGCTGGCGCGAACCGAAAAGGCGGTGCAGCAGGAACTGGTGCTGTTGGGTCTGGCCCTGCCGGTCGGCTGGTTCCTGGCGCAAAGCTGGACAGGCTATGCGATCCTGGTCGGCGCGGTGCTGTTCATGCTGCTTGTCGAGGTGCTGAATACCGCCGTGGAGGCCACCTGCAACGCGGTCAGCCGCGACTTCCACATCGACATCCAGCTCGCCAAGGATTGCGGTTCACTGGCGGTCCTGATCGCGGGGATCATGGCGGGTTCGGTGTGGCTGCTGGCGCTCGCCGGACGGATCTGGGGCGTCGCGTAACCGGACTCAGTTGCGTTTCTTCAGATAGCGATGTCCGAGCCAAAGGCCGGCGATCGCGATGGCCACCGATATGCCGATGCCGATCAACAGCCGTTCGTGTTTGACCATCTCGTCGCCGATCAGCCGCTGCGCGCCTTCGCCGAGGAAATAGCCGATGCCGACGAACAGGCATGCCCAGACCGCCGCCGAGATCGCATTGAGAGCCATGAACCGGGCGACGGGGATCGACGACAGTCCCGCCGCGACCCCGCCAATGGCGCGCAGGCCGTAGATGAAGCGGTTGCTCAGCACGAACAGGTTGGGATGCCGCTCGATCAGATTGTGGGCGTGGCTGAAGCCGGGCCGCGCGCGGTAGGACACGATGCGCGGGTGATCGGCGAAACGCCTGCCGGCCAGAAACAGGCCGGTGTCTCCAAGCCATGCGCCCGAAAACACGACCGCAAGCGTCACCAGGGGATCGAAGACCTGCTGATGGGCGAAGAACCCGCCGAAGATCGCGGCGCTTTCGCCTTCGGCAAGGCAGCCGGCAAACACCGCGATCAGTCCGAATCGCTCGATCAGTTGATGCAGTAAGTCGCTCACGCGCGTCCGTCCCGGGGCGTTTTCGTCGCCGATAGTTCCACCGTCAGTTCGGCGATCTCGGCGCGCAGCGCGGCAATCTCGCTCTTGCGCAGGTCGTCGAGCTTTTCGTGCAGCGCCATGATCTCGATTTCCGCCTTCAGATTGACCTCGTAGTCATGTGCGGCGTCCGCACGGTCGCGTTCGGCCTGCCGGTTCTGACTCATCATGATGATGGGAGCCTGTAGCGCAGCGATCATCGACAGCACAAGGTTGAGAAAGATGTAGGGGTAGGGGTCGAAACTGTCGCGCCCCAGAAACCAGCCATTGCTGGTCGTCCACACCGCCAGGAACATCAGGAAGGCGATGATGAAACTCCAGGAACCACCGACCCGGGCGATGGCGTCGGCGACGCGCGCGCCCCTGTCGAGGCGATCCGCCTTACTCATGTCGGTCGCGAGCGTCGTTCGCTTCAATGTGCTGTCAAGCACACCGCGCTCGGCCTCGCTCAGGCTGGCTGCATCGCGATCCAGATAGCGGGTCGCAAGATCGTCGATTGTCTTGCTCATGGCGGTCTCCTCAACTGCGTCACGGCTGGTCAGAGCGCCGCATTTTCGGCAAAACTGTGCTAACGGGCAATGATTGTCCCAGCCGGAGCGCGCAATGAAATCCTTTGCTGAAATCCGCAAGCGCGCCGCCGCCCGCAAGGGCGGCGAGGCGGTCCTCAATCGTCTGCTCGGACCGGCGGCCGACAATGCCGACGTCGCCGGGGTCGCTGACGACCGGATGCTGTCGACGATGGCGGCCCGCGTCTTTTCCGCCGGCTTCGTCTGGAGCGTCATCGAGGCCAAATGGCCGGGTTTCGAGGAGGCGTTTCTCGGTTTCCAGCCGAAGGCGTTGCTGTTCCAGCCCGACGAGTTCTGGCACGATCTGGCGTCCGACAAGCGCATCGTGCGCAATCCGCAAAAGATCAGGTCCGTGCGCGACAACGCCGCCTTTGTCGAACAAACCAGCCGCGAACATGGCTCGTTCGGAAAGTTCCTTGCCGGCTGGCCGGCAAACGACCAGATCGGCCTGATGGCGTATCTGGCCAGGCAGGGGTCGCGGCTCGGCGGCAATACCGGGCAGTATTTCCTGCGCTGGGTCGGCTGGGACGCCTTCATCGTCTCGGCTGATTTCGCGCTGGCGCTGCGCGACGCCGGTCTCGAGATCGCCGAACATCCGACCTCGAAGGGCGATCTGGCAAGAATCCAGGCGCTGCTCAACCAGTGGCATGGCGAGACCGGGCTGCCTTACCGGCATCTGTCGCGCATCCTGTCGATGTCGATCGGCGTCAATCACTCCGCCGAAGAGATCGCCGCCCGCATGGGCGAGTGAAGCTGGACGATTGTCAGGACCAGATCGGCGCGCTAAGCCTCGGCCATGACCAAGGCCCTCGACGTTCTTCGCATCGCTGTCGCACAACTCAACCCGACGGTCGGTGACATCGCCGGCAATCTGGCCAAGGCGCGCGAGGCGAGGGCGGACGCCGCGCGCCAGGGCGCCGACCTGGTGCTCTATACCGAACTTCTGATCGCCGGTTATCCGCCGGAAGATCTTGTCGTGCGGCCGGCCTTCCTCAAAGCCTGCGAGGCGGCTGCGCGGGAGCTTGCCGCCGACACCGCCGACGGCGGGCCGGGTGTCATCGTCGGCGCGCCGCTGAAGCGAAAAAGCGGCATCCACAATTCGGTCATCGTCGCCGATGGCGGCAAGATCATCGCCGAACGTTTTAAGGTCGATCTGCCGAACTATGGCGAGTTCGACGAAAAGCGCGTTTTTCAGCCGGGCCCCGACATGCCCGGACCGGTCAATTTCCGTGGCGTGCGCATCGGCGTCCCGATCTGCGAGGACATCTGGGGCGATCTCGGCGTCTGCGAGACGCTGGCGGAAAGCGGCGCGGAAATACTGCTGGTGCCGAACGGTTCGCCCTATTACCGCGACAAGACCGACGTGCGCGAACAGGTCGCCGTCCGCCAGGTCGTCGAGACCGGCCTGCCGCTGCTCTACGCCAACCAGCTGGGCGGGCAGGACGAGCTTGTCTTCGACGGCGCGTCCTTCGCCATCAACGCCGACCGGTCGCTCGCCTTCCAGATGAGCCAGTTCGAGGAGACTGTGGTCGTCTCGACCTGGAAGCGCGGCGGCGAGGACGGCAAGGCGAAGGGCTGGGTCTGCGTCGACGGGCCGATGTCGAAACTGCCGGACAGGCAAGAGGCTGATTACCGCGCCTGCATGATCGGGCTGCGCGACTATGTGAACAAGAACGGCTTCAAGAACGTCGTGCTCGGCCTGTCGGGCGGCATCGATTCGGCGATCTGCGCGGCGCTGTCGGTCGACGCGCTGGGCGAAGAGCGCGTGCGCTGCGTGATGATGCCCTACACCTACACCTCGAAGGACAGCTTTTCCGACGCCGAAGCCTGCGCCAGGGCGCTCGGCTGCCGCTACGACATCGTGCCGATCTTCAAGCCGGTCGACGGTTTCATCGAGACGCTGGCCGACCTGTTTGAGGGCACCAAGCAGGGCATCACCGAGGAAAATCTGCAAAGCCGCGCGCGCGGCACCATCCTGATGGCGATCTCCAACAAGTTCGGCTCGATGGTCGTCACCACCGGCAACAAGAGCGAAATGAGCGTCGGCTACGCCACGCTCTACGGCGACATGAACGGCGGCTTCAATCCGATCAAGGATATCTACAAGATGCAGGTCTATGCGCTGGCCAACTGGCGCAACGCCCATCTGCCGCCCGGCTCGCTTGGTCCCACCGGCGAGGTGATCCCGCAGAACATTCTCGACAAGGCGCCGTCGGCGGAACTGCGCCCAAACCAGACCGACCAGGATTCGCTGCCGCCTTACCCGGTGCTCGACGCCATTCTCGAAGGGCTGGTCGAGGGCGAGAAGAGCGTCGACGACATCGTCGCCATGGGGTTCGAGCGCCCGACGGTCGAGCGGGTCGAACACCTGCTCTATCTCGCCGAATACAAGCGCCGCCAGTCGGCGCCCGGCGTCAAGATCACGCGCAAACAGTTCGGCCGCGATCGCCGCTATCCGATCACCAACAAGTTCCGCGACCGGACCTGAGCGGAAACGTCGCCGGCCTTTGGGCCGGCCGGAGGGATCGCCGATGGTCGACTTCCTTTGGAAAAACGCCCGCTGGCTGGCCGCCGCCTTCGCGCTCACCATCTTCTCGACGCAGTCGACGACCCTGTTCGGGGCGGCGCCGCCGGAAGTCCATGGCCTGGCCAATCTCGGGTCGATCCGCGCGCTGGTATTTTCGATGGCGGTGTTCGCCTCCGCCGCCGGGCCGGGCGTCACCGGCTACCTGATCGATACGGGCGTCGACTATCCGGCGCAGCCGATCGTCATGGGGCTCTACCGCCTCCCGGTCTCGATCCTTCTCTGGCTGGTGGCGCGCCAGGTGGGGTCGGTTCGGATTGGGGCGAAATGACACTCTAGGAGATTGTTTGGGCGAGGTGTGCTTAATTCCACCTCAAGCCTCCCGCGAGAGCAGCCCTTCGTTGTCGGATGGGATGCAGTTAGTTTCTGACACCCAATGCGAGGCGACAGGCCAAACCTGCGAAAACTGTCGCGAGAAGATACTGCGGTAACTTCCTGAATCGGACGAAGCCGGTGACCCGACTACGGATATGTTCGCTCAATAGGACAACCGAGCCATTTACGACAAAGCCGATTCCGTTCAGCACGGTAGCCAGAACCAGCATTTGGACGGTGAGTGACCCTGTTTCTGGGTGCACAAACTGAGGAAACAACGCTAGGACAAAGAGCGCCATTTTCGGGTTTAGAAGATTTGTTGCCAGACCTTCGCCGAGAATCCGCTTCATTGAAAATCGTTCTAGGCCCGATGTAGGGGAGAAATGCGCGCCCTCAGAACGAATGGTTTTCCAAGCTAAGTACATCAAATAGGCGCAGCCAGCCCAGCGAACGACCTCATATGCCGTTGGAACCGCGACAAAAAGCTGTGAAAGTCCCAACGCTGCCGCGAGAGCATGGCAATATGTGCCAAGTGCTATACCAGCATAGGTCAGGAATCCTGCGGATCGCCCTTGGCTTATGCTGCGTGAAGCAATGAGAAGCATATCGGGTCCGGGCGTGGCGGTCAGCACGAGACACGCAGCGGCAAAAAGCAGGATAGTGGAGAAATCCGGCATATCGTTTTCCTTCGAGTTGGCCGGAATTCCGATCTATCAAAATCCATGAAGGTGGCAAGCCTGAGCTGATGACAAGCTGCGAATAGTCAGCTCTCCGATATCAGATAAGTGTCCCGTGTTCGCTCAAAGATTTCGGCGACGGTGTTTTTGCTGATTGCCATATCGCGGGCGACCCAACGACAGCTACGCCCCTCCGCGACAAGGGCGAGCACTTTGGGGGCGAGTTAGAGTGTCATTTCGCCCCCAGCCGGAACCGACCCCCAGGTGCGCGCGCGCAACTTGCCAGCCGCGTCCGCCTCGGCTACGCCGCAGCCATGACCGTCACCGTCCGTTTCGCCCCGTCGCCCACCGGCAACATCCATATCGGCAATGCCCGCACATTGCTGTTCAACTGGCTTTTCGCCCTGCAGCGGGGCGGGCGGCTGATCCAGCGGTTCGACGACACCGACGTGGCGCGCTCGAAACAGGAATATGCCGACAATATTCTCGCCGACCTGGCCTGGCTTGGGGTCGAGCCGGCGGCGGTTCGCTACCAGTCGCAGCGGTTCGGCGTCTATGGCGAGGCGGTGGAACGGCTGAAGCGGGCCGGGCTGCTCTATCCCTGCTACGAGACCCCGGACGAGCTCGAGCTCAAGCGAAAGATCCTGCTGTCGCGCCGGCTGCCGCCGGTCTACGGCCGCGAAGCTCTAAAACTGTCCGAGGCCGAGCGGGCGCGGCTGGACGCCGGGGGCCGCCGCCCGCACTGGCGTTTCCTGCTGCCGAATTTCGAGGCCGATCCGTTTTCGACCCGCCGCGCCGACGTCAACTGGACCGACCTGGTGCGCGGCCCCGAAACCGTTGACCTGGCGTCGCTGTCGGACCCGGTTCTGGTGCGCGCCGACGGCAGCTATCTCTACACGCTGCCATCGGTGGTCGACGACATCGATCTCGGCGTCAGCCACATCATCCGCGGCGACGATCACGTCACCAATACCGGCGTGCAGATCGCGCTGTTTCAGGCGCTGGGCGCGACCCCGCCCGGTTTTGGCCACCACAATCTCTTGACCTCGGCGTCGGGCGAGGGGCTGTCGAAGCGCAGCGGCGCGCTGTCCGTCCGCAGCCTGCGCGCCGACGGCATCGAGCCGATGGCGGTCGCCTCGCTGGCGGTGCTCACCGGCACCTCGGAGAACGTCGTCGCGGCGAGGGACATGGTCGAACTGTCGGCGCATTTCGACATTGCCGCCACCTCGCGCTCGGCGTCGAAATTCGACCCGGCCGACCTGATCGTGCTCAACCGCGCCTTGCTGCATCACGCCGGCTTTTCCGACGTCGCCGCGCGACTGGCGGCGTTGGGCGTCGCGGGACCGGACGCCGAGCCGTTCTGGCTGGCCGTTCGCGGCAATATCGACCGGTTGACCGATGCGGGAATGTGGTGGGAAATCGTCCGGAACGGGCCGCAAACGCCGCCGGCTCTGAGCGGCGAGGATCTCGATTTCGTCCGTCAGGCGTTCGACCTTTTGCCGCCCGAACCGTGGGACCAGACGGCGTTCAGGACCTGGATGGACCTGACCAAAGCCGCGACCGGCCGCAAGGGCAAGGCGCTGTTCCTGCCGGTCCGGCTGGCGATTACTGGATTGCCGTCTGGGCCGGAACTGGCTGAGCTTCTGCCTTTGGCGGGTCGGGCAGGTATGCTGGCCCGACGACCCTGACCTTGCGGTCGGTCTCGGTGGTCGGACCCGATGCGATCAGCCGCTTCACTACATCCTGGTCGAGCCGGCCGTTGCGGTTAGCCTCGGTCTCCGGGTCCGCCGCCGGATCGGGGCGCGGCTGCGGCAGGACGGCCGCGACA
>APMI01000097.1_pt1 | contig 10413 bp, 10 predicted proteins | sample 667938 | NCBI WGS metagenome assembly APMI01 (sample SAMN01084076, study PRJNA167559) | wastewater metagenome | biome: Wastewater | place: Denmark: Ejby Moelle, Odense | collected 2011-11-28
GGCGAACAGCGCGGCAAGCGGCGCCTCCTCGCCCTCCGCCGCGCGGGCCAGACGGCGGAAGGTCAGCGTCCAATCCGCGCCCTGCCCCTGCATCGCCGCCAGCAGGTCATCGGCCAGTGCGCCGTCGCCCGCGTCCTCGCCGTCCAGCGCCAGCTTGCGGCGCATCACGCCGACCCATTCCGCGCGATAAAGCGCGGCAATCCCGCCCAACCGCTGGTTGGCAATGGCCACGGCCGTTTCCTCATCGACGGCGAACCACGACACCAGACATTCCGCCAGCCGCGCCAGGTTCCACCCCAGAATCAGCGGCTGGTTGGCATAGGCATAGCGCCCCTGCCGGTCGATCGAGGAAAACACCGTGCCCGGCGCATAGGTCTCCATGAAGGCGCAGGGGCCATAGTCGATGGTCTCGCCCGACAGCGCCATGTTGTCGGTGTTCATCACGCCATGGATGAAACCCACCCCCATCCATTCCGCGATCAGCCGCGCCTGCCGCGCCGCCACCGCATCAAACAGGCCCAGCGCATCGCCGGGGGCGAGGTGGGGATAGTGCCGCGCAATGGTGTAATCCATCAGCGCCCCCAGCTTCGCGCCCTCATCCCGCGTGGCAAGGAACTGGAAACTGCCGACGCGGATATGGCTGGCCGCGATGCGTGCCACCACGGCACCGGGCAGCGCCATACCATCTCGCCAAACCGTCTCGCCGGTTGCAACCACCGCCAGCGACCGGGTCGTCGGAATGCCAAGCGCCGCCATCGCCTCGGAAATCAGGTATTCGCGCAGCATCGGGCCGACCGCTGCCTTGCCATCGCCCCCGCGTGAAAAGGGCGTGCGGCCCGATCCCTTCAACTGAAGGTCCCAACGCCGACCGTCAGGTGCTATATGCTCTCCCAGCAAATGCGCTCGCCCATCGCCGAGCTGGGGCGAAAAACCGCCGAACTGATGACCCGCATAGGCCAGCGCCACCGGCTCTGCCCCCGGCGGCACCTCTGCCCCCGAAAACCACGCCGCCGCGCGTTCACGCGCTTCGTCCCCAAGCCCCAAAGCCTCGGCAAGGGGCTGATTCCATGCCAGCAGCACCGGCTCTGGCGCCTTCGACGGGTCCAGCCGCAGAAAGGTGCCCGGCAGATTGCGGGCCCAGGAGTTATCGAAACGGAACGTCATGCGTGCATCCCCCAAGGGTCTGCCCAATATGGGGCCACGAACGCAGGCCAGCAAGCAATGCCAATGGAAGATGGTCGGGGCGGAGGGATTCGAACTCTCGACCTACGGTACCCAAAACCGTCGCGCTACCAGGCTGCGCTACGCCCCGACTGGCGCCTTCCTAGCGGGCTTCGCCGCCGATGAAAACCCCCTAGGGCGCATCGCAGGGCCAGACAGCCGTCTTCTGGTCGATAAAGGGGCTGCGCATCGCGCTGCCAACGTCGATACCCATGCGCCCGGCCAGCCCGCCATTGATCTCCAGCACCAGGGCGACGCCCTCGCCGCCATCAATCGGGGTTTCATCTTCCGGCACGGCGTTGGCGTGAACACGGGTCACCGTGCCCGTCTGATCCAGAAAGATCATATCCAGAGGAATCAATGTGTTCTTCATCCAGAATCCCGCATGTTTGGGCCGGGGAAAGACGAACAGCATCCCCGCAGACTGCGACATCTTTTCACGAAACATCAGGCCCTTGGCCTGAAGGTCGGGCCGATCGGCGATCTCAACCGTGAAACGCGCCGCCCCGCCCTTGCCTTTCAGATCAACCCGATCCGGCGAGCAGCCTGCCCCAGATTCTGCCCCGGCCTGTCCGGCCAGCAACACCAGCCCGGCAATTAGACCGAGCGTACCGCAGCGTCCCATGATATCACCTGCACCGCCATGCGCCCACGCTTGCCCTCGATGACGCGCAGGCACACCGCCTCGCCCGCCTGCAAATCGGCAAAACCGGAATGGCGCAATACCTCGATATGAACGAACACATCTTCAGGCCGCCCGAAGACATTGGCAAAGCCAAAGCCCTTGCCCTTGTCGAACCACTTCACCCGCGCCGGTTCCAGCGGCAGGTCGGCGAAATCGGCCAGGGATTGCACGGCCTCATCCAGCACCGGCAAGGTTCCCACGGCGGGCGGCTCGATCTGCAACACCTCAACGGCCTGAACCCCGCGCTGGGTCCGTTGAACCCGCACGGTGATGCCTGCACCGTCGGCGACAGAGCTTTGGCCGAAATTCCTAAGAACATTCGCATGAAGCAAAATATCTGTCGCGGCATCCTCTGCCACGATGAAGCCAAATCCCTTGGCCGGATCAAACCACTTCACCCGGCCATGCACTTCCTGCGTGACCTCGTCTTCCTGCGTCATTGTCGAGCCGTTCCCCAGATATAGCCCGCGCAAGATGTGCAGCCTTTCTTGGGCAAGATGCAAGCCAAAAGTGCAGCGTTTAGGCACACTTCCATTCGCGCAACGTGAATGCCTAGGGGTTAAGCCGGTTGATTTCCCAACCATCACCTATGGTTGCACGGCGCCAGCGAAAACGGTCATGCAGGCGAAAAGCCCCATCCGCCCAGAACTCGATTTCCAGCGGCGCTATGCGAAAGCCGCCCCAGAACGGCGGGCGCGGCGGGTTCAGCCCCTTTTCCGCCGTGACCTTGGCCACCTCGGCCATCAGGGCGCCGCGCGACGACAGCGGTTGCGACTGCTGGCTTGCCCAGGCGCCAAGGCGAGATTTCAGGCTGCGGCTGGCGTAATAGGCATCGGCCTGCGGCCCCTCTTCCCGGCTGACCAGGCCCCGCACCCGAATCTGGCGCCGCAGGGATTTCCAGTGCATGACGAAGGCGGCCTTGCCGGCGCTTTCGACTTCCTGCGCCTTGGCACTGCCGTAGTTCGTGTAGAAAACAAACGCCCCCCCGCCCTGGGCATCGGCCTCGATTTCCTTCAACAGGACCATGCGCGCATTGGGCAGCCCCGAGGCGTCCACGGTGGCCAGCGCAATGGCGTTCGGGTCATTGACCTCGATCTTTTCCGCCTCTGCCAGCCACCCCCGCGCGATTTGAAACGGGTTATCGCCCGCAAAGATCCCGGTCCTGTCCCCAGTCCTGTCCATAGTGCTTTCCCTTCCCGCGGCCAAATGCGCCGCCCTTGATGCCCGGCCAAAGCTGGCCTACACACCGAGAACAATCAGAACGGGCGAGGGGCACCGAATGTCAACCGGACTCATGGCAGGAAAGCGCGGTCTCATCATGGGGCTGGCCAACGACAAATCCATTGCCTGGGGCATCACCCAGCAGCTTGCCGCCCACGGCGCCGAGATCGCCTTTTCCTATCAGGGCGACGCGCTGAAAAAGCGGGTCGAGCCGCTGATCGCATCTATCGGCATGTCCGAGATGGTGGAATGCGACGTATCGTCCGAAGAATCGATGGACGCGCTGTTCGCGCAGCTTGCCGCCAAATGGGGCAAGATCGACTTTCTGGTCCATGCCATCGGGTTCTCAGACAAGAACGAGCTGCGTGGCCGCTATGTCGATACCAGCCGCCAGAATTTCCTGATGACGATGGACATTTCGGTCTATTCCTTCACCGCGGTCTGCCAGCGCGCCGCCGCGATGATGAATGAAGGCGGCAGCCTGCTGACGCTCACCTATTACGGCGCCGAAAAGGTCATGCCGCATTACAACGTGATGGGCGTGGCCAAGGCGGGGCTAGAGGCCTCGATCATGTATCTGGCCGAGGATCTGGGAAAGGACGGCATCCGCGTGAACGCGATTTCCGCCGGCCCGATCAAGACGCTGGCCGCCAGCGGCATCGGCGATTTCCGCTATATCTTGAAATGGAACGAGCTGAACTCTCCCCTGCGGCGCAACGTGACGCAAGAAGAAGTCGGCAAGGCCGCGCTGTTCCTTTTGTCCGATCTGGGATCGGGAACCACTGGCGAAAACCTGCATGTCGATTGTGGCTATCATGTCGTCGGCATGAAATCGGTCGATGCGCCCGACATTGATGTGGTGACGGGCCGCAACGGGAGAAGCGGCGAATGACACTGACCGCTTTTCTTGCCGTCGCATTCCTGCATCTGATGGCGGCAATCAGCCCCGGCCCTGCGGTGCTGATGTCGGCCAGAACCGGGGTAACCGAAGGGCTGCGCACCGGGTTCTTTCTGGCTTGCGGCATCGGCATTGGCGGCGTGATCTGGGCCACGGCGGCGCTGTTCGGTTTGAACCTGGTGTTTCAGGCCGCGCCGGCGCTGCTGTGGGCGTTGAAGATCGTGGGGGGTATGTACCTGATCTGGATGGCCTGGGGCATGTGGCAAGGCGCAGACCAGCCGCTGGACATGGGCGAGACCGGGCGCCTGCCCCGTTCGGCTGCATCGGCGTTCCGGCTGGGGCTGATCACGCAACTGGCGAACCCGAAGCCCGCCGTCCTGTTCTCGGCCATTTTTGTTGGCACCGTTCCGCCCGATACGCCGCTGTGGGTCTATGGCGCGCTGCTGGCCGTGGTGTTCCTGAACGAAACCGTGTGGAACACCCTTGTCGCGCGCATCTTTTCCTTTGACCGGTCGAAGGCCGCCTATATCAGCCTGAAATCCATCATCGACCGCAGCTTCGGCGGGCTTCTGGCTCTGCTGGGCGTAAAGATCGCCGCCACCTGAGAGGACACCATGACCGACCGCCTGCCCCACGAAAAAGGCTTTCACGTCAGTTGGGACCAGATTCACCGCGACGCCCGGGCGCTGGCCTGGCGGCTGGACGGCAAGGGGCCGGGCGAAGGCGGGGCGTGGAAAGCGGTGGTTGGCATCACCCGCGGCGGCCTTGTGCCCGCCATGATCGTCAGCCGCGAGCTGGACATCCGGGTCGTCGATACGATCTCGGTAAAATCCTACCACTCTGGCGGCGGCAAGGCCGACCAGCGCCGCGAGGCGCAGGTTGTCAAGGCGCCGAACGCCGAGCTGATGGGTGACGGGTCGGGCATCCTGATCGTTGACGATCTTGTGGACAGCGGCAAGACGCTGGAGCTGATCCGCGGCCTTTATCCCAAGGCGCATTTCGCCTGTGTCTATGCCAAGCCCGAAGGCGAGAAACAGGCCGATACCTACATCACCAGCGTCAGCCAGGACACATGGATCTTTTTCCCGTGGGACATGGCGTTGCAATATGTGCAGCCATTCCGGGGCAAGGACTGACCCGAATGAACCCCCATCCCCGGCTGTGGCACTGGCTGTTCGAGGCCGGGGTAACGGTGAAGGCCACCCTTGGCGGGCTGGAGGCGCTGTCGGGCATCGGCCTGTTGCTGACGCCCAACGCGCTGGTGCTGCGGATGGTCAGCTGGCTGACCCATTTCCAGATTGCCGACGATCCAAGCGACCGCCTGGCCAGCTATGCCCAGAATCTTGCTGCCATCTTTCCGGTTGGCGTGCAGCATTTCTACGGCGTCTATCTGTTCTTTCATGGCGGGCTGAAGCTGGGAATCATGCTGCTGTTGTGGATGCGCAAGCTGTGGGCCTATCCCGTGGCCATGGCCGTTCTGGCGCTTTTCGCGCTGTATGAGGGCGAAGAGTGGCTGCGCGACGGCTCGCCCTTTTTGGCCATGCTCTGCGTGTTCGATCTGTTCATGATCGGTCTTGTCTGGAAGGAATGGCGCGCGCTGAAACCCGCCACCGCATAGGAGACTGCGATGATCCACCCGCTGAACCCCGCCATGGCCGGAACCGAACCGCCCCCGGTGATGGAGGCGCGGAGATGGTTGCAGGGGGTGACCTTCCCGCCGGAACGCCCGCTGATCAACGTCAGCCAGGCAGCCCCGGTGGACAGCCCGCCCCTTGGTTTGCGGCAGGCGCTGGCAGATGCCGCGCTGAACGATCCGCAGGCGCATCTTTACGGCCCGGTTCTGGGCCTGCCCGCCCTGCGCGCAGAAATTGCCGCGCAATGGTCGGCAGCCTATGGCGGCAGGGTCCGCGATACGCAGGTGGCAATCACCCAAGGCTGCAATCAGGCATTTTGCGCGGTGATGGCCACCTTGGCTGGTGCCGGGGATGAGGTGATCCTGCCGACGCCGTGGTATTTCAACCATAAAATGTGGCTGGACATGCAGGGCGTTCACGCGGTTCCCCTGCCCGCAGGCCCCGGCCTGATCCCCGAGGCCGAGGCGGCGGCGCGACTGATCACCGACCGCACCCGAGCCATCGTGCTGGTTTCGCCCAACAACCCCGGCGGGGCGGAATACCCTGCCGAAACGCTGGCCGCCTTCCGCGATCTGGCCCGCGCGCGCGGGCTGGCGCTGATCGTGGATGAAACCTACCGCGATTTCGACAGCCGGACAGGCCGCCCTCATGATCTGTTCACCGACCCGGACTGGGCCGACAATTTCATCCACCTTTACAGCTTTTCAAAAGCTTACCGCCTGACCGGCCACCGCGTTGGCGCGATTGTGGCGGGTGAGGCGCGGCTGGCCGAGGTGGAAAAGTTCCTTGACACCGTTGCCATCTGCCCCAGCCAGCTCGGCCAGATCGGCGCCCTGTGGGGAATGCGCAACCTGTCGCAATGGGTGGCGGGCGAGCGCGATGAAATCCTTGCCCGTCGCGCCGCGATGGTCGGCGGCTTCGGCGCGCTGGAGGGCTGGAAGCTTTTGGGCTGCGGCGCCTATTTCGCCTATGTCGAACACCCCTTTGCAATGGCCTCTGACGCCCTGTGCAAACGGCTGGTGCAGGATGCGGGCCTTCTTATGCTGCCCGGCACCATGTTCCAGCCCGACAGCCACCCCGAGGGGGCCCGGCAAATCCGCATTGCCTTTGCCAATGTCGATGCGGCAGGGATCGCGGAAATGTTCCGACGGCTGACGGCGTTCCGTACCTGAAGCCAATATCTCCTGCCTTGCCCCCCTGCCGCCCGTCGCTTAGACAGTCGGGCAAAGCGCGTGACCCCGAGGACCCAGATGGCCAAAGCCGCAAAGCATGTTGACGACGACGAGGCGCCGAAGAAAAGCAAGAAGGGCAACCATGTCCTGTCGCTTGTCCTTCTGGCAATGATCGTCGGCGGTCTTGGCGGCTATGGCGTCACCAACTTTGGCGGCGGTGTGACCAAGATCGGTTCGGTCGGCGACCGCGAAATTTCGGTCAACGACTATGCCCGCGCCATGCGCGCCGAGGCCAACCAGTTGTCCAAGCAGTTCGGCGCCCAACTGACGATGGAGCAGGTGCGCGCCTTCGGCCTTGACCAGAAGGTTCTGCAATCTCTGGTCGGCGCCGCCGCGCTGGACAATGAGGCCGACCGTATCGGCCTTTCGGTCGGCGACGATGTACTGAAAAGCCAGCTTTCCACCAATCAGTCGTTTCAGGGCGTCACCGGCACCTTTGACCCCCAGACCTACCGCGACGTTTTGCAGCGCAACAACCTGACCGAGACCGAATATGAAAAGGGCCTGCGTTCCGATCTGGCGCGCGGCCTGCTGCAAGGGGCTGTTACCGGCGGGGTGGTGACGCCCCAGCCTCTGACCGATGTCATTTTCGCCTGGGCCGGGGAAAAGCGCGGCTTTACGCTGCTGCGGCTGACCGAGGCGGGCCTGCCCAGCCCCCTGCCCGCCCCGACGGATGCGGAAATCAAGGCGTGGTATGACGCCCATCAAGCAGATTACACCCGCCCCGAGGCCAAGCGCATCACCTATGCCGCCCTTTTGCCCAAGGACCTCGCAGGCAAGATCACCGTTTCGGACGACGATCTGAAGAAGGCCTATGAGGCGAAGAAGGACGACTATGTTGTCCCCGAAAAGCGCCTGGTCGAACGGCTGGCCTTTGCCACCGAGGAAGAGGCGAAAGCCGCGAAAGACCGGCTGGACAAGGGCGAGGCCACGTTCGAGGGGCTGGTCGCCGACCGCAAGCTGCAACTGACCGATGTGGACCTTGGCGATGTGTCCAAGGCCGAACTGGGCGCTGCGGGCGATGGCGTTTTCGCGCTGGCCGAGCCGGGCGTCGTCGGGCCGTTGCCTTCGGCCCTTGGCCCGGCGCTGTTCCGCATGAACGGCATTCTGGCGGCGCAGGAAAAGACCTTTGACCAAGCCAAGCCCGAACTGCTGGCAGCAGCGCAGGACGAGGCCGCCCGCAAGCAGGTTGCCGCCAAGTCCGAAGCCATTGACGATGCGCTGGCTGGTGGCGCCACCTTGCAGGACCTGGCCAAGGAACAGGGCATGGTGATTGCCACCACCGACTATGCCCCCGCCGCCGCCGACAACGACCCGATTACCCAGGATCCCGCCTTCCAAAAGGCGGCTGATGCCGTGGCCGAAGGCGATTTCCCCGAGGCGATTGTCACCGCTGATGGCGGCATCATCGCCTTGCAGATGGATGAAATGGTCCCAGCCGCCCCCCGCCCGCTGGATCAGGTGAAAGACAAGGTCGCCGCCGCCGTCAAGACCGACGCGCTGGCCAAGGCTTTGGCTGCGCAAGCCGAGGCGGTTCTGGCGGCGGTCAAGGGCGGCGCCTCGCTGGCTTCGCAAGGCATCGCCGAACGCAGTGCCCCCATCGACCGTCAGGGCAGCGTGGAGGGCGCGCCGCCCGCCCTGGTCGAAACCCTGTTCAAACTGAAACCCGGCGAAGTGCAACTGGTGCAGGACAAGGATTTCGCCGCCCTGATCCAGTTGAACGACGTGGTTGCCGCCGACCCTGCCGGGCAGGACGGCAAGGCCCTGCAAGAGGCGATCCAGATCAACGCCGCCAAGGCGATCTCCTCCGACATCCTGTCGCTTTACACCCAGTCGCTGACCACCGAGGCCGGGATCACGCTGGATCAGTCGGCGATCAACGCCGTCAACACCCAGCTTGGCAACTAAGACCCAAGGACCAAGACGATGACCCTGTTTCCCGATTTCGCCGCCTTTGAACGGGGCTGGGCCGCAGGGCAGAACCAACTGGTCTATGCCCGGCTTGCCGCCGACCTTGATACGCCCGTCTCGCTGATGCTGAAACTGGCCGAGGCGCGGACCGATACCTTCATGCTGGAATCGGTGACGGGTGGTGAGGTGCGGGGCCGTTACTCCATCGTCGGCATGAAGCCCGACCTGATCTGGCAGTGCCACGGCAAGACCAGCCGCATCAACCGCGAGGCGCGGTTCGACCCGCAGTCCTACACCGACCTGCCGGGCCAACCGCTGGACACGCTGCGCGCGCTGATCGCCGAAAGCCGGATCGAGATGCCTGACGGTGTGCCAGCCGTGGCGGCGGGCCTGTTCGGCTATCTGGGTTATGACATGATCCGGCTGGTCGAACATCTGCCGAACGTCAACCCCGACCCGCTGGGCTTGCCCGATGCGCAACTGATCCGCCCCTCGGTCATTGCGGTGCTGGATGGCGTGAAGGGCGAGGTTACGGTCTGTGCCCCGGCATGGGTCACGCAAGGCCAATCTGCCCGCGCCGCCTATGCCCAGGCGGCCGAGCGGGTGATGGACGCCCTTCGCGACCTTGACCGCGCGCCCCCTGCCCAACGCGACCTTGGCGAAGGCGCCGAAAATGCCGTGGGAGAGCCGGTCTCGAACTTTACCCATGACGGCTATAAGCAAGCGGTTGAAAAGGCCAAGGATTACATCCGCGCAGGCGACATATTCCAGGTGGTGCCCAGCCAACGCTGGACCCAAAGGTTCGAACTGCCGCCCTTCGCGCTTTACCGCAGCCTGCGGCGCACGAACCCCTCGCCCTTCATGTTCTTTTTCAACTTCGGCGGCTTTCAGGTCATCGGGGCCAGCCCAGAAATCCTGGTGCGCCTGCGCGACGGCGAAGTGACGATCCGCCCCATCGCCGGCACCCGCAAGCGGGGTGCTTCTGAGGCTGAGGACAAGGCGCTGGAGGCCGACCTGCTGTCGGATCAAAAGGAGCTGGCCGAACATCTGATGCTGCTGGACCTTGGCCGCAACGACGTGGGCCGGGTGGCGAAGGTCGGCACCGTAAAGCCGACCGAAAAGTTCATCATCGAACGCTATTCCCACGTCATGCACATCGTCAGCAACGTGGTCGGCGAAATCCGTGACGATCAGGATGCCCTGTCGGCGCTGCTTGCGGGCCTACCCGCAGGCACGGTTTCCGGCGCGCCCAAGGTGCGGGCGATGGAGATCATCGACGAACTGGAGCCAGAAAAGCGCGGCGTCTATGGTGGCGGGGTCGGCTATTTCGCCGCCAATGGCGAGATGGATTTCTGCATCGCGCTGCGCACCGCTGTGCTGAAGGACCAGAAACTTTACATCCAGTCCGGCGGCGGCGTCGTCTATGACAGCGATCCCGAGGCCGAGTTTCAGGAAACCGTCAACAAGTCCAACGCGCTGCGCCGCGCGGCGGCCGATGCGGGCCTGTTTACGCGGCGCGGCAACGGCTGAGCCGCAGGCAGCGGGGGTTTCACACCCCCGCACCCCCGTGGGATATTTATGCCAAGATGAAAAAGGAGCATCCGCCCCTTC
>APMI01051688.1_pt1 | contig 10413 bp, 7 predicted proteins | sample 667938 | NCBI WGS metagenome assembly APMI01 (sample SAMN01084076, study PRJNA167559) | wastewater metagenome | biome: Wastewater | place: Denmark: Ejby Moelle, Odense | collected 2011-11-28
GCGGGCGGCAATACGAGCAATTTCTCGCAGCTCGTCGCCCGACAGCGTTTTCCTCGATGGCGCGTTGGGGTGCAGCGTGGGATCCATCGCCCATAGTCCCAGCGGTGAAGGGTGTATCCGCGCCAAGCACGCGGCTATCCGGAATCCGCCCAAATCAATGTCGCCCCAGTGCAAGCGGGAGCAGTGCCCGTCGGCAAAGACGCTTTCGAGGCAGGGGCCATAAACACGGAGCAAGGCAGGCGATGGCATACCTGCCGAGTAGATAATCAAGCCTGACGGCTTTCCGTTCTTGCCCATCGCTATTTCGTGGAACGTGCTTAGGTTCTCGATGGTCAGTACGTAGACCGCATCTTTTGGTAGCTCAATCCGGCGAATGCTTTGGGGTGCGAGTCCAATGTATGGTGCAGCGACCGGCAACCGGCTGCCATCGACCAGCTCGACCATCCCGGTGCCTGCCAATAGGATTGGCTGGGGCATCTTGATAAGGCCAAGGGAGCTGAAAACATCCTCAATCTCGCGCCACGGCGTATCCAGCGATTCTGCCGTCAGGGCATCGAGCGCAGGACCAATGTTCTCAATGCGCTTGCTATCCGAAAACAACCCTGCACTGAAGCGACGGATCAACACATCCTCGTCCACCGATTGCGCGCTCCGCGCCTCAATGACGCGACAGGCATCGACAAAGTCGGCCACATGCGCAGGCGACTGGCCACGAACCTGTTTGCCGGCGCGCCAGCGCTCCAATATCCGCTGCACGTTTGGAATCTCGCGCCAGGAATGGAGCAGTGCTTCTGCTTGGTTGTATTCGATCCATGCAGGAGTTTCTCCGACAATCCGTGCAACGATGTCGGCGTCCACCAAGGTGATGCGCTCGATTTGGCCATCCTCGCCCGCCCGACGCTCCCACTCGATCGAAATCGCACCTTCACGCTCAGCGTTTCTCAATTCGGCGTGCGCGGCGGCCTTGTCCTGCCACATCGGGAGCTTGAAATACTCGGCAAAAGAGGCTTCTGAGAAGCGCAGCGTCTGCGTTTTCGGGGCCTGCCTTGCCCACGCTCGTTCGGCCTTGCGCAACAGACTATCGAGCGCGGCCGTGGCGACTGCCTTGCCCTTGGCGCTCACGCGGCTCCTGCCTCAAGCTCTTCGACCATTCTTGTCAGCAGATCGGGATGTTCCGATGGCATGTCGGAAGTCAGCAGCACTCGGGCAGGTTCCTTGATCGAGGTCCGCTCAACGAAGATATCCATGTCGAAGCGGTTGATCTCGAAAATCGTGTCCAGCGACGGCGCCAGCTTGCTGTGGTCAGCTTCCGGCGCAGCCATGACCATCTGCAGGCCGATCGAATCGAGAAAGCGTGCTGCAGACAGCGCATTTTGTTGATCCATACCGTGAAAGGCCTCGTCCAGGAGCATTAGCCCGGCACCAGTACTGTGCTTGCCGGCATCAATTCGGTAGGCGGCGGCCATGGCGGCACCGGCAATCACATAGAACGGCGTACGGTGCTCACCATTGGAGCCGACCCCCAGGCGCCGGGACAGCGGAATGGATGGTTTGCCCTCCCGGCCAATCATCAGGTCAAAGGAGAACAGCATGCGGTAGTCGTCCAGCGGATTGGCGTCGGCTTTGTCGCTGCTACTATCGTCCAGTAATTGCATGATCTTTTCGTGTCCGCCGCTGTCCAGCATGAACATGTCACGCTCACTGCCGCGACCGACATTCATGATGTACTCACGAATTTGCTTGTGCGCTTCGACCTCCTTGACGACGAAGCTGTAGCGTTCGCCATTCGAGAAAGGTGGACACGCACCCAGCGTCTTATTGATGTCGTCAATGGTCTTATGCATCTTCTCGATGCTCTCTCGGATCCGCACGGCCACATCGCTGCGGAAAGCTTCTTCGGCGGCATAGCGGGCCAGATCGACCTCTTCTTGTCGCCCAACCAACTCTGTATCCACCAGCCGCGTACGCTCAGCTTGCACCCACGCCTTGCCGAGCCGCCAGTCCTTCAGCTCAGCATCCAGTGAGACGTTGTTGCGGCTGAGGTAGGCTTGGAATGGGAAGAGTGCTTCAGCTTTCGCCGCATCAGCACTCCGGTCGGCCGCATCAATACGGTTCTGGCAGGTCTGCATTCTTCCTTCGTGCGAAGTACCAAACGATGACGCATCGATTTCGCTACGCACCCGTTCGATCCACGCCAGGTCAATATCGCTTCCGGCCATCAACTCGCGATGAACCCGCTGCGCATTGTCGCGGCGAGCGCGAAGTCCGGCGCGTTGCGGGAACATCTGGCGCAGCATGGCGTTCGCGGCGGATATCTCCTGCCCGTTGGTCTGCTGGCGACGCTGAAGCTCTTGAAGATTCGCGTCCTTCGTTTCGAAATCGGTCTTGAGAGGCGCGAACTCGTGCAAGTCTATCTTGCCGATATGCTCGATGACACGATTGAGTTCACTTTGCTCCTGAAGTGCCTGCGCAACGTTCTCAACCGTCCTTGTGCGAATGTCGGCCAGCTCGCCAAGCTTGGTGATGCGAGCGATGGCATCCTCAATGGCCTTCAGGTCGCTGTTTGCCGTCACTTCCTCGTCAATGGCGGCGATAGATTCCTTGCGTAGCGCCTCCTTCTCGGCATAGGTCAGGCGCTTCCCGAACAACTGTTTCTCGGAAGGGTAGAAGCGCAGACGGCTGGTCGTGAAGTTGGCGCTCAGCATGCCGTCGACCGTTAGCGCCCGGCTGTAAAGCTCAAGATCCTCCTCGGACTCGACCTGTTTCATGCTGCCCATCAGGGATCGCAGATAAGCTAGCGCCACCGGGTTATCGCTGGCAAACAGGTTTCCAACCAGCGTGTCGTCACGGTCATTCCAGCGATGATCCTTTAGGTGGTGGGGCTGCACGACCTTGGCCGCGAATGGATTGTCGCGCTCAGGCATCCGGCGAATCAGGCGAATCGCCTCACGTTCGCGCCCATTGGCAATGACCAGTGACTCCCGGTTGCTCTTCAAGAAAGCCTCGATGGCCGGTTGCCAAGCAAGATCAGTTATCTGCACGATGTTGCAGACGGGTTCGGCAACGATCCCGGCATCCAGCAGCCGATCGATAACGCGCGCTACATCTTCGCTGATTGGGGCGCCATTGCGATCGGCATTGCGAACTTGCCCTGCCAAAGCCGAACACTTGCGCCCTGCGAGCGCAACGCGCTCCTTGGCCGGCGTCAGTGAGGCGTCTAACGGCCTGATTACCTTCTCAAGCACCGCTACCGCGTCGCCAATGGCACCATCGACCCCGCTGACCAGCCCTTGCTCAAAGCGGTTGGCGTAGTGTGAAAGCGCCCGGTCGGCTTCCTTGATGTCGCGTTGATTCCCGGGAAGTAGCTTGATGTTGGCAAGGTGATTCGCGACGCCAGCCAATTGGGACAGGTCGCGCTCGATGCGTCGGCAAGTTGAAAGAAATGTGCGCTCAGAGGTGGCCTGCAACTGAGCATAGGTGCTCGCATCGTTCGCGCCCGGTTTTGAAGTCCAGATCTTCAGAGCATCATCGCGTGCAGAGGCAGCAGCTTCGACTTGTGTAGTCAGATTCTTCGCGGCGATTTTAAGCAGGCGACGGCGCCGAGAGTATCGTTCAGGACGCGAACCGCCTCGTTGGCCGAATAGAACGCAGCCAGCGTCTTCGTGCTAGCCGACCGGACCACAAATTTCTCAATCTCGTCGTATCCGGTGGAAATGATCGCGAGATCCGAAATCTGCTGGCGCACCTGCTCAAGTAGCCGGTTCAATTCCTTGAAATGGTCGATCTGCGATCTGGCACGGCGCCGGTCGATGGACTGGGCTTCGACCACGTAATCGCGCACAAAGGCGTCGACGCTCTCGATGTTGCGCAGCAGAACCGACTTGTTGAAAACCTTTAGGTACTCGCGCACATCGATGGACTTCGCCTTCGGCTGCAGTGCGTGAATCATCTCGTGGATGTATTTCGTCGGCTGTGTGCCGAAGAAAGCGGTGTCCTGACGCATGGCGTAACGCGCCCTGGCGGCTGCCTCGAAGTCATTCCACATCAAGGGAAGAATGTCGCCGTGCCCACGCTCGAGGTGGTCAGCCAGCGTCAGGCTCTGGCCCGGCAGAACGTACAGTCCCAGCACTTCATGCGAAGGCTCGTTGGCATCAGCACGAATGCAAACGCCCAGCGAGACGGGCTCACGCGTGATGTCATCCTCAAAGACCAGCGTGATGTAGGAAACTGCATTGTCGCGCTTGCGATCCATGCGCCCACCGCCTTCGCCTGTGTCGTCAATAACCCCGAGGCAGTAGTCGCGAATGCTGCGCGGATTGCGCCGACCGCCAGTGGATCCCACAGACTGGGTATTAAAGGCGAGATAGTTGCCGTGGGCGCCCAGCATGGCAATCTGGATCGCATCGAGGAGCGATGTCTTGCCCGATCCATTCTGGCCTAGAAAAGCGACATGCCCGGTGATATCCAACTCGACGGCGTCGTATAGGAAGAACTGGACAAGGGCGATACGTTTAAGCTTTTTCATGGGGCATCTCTTCAGGCTTCACTGGATTCGAGTTCGGCGCCACTGGCCCGCGTGTTGGCGGCATATTCGGTCAGTCGCCCCAGCGCCATCTCGCTCACGAGTGCGGTAATCCCCGGCAGAATGGCAATATCGAAAGGCTGTTCCGAGCCGGACTCGGTTAGCGGAAGCCGGGCAACTCCGAACACGCGCATGCGCCCCAAGATGTCCTTAAGTTCGCCAACCTCCTTGGGCAGCTCCCGCGTGGTCTCGGCCCTATACAGCTCACGCAGCTCCTCAATACTGAGTACGGCAACACCGGCATCCAGATTTCCTTGCAAAGCCTGCTCGTGATATCCCTTGCGCAGGACAAGAAGCAGCAATGCGTCGGATTTTGGCATTGCCGGCTGCTTTTCCGCGTTTGGGATGGCGGCGATGTATCGGTAGTCCGAGTCGAATTTCAACGCGACCCCAAACAGATCGAAGGCTTCACGGAAAGCGTCGCGGTAACGATCAATCAGTCGGTATGCAGCGCCCTGTCCGCTGGTTGTTTCGTAAAGGACCTGGCTGCTCAGCAGTTGATATGCGGCATTCTTGAAGTCCTGAGGCATATACGGGTCATCTTTCCGGATGGGGAAATCTTCCCAGTTAAGAGGCATAGGTGTCTCCAGTGGTCTTTCGCGCCACCCGAAAGCGGGGAACGCAGATATAGGGGTTATCCGTCCATTCGCCAGACAGGCACTCGAAGCGATAATTTTTCAGCGCGCCAAGCATCGGATGGGATTTTCGACCAGCACCAGCGTGGTTCCTCGATAGCAGGGCCATCCGTGCCACGAACACGAATACGCAGAAATCGTGGATGCTGCCAATGGTGAGCTGCCAATGGTGAGTGCATCGGACAGCACCGCCTCTCGGGCGTCCAGATGCCTGTCCAGATATTCTGAAGCGTGCAGCGGAGTGACTTCGCGATGAAGCTTCATGGCTCGCTTTAGCGCAATATGCGCGCGCTGCTCAATGCTCATTTCCTTCTTCGTGATACCAGTACGGACCACCGGGGTGGCCTTCTTGTGAATGGCAGGGAAGCGCGATTCGCCTAAAAGAGGACCAGGCAGAGTACCCATCGCAGCCCCGGCAGAATTGTTGGTCGCGTTGAGATGGTTAATCGAAATACTCAGTAGCCGATCCAGCTTATCCTGTGTTCGCAGCTTGTAATTGAGATAGGCGATCGCCCGAGAAGTCGCACGGTCGACGCTGGCGTTGAGGCGATCGAGATGTGTATCGATGTCCTTGAACATCAGGAAGCGCAACACGTCTTTCTCGAACCGGGTTTCGGCTTCTTCTCGGCTGCTGCACCGGAAGGCCGACTGATAATAATCGACCATGACTCGGCGTTTGTCGGGCGAATCACGCAATTCCAGCGCGGCATCAATGATCCGCCACCGGTGCCGCAATGGATGGTTTTCTGTTCTCAGCTCGTGGTAGTCGCGAATGTAGAGCTGCCCGATGTAATCGTCGAAGAAGGCGCGAATAAAGCCGGCTGTCGTATCCTGGGCTGCCAGCAGGTCGATTGCCTCGCGCACCCGCATCGTTGTGGCGCTAAGAATGGCAATCAGCTGGCGTGCCTGGCGCGCAGCCTCGTGAAATCCTCCCGCCTGCTTTGCCGGGTCGGTCAGCACATGCTCTAGCTGATTGTGGATCAGCTGCACCTTGCCGCCGATGATCTGCGGTCCTTCTTCGGCGAATTGCCGCAGCAGCTCCAGGAACTTCTGGACTGTCGTTGGCATACTGACGAAATTTCTGACGCCGATACGGTCTTCCCTGAGCCAGCCGGAATTCGCCAGGCGGCGATAGATTATGTTCGACTGTACAGAGAGCGGCGTGTCCGGCGCGTCCTCGACCTCTGGCGCCCAATCCGAGACGTCGAGGATGTAACGCTCGATCTCCAGCGTCAAGGAGCGCTGGGTATACCCCTCTCCCTCGGGTGGCGCAGCGTCAGGCCCGAAGAACTGATCGTGCAATCGAAGGAGAAGATCCCAGTACCGGCGGTGGTTTGGGGAGGCCAGCGGTGCAAACAATCCGGCAGGAAGGCGATCAAATAGACCGGTCACTGGTTTGTCGTCTATAATATCGTTAATGATACGGTATCATAAGTGATACATGACAAACGCGCAAGGTAAGCCCATGTCCAATATGCCAAATCTCAAGGATCATCGACTTCGCGTTATGGAAGCCGTCCTTACCTGGGAGGGAGAGGTCGGCAATGCTCGAGTGCGTCAGCTGTTCGGCATTCAAACCGTCCAGGCCAGCCGGCTGCTTGCCGAGTTCAGGGAGTTGATGGGCGATCGTATCTTTGAAGACGGGCGGGCCAAGGTACTGAAGTTGCTGAATCCAGGTGCCGTTGCTGCAGATGTCTCGCTCGATGAATATATCTACCAGATTCAGGCGGCAGGCGACACCGACGCCTATGTCGTGGATGGCCGCATTGATCTCACCGGCGTCCAGCCAGCCATCTTCTCAATGCTACGCAAGGCTGCAGCCAATAGCACCGGCGTGACTATCACCTATGCATCGATGAGCAACCCGACATATGCCGAGCGAACGATCTTTCCGCACGCAATCATTCGTGTTGGGCGGCGTTGGCATGCTCGGGCCTGGTGCACCTCGCGCAACGATTTCCGTGATTTCACGCTGGGACGCATCAAGTCGGCCGTCACCATCCCGGAGATGGCTAAACATACCGTCACCGACGATGCCGACTGGAACAAGCTGGTCGACGTGCGGGTTGTTCCACACCAAGCATTGACGCTTGAGCAGCAACAGGTGGTGCGCGACGAGTGCTTTGCCGGGATGATGGCCACTAGATCCCAAGTGCGGGCTTGCCTAGTCCAATATGTCATTCAGGATCTGCGGGCGGCCACGGATCCAACAAGCCAGTTGCCACCAGAGTTTCAGCTAGAGGTGGCTAACGTGTTGCCACCAGAGTTTCAGCTAGAGGTGGCTAACGTGTCAGCATTGAAACCATACCTTTTCTGACCAGAAGTCAGTGTGCGGCAGAATGCCGCCAAATACGCATGGGTGCATTTGAGGTACCTGAGCAGCCAAAACGGGCCAGAGTCCGTCCCAAAGACGCGTCCATCATTAGTAATTCAAGGAAGAGGATTTGCCCACAAATCCTGACCGCCTGACTCTAACCAGCACAGATAGGATCGCAGATCGAATTCGTACTGGTGATACGCTGGCTCCATGTGGCAACAGAGTTGATAGAAAGCCTTATCGTGATCGCGAATTTTGAGGTGGGATAGCTCATGAACCACGATCATTTTGAGGAATTCCTCGGGCATCATGCGGAATAGCGCAGCAACGCGAATTTCACGTTTTGACTTTAGGCGCGAGCCCTGAACGCGTGAAATGGTGGTGTGCGTACCCAGCGCGTTCCGAATCACGTGAATCTGATTGTCGTAACTGATCCGCGCCAGTGGTGGCGCACTGCGCAGGTACTGATTTTTCAGGTCAGTAACGTACTTCTGCAATGCACGTTCGTTGCGCACGTCGTGTGCTTTCGGGTAGCGCCTGTACAAGGCTTTCCCCAAGGTGCCGTCATTGATTTGCTGACATACCTGCTCGGTCAAATACACGGGATAACCGGCAAGGTAGGGGGTCAGGGGCTTATTTGCAGACATTGTGCAATTGTAAATTGCAGCGTATCCCCGTCAAAGCAGCCTCCACAATCATTCAAGCGAATGCCGACGGCTATCGCTCCCGCCAGACCGGCCCAATTTTTTCAAGCTCACTCAGTTCGACCGCATCTTGGTAATCCACGAACTCTCCATGATCAGTGACAAACGAAATCACTCTATGGGCTTGATCATCTGTCACGCAGCATTCCCATAGCATCCGGCAGCGGGTCAGAACTGGATCAGCTTGTTGAACCAGATATCCAGGTAGTAGCACGTGGACAATCGCCTTTGTAGCCCCGTGAGCCTGAAGCGCTGCAAGAGCGTCGTTGGGGCTGCTAGCTATATATCGATTCCACAAACTCTCGGACTCCTCCGTGTTTTCGCATGCAGGGGTTTCAATGAACCAAAGCGGAACCTTAAACACCTGTTCGATAAATCGGTAGTTGCGGGTATGGGGAAAGGACCAGCGGCTGGGCGTCACCAGTTCGTTTTGAATTTCTCCGCGAAGCATATAAAGGCCCCCTATGTGTACGATCATCCGTGGTTTAATCGTACTCGGTACGGGACGATTTGTCCCATGCCAACGCCGTCCCCGAAATACGCAAACGCTCCGGTTCTGGTTGCCCTCGGAATGGCAATCAGATCCTTACGTAAAGAGCGCGGAATCTCACAGGAGGAGCTTGCGCTTCGAAGTCAGGTGGATCGCGCCTACATGAGTAGCATTGAGCGCGGCACCCAAAACCCCGGAGTCATGACCATTGTCCGTGTTGCCAATGGTATGGGCGTTTCAGTGGCGGAAATTTTTGCGGCAGCAAAATTGTAGGGTGGCGACTGGACAGGCTTAGCGTTGTCAATGCTGCTGGTGTAAGCTACACGCTATATTGAGGGGCCGGAATTCCGGCCTTTTCCATTTGCATAACAAGAGCAGCCATCGCCCACGATGGCAGTCGTTCGTTTCACCTTGAGGTAGTACCGCATGGCCAATCAACTTACCCTCGAAGCCCTAGAAAGCTGGCTCTGGGAATCCGCCAACATCCTGCGCGGCTCCATCGACTCCTCGGATTTCAAGAACTACATTTTCGGACTGCTATTCCTGAAGCGCTTCAATGACGTGTTTGATGAACGCGTAGCCCTGTTGATCAAGGATGAGGGGTTAAGCGGCAAAGAAGCAGAGGAAGAGGTCGAGGACAAATGGGGCACCTTCCCCTTCAGTGCTCGCTGGCCCAACCTGATTGCTCGCACCGAGAATATCGGCGAAGCGCTCGATAAGGCTTTCGCCGCCATCGAAGCCAACAATACCGAACTGCAACACGTGCTCACAGCCACTCAGTACGGCGACAAGCGCGTGCTGTCCGATTCCACGCTGCAGCGCCTGCTGCGCCACTTCAATCAGTACAAGCTCGGCAATCAGGACATGTACAAGGCTGACATGCTGGGCGATGCCTATGAATACCTGATCAAGCAGTTCGCCGACGACGCCGGCAAGAAGATCAAGCAGTTCGCCGACGACGCCGGCAAGAAGGGCGGCGAGTTCTACACGCCCAAGGCCGTCGTGCAACTGGTTGTCGAGCTAATCGACCCGCAGCCGGGTCATAGCGTATACGACCCAACTTGCGGCAGCGGCGGCATGCTGGTTGAAAGCGCTCACCACATCGCCCGCTTGCCCAACGGCACCCTGCTCGGCGACAAGCCCAACGTGCTGCTCTACGGCCAGGAAAAGAACCTTGGCACCTGGGCCATCGCCAAGCTCAACCTTTATTTGCACAACATGCGGGCAGAGATTGAACGTGGCGACACCCTGGTCGAACCCAAGCACCTGGAAGGCGACTACCTGAAGACCTTCGACCGTGTCATCGCAAACCCGCCGTTTTCGGCCAAAGCGTGGTGGACGCCGCTGGAATTGGCCGGAGAAGCCGAACAGGAAAGCGGCGGTGACAAGAAAGCCAAGTCACCCAATTACAAGCAGGTCAGCGACCCCTATGGCCGCTTTGGCTACGGCATCCCGCCGCGCGGTTACGCCGATCTCGCCTTCGCCCAGCACATGCTGGCGAGCCTCAAGGCCGATGGCCGCATGGGCATCATCCTGCCGCATGGCGTGCTCTTTCGCAGCGGCGAGGAAGGTAAAATCCGGAACGGCTGGCTCTTCGGCACCGATGCCGCCAGCGGCAACCAGCCTGGTGACCTCATCGAAGCCATCGTCGGTTTACCCTCGGCGCTGTTCTACAACACCGGCAT
>APMI01061017.1_pt1 | contig 10412 bp, 13 predicted proteins | sample 667938 | NCBI WGS metagenome assembly APMI01 (sample SAMN01084076, study PRJNA167559) | wastewater metagenome | biome: Wastewater | place: Denmark: Ejby Moelle, Odense | collected 2011-11-28
TGATCATTTCGAGCAGGTATAAAATATGTCAAAATTGATTCTCGTCATCGTTTTTAATACCGATGCGGTCGAGCCTCTATCTCAGGCGCTTTTAGGAAAAGGCTATTCCGTCACCAAAATTAGCAGCACAGGTGGATTTTTGCGCCGCCAAAATACAACCTTTGTGATTGGCGTTGACGAGGAGCGTTTATCGGAGGCCATGACGACTATCCGCGACCTGTGCAAGCCTTTTAGCAGTCCCGAAGGTCATGCCGCCACCATCTTTGTGTTGGATGTTGCCGAATTTGCTCGTGCTTGAGTACCCGCCCTTCATACCACTTGCATAAGGTTAGGCATAATGCTGGATGCGGTGTATCGCGTCCTACGCAAGAGAATGTAGGCACGGCGTGCCGTCCGCCATTTTTAAACACGTACTCGAATATTCAGACAGCCTCTCACCACGCCTTGACAAAAATTTGCCTCAGAGTCAGCAGATGGTCAGCATCCTCACCCGGTGCGGATACACGTTGATTGCTTTGCCATTCATAAACCGCCAGATCAAGATTATAGATACTCTCGCCGCTGCTCATCTGATCAGGCAGTTTTAAAGTGCGCTCTTCGATATAAAATTGGTCACGTTTCCAACGGCTAGTTTCACGCGGTGCGTTCTCAGGGAAGACCAACTGCGGCGCCCCGTCGGCCTGTGCCACTACACTGCCGCTCAGGATGTATGTACCCACACTATAATCCAGATCAATCGGCGCATCGGCTGACCACCATAATCTTAAGTAAACACGCTCACCTTCATGGCGCACAGTTGGCGCTGTCCACAATCGCCCTTCCACGTCCAACACATCTGCACCATGAAAACGCATTCCGTTCGCGAACAATATCCCCTTTGCATCCGGTGGCCCCTGATACAAGCGGATGAAACAGGGTGCTGACCCTACATAACGCTCAGGCAGCCGTTTGTCAACGATCTGTTGAAACAAATCTTTGGTTTGTCTGCCATCATACGTAACATACCACACACGCCGATAACCAGTCGGATCACTGATTACCGCCGGTCCTTCCGGGAAGTAAGCCCGTATAGCATAATCCCACTCGTATGAACTCCCGCAGTTATTCACTGGATCAATCATCAGCACATCACTCGGTTGGATGTGGTCACGCAGCCATTCGAGGTTTTCACTCAACGCCGAACTCTGGTCGTTGAGCGGGGTCGCGATAAAGCTCAATCCCAACAGCACCAGTGCCATTCCACTTGCCATCTGTTTCGGTAGCCGCGCCAATCCCAAGGCGGCCCACAGTGCAATACCGATCATCACCCACCACGAATAACGCGCAAAGAAAAACCCCAGCACCGGATTGAGCGCATACATCAGCAGCACACCACCCACAATCCACATAAAGAGCGCCGCTGCCGGACGGTTGGAACGCAAACGTGGCAAGAGCACAATCGTTGCAATGATAAGTATCACCACCCACACTGCCCAACCGCGTCCTAAATAATCCTGAAAGAGATTCTCGAAGGCTCCTAAAGTTGTGGTGGAGGCAACCGCTTGGGTATTTGTCCCTCTCGTCCGTATGACTGCTAACTTATTAGCTGCCACCGGCAGTGCCAAGGCTGTTGTCACCACAATCACTAGCCAACCGCGCCTTATCTTCCCACGATACAGAACCAGCGCGAACAAACCCACCATCCCAAAGACCACGAAGGCCGTCAGTGATATATAAGGCATCACCCCTAACGACACGCTTAAGGGTAGCGCCCGTTTCCAACTCGGATTCATGTAAAATCGCAGCAAAAACCACAGTGCCAACGGGACTAATCCCAACAGCAGCGCATACCCGCGCACCTCGGTTCCCAGCACACCGATGTATCCCAGCGCTCCATAAGCTGGAATAACCAGCAGCGCCGCCCTTTGTCCACCTAGGCGCCATGCCACGCGATACAACGCCGCACAGCCGGTCATAAACACCAGCAGCGACAGCATCCGCAGCGCGAAAGGCAGCATCCCCACGAATCCGCGCCATAGCCCTAATGTCAGGTAATAACCGGGTGTCCAATCAAACGGAGTCCACTGCATAATCTGCTCCGGCGTGCCGAGTGTTTGCCACACCGACCAGATTTCATCGCCACCCATGCGGATGTGATGCAGCACCAACAGGCGGCTTGCAGCCACCAACAGTAGTTCGAATACTGCAATGAACAGCACCCCCGTCATCGCCTTGCGCTGCATAGATTGATGTCCTAGTATCTAAAGAATCGATTTACCATAACGGACGTGATATATTGCGTCCCATGGGTACCAAGTTAAGAGAACTGAATCTTCAAATCCACACTTTCCACGAGAACAGGCTCATGTTGATACACATTTTGAAGCGCCTTTAGCTCGGCTTTATCCAATTACATTTTCGTAAGGCGATGCAGGTCATAAGATTTTTTAAGGTTCTGAACAAACCTTTAAACCCCTTGTTTGAGCTATCGTGATCCTTACTGCTCAGACATGGACAAAGTCCAGTTTAATGCGCTTGTCCGATTGTTAGCATGATGGCTGCTTAGGGGGTCGGCGTAGCCGACTGAAGGCAACGAAGTTGCCCCCGTACTAAGCCTCATGCGGCGCAAACAGGCAGCTTTCTGGGATAACAAAATCCTTAACGTACTGCCTATGGGACGTGATATTGATGGTTGACGAAATAATCCGGTAATCGTTTCATGACGGACGCGTGTATCGCGTCCCTACACCATACGCGAGAAATATAGGGATGGCATCTGCGTAGCGTGCCGTCCGCCGCGATTAATGACCATACAACCGGTGAGACAAAACAATTATACTGTCCGGCGTATTTAATGAATCGCACGTGTATAGTCAGACATGACTTGACTGACTTTACCCCATCCGCAGCGCGGTTGTCTAATGTTTAATCATCTCTAAGCTGTTTATAAAAAATGACCGTACCATGCGGTGTACCATCTGCATCCAACGCGTAACCCGGAATTACACCCGCCTCGGTATAGCCCAATTTGCGATATAAACGGTCCGCTGCATCGCCCTGCCGCGTATCCAACACCAGTAATTTACGCCCGAGTTCACGCGCATGAGCTTCGACTGTATCCATCAATAGCCCCGCTAATCCCTGCTTGCGAAAACGCAGATGCACCATCAGTTTTTGTACTTCAGCACGATGCACTCCATTGGGACGCATTTCGAGCGCCAACTGTACCGCACCCGCCGCCTCGCCATCCACTTCTGCCACCAGCAACACCCGCGAACCGGACGCGACATCCGCAATCACTTTTTCCCAATATTCCCATGCCGTCCCGGCCAACAGTGGCGGCATAAACCCAATCGACGCGCCGCTCTCAACCGCATCACGCAGTAGGTCGATCAAATGCGCCAGCATATCTTGTGCATCTTCCGCATTCAGCCGCTTGATAGTGACCATAACGCGCTCCTACGTGACCTTTTATTTCCACATACGCTATTTGCTCAACAAGTGTGTTAAAGCCCTTCTCCCTTGAGTTCGGAGGAGAAGGGTTAGGATGACTGCTATTTAAACAGTTCAGATTCTAGCACAGTCTACGAGGTATAATCGCCAGTACAGGTTACCTAGACACAAGGAATAACCGTTATGCCCGTCCTGCATTTCGCCACCGCCATTACCGCCTCTCCACAAGTTGTCTTTGACCGTATCGCCGATTTCGCCCACTACGACCAATGGCTGCCACCTTCCGGCATGTTCAAATCCGTCATGGAGATTTCCGAAAATCCTGTCCGTTTGGATTCGACTTACATCGATAAAGGCACGAATTCCACCATGTACGGCAAGGTGACAGTGTATCAGCCACCGGAGAAAATTACGTTTCATCAGGTGACACAAATCAAAGTGTTATCAGTCGCTGTGGCGCGTTTAGAAGTGACGATTGCCTATCAGTTAACAAGTGGCTCAAGTGGAACAAATCTCACGCGGGATGTGACGGTTCAGGCCAGCGGTGTACTGACCTTATTGCAATCAAGGCTGCTGCCGGGAATTGCTGCCGAAAGCCAGCGCATTCTGGCAGCGCTTAAACAGAGTCTAGAAAAATCGGCCTGAGGATCACAAACCATTGCGGCTGGTGATCCACAACCCTTCGTCCTTCTTACGACCAGCAAGATAGAATGTGCGGTGCTTTTGTCGGCGGGCGTGGTCGTGGCTTTCCCAGAAGCTCAACGCACGACCACGCCGTGCTGCCAGTGCTTCCAGTGCCGCCAGCGTATGAGCGCAAGCGATACCACCGTTCATCGCCCACGGGCAGGTACAGCGTGTGTGAATCGTGCCTTCCGAGTCGTATTCCACCGTCACGACATGGTTTGCCGTCGGTGTTGTTGTGCTTTCAACCACAATCGTGTTACGGTTCAGGATATGGGCTTTCAAATGTCGCGCCCGACCCTGCAAATCTTTGATGTTCTTCGGCTTCATATGTACTCCTTATCATCCGGTGCATCTGTTCTAATTATAGCCGAAAAGTATCAGAATTACATGAGAAAATTTGGGTAATTTTGGGATATTTCTTAACGCTCTTTATTGCACAATTTAGAACTCAAAAGGTGTGCTGACATGAGCAAATTCAATAGAGGATTGATGAAATATTATAAGTATTCCAACTCTGCAATTACGGATGAAGAGGTTGCCACTGATTACATTGAAGTAGACGGTAATCTTGCATTGCGCCAATTAAGCGTATTAGAACACTACGATATATCTTCCAATGTCGATCTGATATTAATGGATCAGCCATTTGAGTATGAAGAAATAATAGCTTATGACTCTGATACCGATGATTTTGTGCCGATACCAATCGAGGTTGAGGAGTTTAATGCTGTTTGGGAACGTCATTTGCAGCGAAATGAAGTGAGATGGAACGCAGCAAAAAAATCATTTCCAATTAACATGCCAGTAGTTGGCTGTATGGCGATATTTTTCCCACAAGGTGGTGTTGTTGAACTTGGCGAGCGCATATTCGGTGTCACAGACTATATGCAGGCTCGTGCTTCAGCAAGCGCGGATTTCATTATGAGAACAAGACGGCAGATCAGCGCGGTTGTAACAGGCTATGATGAGGCAAATCAATGGATTCTATTGGGTTCGCCTCAAATTGAGACAGATAAAAATTGTGATCTACAAATTTCGCGCTTGCCTAAATAGCTCAACCTCACCTTCACACTTTTATAGAATCAATCATAATAAGACGGATTTTTACTTGCCAATGAACGGAGGCCACCGAAACCCTCATGATTTTACAAATCGACCACGTACAAATCACCATCCCCAAAGGCGCGGAGGAAGCCGGACGCGCATTCTACTGCGGCGTACTCGGATTACCCGAAATCGCCAAACCAGAGAGTCTGCAAGGACGCGGCGGCTTCTGGTTGCAAGTTGGTGATCGTCAACTGCACGTCGGCACAGAAGACGGTTTTGATCGCCGTACCACCAAAGCCCACATCGCCTATCGCGTCGATGATCTCGCCCATTGGCGCGAAGTGATTACCGCCGCCGGTTTAGCCATCGAGGAGCAAATCCCCATCCCCGGTTATGACCGCTTCGAATGCCGTGATCCCTTTGGCAACCGCATCGAATTCACCCAAAAACGCTAACGTTTTCTTGCTCTCTTTATCTTGGACTCAGTACTCTTATTTTTCAGGTTTATTTTCGGTTAACCCGACAAACGGATCACTAACCATCTACCAACCTCTAACCCAATCCCACTCCCTCAAAATGGTTAGTGGCAACCCTGCGAATCAGTTACCAAATGTTCTTCCAAAAGGTAACCCGTTTGCTGCTCATATCGAATACACTATCTATGGGGCATTTGTATTGATCCCCTTGCCCTATTACTATGGGGAAAGGGGCTGGGGGTTAGGCGTATGGTATTGTTGTAAATGTGAAAAAAACCATTGTTTCTCAACAACATCAACTGCAATATATTCAACATTTTCGCCGCTTTTGCCGCTTTCGCCGCATGTTTCGCTTTGATCACACTAAGTTTTATTGCCGCCATCGCCGCCGCCGTTTTTTTCATCGCCGCCGCCGACATAAACGTGCCTTCGGTATTTGCCTTTAAGCTGGAGACTGGTAGTTGATGACTGGAGACTTTTCACTGTGAATTTGAAGAATCTGAAGAATTTTGCGAAGTTTCGGCACCTCGCTCCCTCAAATGCGCCGTCAGAGTCTTCACAGCCATTCAGAAACAGTGAAGTTTGCGAATCAATTGAATCAGCAGGCTATAACGCCAGCGCTGGAACAATCACTCGCCACAGCAGATACACATCCAGCACGGCGAATAGCACAAAAGGGACAACCGTCACCAATGGATGCAAAACGATTAACCGTCGGGATAACCACATCCGCCACCCATCAATGCCCAGTACGATCACCAGTGCGAAAGGAATAATGCCCGTGAACATGTAGCGTCCCTGAAATTGCAAAAACACCGTGTTGTAGTAAATATATTCCAGCACAGCCAGCAGAATCGCCAATTGAATGAACGTCCAAATCACGCGCCGCGTCACAATCTCATTTGCATCCGTAGGGGAAGGGGTTCGGAGACCCTCCCTTGCATCTGCATTTTGGGCATTAATAACCAAGCCGCTGCCAGCAACGGCCATTAGCGCCAACAGCACCATGTAAATCCAATTGGGCATCGGTACGCCCATCCAACCGAACTGTCCCCAAAAGCTGTTAAAGGTCGTTTGAATAGCTGTCTTTAAGTAACCCACAAAGCCAATTTGGGCGATGAGTTCTGCCGTGCGCGGTTGTCCCGTAACAACCTTGTCGTGCTGGCGTAAGCCGAAAAGATCAGGGAATCCGTAGGTTTGGATGCTGTGAATCCACCAGATGCCACCCAATAAAAGCGCTGGAATGAAAAACGCCGATAACAAAGGAGCAACTTGTTTGATCATAGACTGTAGACTGTTACGATTGTACGGGCTTGCCGACGGCAAGCCCCCGTGACTATCCATCCACCACCGGACGACAATCGCCAGCGGCACAAACCCGATCAGAAAAATTGTCGAGACTTTCGTCAGCAACCCAAGCCCGACCAGCAACCCGAGATGCCACTCTTTAATCGACGGTTCACCCTTGAGATACAAGACTGTGCCGAGCAGCGTGGCAGCGATCAACAAATTGGAAAGGGCATCATTACTCACCGAAGCGAGTCCCGCCAGATGCTGCGGCAGGAATGCCACCAGCGCGGCTGTCCCAAGCGCTACTTGTGGACGTTCCGGCAGGAAAACGCGCACCAATCCATAGGCACACAGGATGATCCCTGCGCCCATCACCAGCGAGAGCAGCCGCAGCGCGATCAGGCTGCCGTTGGTCAACGTGAAAACCGGCGCTTCCAATAAATAATACAGCGGCGGTTGGTGATCTTCATATTGGATCGTTGGCAGTTTCGCCAGCAAATCAGGAGCGAATTTGGCGGCCTTCAGTTGGTCGAGATAGGCCGAGTCCCAATCCCCGGGTTCGATCTTGGGGCAGCATCCGTTATAGGCGACCTGCAAAATGTAGTTGTAATGAGCCGGTTCATCCGGTGCTTGCCATGCGGGTGTTTTGATGGCGAACAACCCGCCAACAATGAAGTAGCCAACGAGGATGAGAGCGAGAAACAGTACTGAGTACTGCGTACCCTGTACCGAGTTTTTTGAAGGTAGCGACATAAATAGGCTCCGAGCATTAAGTTCGGGAATGGATTATACCTGATTATGATGTCACTTCATTTTAGAGACATGCTACAATCAACCTGTGAGGTAATGAAAAATGGAGGATTATCATGACTGACCAACTCCAAATTCCATCAACAGTCGATTTATCCAAATACATCGAAACACGCCTTATGGAAAAGCGTCCTCATATCCGTGGACGGCGGATTCCAGTTGCCTTGATTGCCTACAGCGCCCGCAGCGAAAAGTGGAATGCATCAGAACTGGCCTATCAATTTTCGATTCATGAAGCCGAGGCATTGGCTGCATTACTCTATTACGAGGAACATCAAACGGAAATTGACCGTTTGGAAGCCGCTGAACAAGCCGAGTTAGATAAGATGCAGCGGTTACATGGCGAAGGTTAGTTATTACTTCGATGAAATGATGCCACGTAAAGTTGCTAGCCAACTTGTTGAACGCGGCTATAGTGTCGTTATGGCAGTTGATGTGGATATGGTGGAAAAAGACGATTTAGATGAACATCTTGCTTATGCAACTGAACACCAGCTCGTTTTAGTAACATTTGATCGCCCGTTCAGTACCAAGGCGATGACAAATGTAAACCATACTGGCCTTATATGTTGGACAGGTACACAAAACGATTTCGGCGGTCAGGTTATTCGATTTTCCGAATTTGCTGACCAGCATATTTTAGAAGATGTAATCGGCAAAGTCTTTTGGATTAAACGATAATCAAGTTTAAGAGTGTCTCGTATTGCTACAGGGGTTCGGAAAATGGCAGATATTCAGAAGCTTATCCAACAACTTATTGATCAAAAGCAATCCAAAGAAGCGTTCAAAACCTTATATGATATGAGCGCGACCATCGTTGAGCCGCTTTTGGCTGCGCTCAATGACCCGAATGTTGCTATACGGATGCAGGTCGCGACTATTCTCGGTAACAGCGGTGATCCTCGCGCGGTTGATGCGCTGATGAAAGCTTGCCATGACTCTGAACAGCGCGTCCGAACCTCGGCAATCGCAGCCTTAGGTAAATTTGAAAATAATGCGCGTGTGTCGGATTTCCTGCGTCAACTGGCACGAAGCAGCGGGGAAATGAACGAGCGAACAGGCGCAGTATTTGCTTTAGCGCGGGCAGCAGGTAAATCGGCGGCTGCGGAATTGTGGGTCGAAATGCTCAACGACCCGTCACCCCAAATTGTTGGCAACGCGGCCTCTCAGTTAGGGATGCTCAAGCTGCCGGAAACCGTTGAACCGCTGATCGCCACGCTCAACCGTGCCGGTGAAAAGAGTCCGGCTTTTATGCTCATCATGCTGGCCTTAGGGGATATAGGCGACTCGCGGACTTTTGAAGCTATCATCCCCTATCTCAAATCCAGTGATCCGCATAAGCGTACCACTGCCGCCAGTGCCTTAGGCCGCTTGGGCGATCCGCGCGGCATCGCGGTATTAGAGCCAATGTTGAAGGATAAAGCCGTCGCCGGACAAGAAGATCACGGTGGCCCATCTTATACCGTCGGTGATACCGTTCGCAGTGCAATTGAGGCCATCCGCAAAAAGAACGGCGCAGCGACACCAGCACCATCACCAACAGAAACGAAAGACAATCCACCCGCAAAACCGCGCTGGAAATTCTGGTAATTTAGCCGACCTGTACCAGTGCTTCGAGTTCCGGTGTTAGTACCACGCTTTCCTGCTCGTTGGGATCGGTGCGGGCGATGACCGCTGTACACGGTTGGTCGCTGAGGTTCGCGGGCAGATGTGGCATTCCGGCAGGGATGTAGAAAAACTCGCCTGCTTTGACGATGCAGTGTTTTTCTAGCTGCTCGCCGTACCATGTATGTGCCTCACCGCTGATGACGTAGATAGCGGTTTCGTGGTTTTCGTGCTTATGCGCTTTAGCTCTGCCACCGGGAGGAATCGTCAGCAGATGCATACAGACACCCGTTGAACCAACCGTTTCGGCAGCGATGCCTTCAAAGTAGCTGAAGCCCTGCTTGCCATCGTAGGTTGAACTCGGACGGATGATTTTACAGTCGGGTTTTTCGGTCATCATCATGCTCCTCGTGCTGATTTGTTGTCTACAAAATTCTACGACAAATCAGCACACAGGAGATGAGTGATTAATCTTTCAATCGCAGCGGGCGCATGCCGTTGGTCGTCACTAGCAGCGACATACCCACATCAGCGAAAACGGCTAACCACAGCGTTCCACTGCCTGAAAGTGCCAGCACTAAGATCGCCAGTTTGAGTCCGATGCTGATAATAATGTTTTGACGGATCACACTTCGCGCAAAACGCGCTAACCGCACCGCATATGGCAGTTGGCGTAAATCGTCCGCCATCAGGGCGATGTCAGCCGTTTCGAGGGCTTGTGCGCTGCCCGCTCCGCCCATCGCGATACCGACGGTTGCGGCAGCGAGCGCAGGCGTATCATTCACACCATCACCGATCATAGCGACATGACCATATTTCGCGACCAAGTCTTTGACGGCATCGACTTTATCCGCAGGCAGCAATCCCGCGCGGACATCATCCACACCAACCGATTGCCCGACCGCTTTAGCCACAGCGGAATTATCACCGGTCAGCATAACGGTTTGGATACCGAGTGCTTGCAAGTCACGGATCACCGTTTGGCTTTCGGCGCGGGGTTCATCGGCTAGGGCGATGAAGCCACGTACACGGTCGCCATCACTGAGGAGCATGGTCGTTTGACCGTTG
>APMI01055024.1_pt1 | contig 10408 bp, 9 predicted proteins | sample 667938 | NCBI WGS metagenome assembly APMI01 (sample SAMN01084076, study PRJNA167559) | wastewater metagenome | biome: Wastewater | place: Denmark: Ejby Moelle, Odense | collected 2011-11-28
GACGTCGGCGGAGTGACTATCGGCTCGTCGGCGCCGATCGTCGTGCAATCGATGACCAACACCGACACCGCCGACCATATCGCCACCGCGCTCCAGGCGGCACAGTTGGCGCGTGCCGGCTCCGATCTGGTGCGCATCACGGTCAACAACGACGACGCAGCCAAGGCGGTTCCGAAGATCGTCGAGCAACTGGCGAAAATGAACGTCGGCGTACCGCTGATCGGCGATTTTCATTACAACGGCCACAAGCTGCTGACGGAAAATCCGGTCTGTGCCGAATTGCTGGCCAAGCTGCGCATCAACCCTGGTAACGTCGGGCAGGGCGCCAAGCGCGACACACAGTTTGCCCAGATCATCGAGATTGCCTGCCGCCAAGACAAACCGGTGCGCATCGGCGTCAACTGGGGCAGCCTCGACCCGTCGATACTTGCCCGTATCATGGACGAGAACGCGAGGCGCGCCGAGCCCCACGATGGCGGATCCGTGATGCGTGAGGCGATGGTGGTTTCGGCCCTGGAAAGTGCGGCCAAGGCCGAGGAGTACGGATTGCCGGGTAACCGGATCGTTCTCTCGTGCAAGGTTTCGAGCGTGCAGGATCTGGTGGCGATCTATCGCGATCTGGCCGGCCGTTGCGACTACCCGTTGCACCTCGGGCTGACCGAAGCCGGCATGGGCAGCAAGGGCATCGTCGCCTCTACGGCTGCCCTGGCGGTGCTGCTACAGGAAGGTATCGGCGACACGATACGCGTCTCGCTGACGCCCGAGCCCAACGGCGAACGGACGCAGGAAGTGGTGGTGGCGCAGGAAATTCTCCAGACCATGGGCCTGCGGGCGTTTACGCCGATGGTCACGGCATGTCCGGGATGCGGCCGGACGACCAGCACGTTTTTCCAGGAACTCGCGCAACGCATCCAGAACCATGTTCGCGCGCAGATGCCGGTGTGGCGCGACCAGTATGACGGTGTCGAGAACCTCACGCTGGCCGTGATGGGCTGCGTAGTCAACGGGCCGGGCGAGAGCAAGCAGGCGAACACCGGCATCAGCCTGCCCGGCACCGGCGAGACCCCGGCAGCGCCGGTGTTCGTCGACGGGCAGAAGACCGTCACCTTGCGCGGCGACAACATCGCCGCCGAGTTCCAGGCAATTGTCGATAGCTACGTGGCGAGCAGGTTTCGCAGGAAGAATTGACGCGCGGCAATGCCGTCATCGGGAGGACATTTCCCGGTTGCTGCGGCAGGCCGGCGCTTCTACGTTGAGAAAATGAGCCAATTGATCAAAGCCGTGCGCGGGATGAATGACATCCTGCCCGACCAGGCCGACCTGTGGGAAGCGTTCGAGGACATTGCTCGGGCCTGGTTGCGCGCCTACGGCTACCGCCCGATCCGCATGCCGCTGGTGGAGGCCACGCCGCTGTTTTCGCGCGCCATCGGCGCGGTGACCGACATCGTGGAAAAGGAGATGTACTCGTTCGAGGACGCGCTTAATGGGGAGAACCTGACCCTGCGTCCCGAAGGCACAGCCTCGTGCGTGCGTGCCGTGCTCGAACACAATCTGCTCTACAACGCGCCACAGCGCCTGTACTACAGCGGCCCGATGTTCCGGCACGAACCTCCGCAGAAGGGCCGCTACCGGCAGTTTCACCAGATCGGGGTCGAGGCGCTGGGCTTTGCCGGACCGGACATCGATGCCGAACACATCATCATGTGCCAGCGCCTGTGGGACGATCTCGGGCTCGACGACGTGCGTCTCGAACTGAATTCGCTCGGCTCCCCGGAAGAGCGCGGGCGCCACCGCGGCGCGCTGATCGCCTATCTGGAAGGCCACGCCGACCAGCTCGACGACGACGCAAGGCGCCGCCTGCACAGCAATCCGTTGCGCATCCTCGACAGCAAGAATCCGGCGCTGCAGTCGCTGATCGATACCGCCCCCCGACTTGAGGACTACATCGGTGCCGAATCGCGCGCCCATCTCGATGGCGTGCAAGGTTTGCTCAAGGACGCCGGGATACCGTTCAAACTGAATCACCGGCTGGTGCGTGGCCTCGACTATTACAACCTGACGGTTTTCGAGTGGATCACCGACCGTCTCGGCGCACAGGGCACCATCTGCGCCGGAGGGCGTTATGATGGACTGGTGGCGCAGCTCGGCGGCAAGCCGGCGCCGGCCTGGCGATGGGCATCGGGCGCCTGCTGCTTTTGTGGCAGGAATGCGGCGAACAGGCCGAGCGCCCGGCGCCCGACCTGTATCTCGTGCATCAGGGCGAGGCCGCGCAGCGGCTGGCATTCAAGGTCGCCGAACGGCTGCGCGGCGATGGGTTCGCGCTGATCCTGCATTGCGGCGACGGCAGTTTCAAATCGCAGATGAAGAAGGCCGATGCGTCGGGCGCCCAGGCGGCGCTGATCATCGGCGACGAAGAAGTACAGGCCAATGCGGTGACGCTCAAGCTGCTGCGCACGGCCGACGGACAACCCGGCGAACAGCGGCGCGTCGACGTCGAATCGCTGGGCGAGGAAATCGCACGCACCCTTTACGACCTGGAAGACGACGATGGCAGTCTATGACTTGGAAGAGCAGGAGCAGATATCCGAAATCAAGGCCTGGTGGGAACGCTATGGCAACGCGGTGACGGCGGGCCTGCTGGTCGCGGCAATCGGGGTATTCGGCTGGCAGGCATGGAACTGGTACCAGCGCAACCAGGCGGCGCAGGCGTCGGCAATCCTGACGGATGTCCAGAAGGCCGCCACCGCACACGATGCGAAGGCGGCGTCGGCGCGGGCCGGCGAACTGATCGAGAAATTCCCCGGTACGGTGCAAGCCGCCCTCGGCGTGCTGACGGCAGCCCGATTGCAGACCGACGGCGGCGACCTGAAGACGGCCAAAGCGCAGCTTGGCTGGGCGGCCGAACATTCCGGCGAGGTCGAACTGCGCGAGATCGCACGTTTGCGCCTGGCCAACCTGCTGCTCGACGACAAGGCCTATGACGACGCCCTGAAGCTGCTCGAACGCCAACCGTTGCCGAGCTTTGCCGGGCGCTTCGACGAGTTGCGCGGTGATATCTACGCACTGCAGGCCAAGTCCGGCGAAGCGAAGAAGTCGTATCAGGCGGCAATTGCGCGGTTCGACGAAACCGCAAAGTCCTCACCCGCCGGAACGGTCGACGACCGGCAAAAAACCTTGCTGCAGTTGAAACTCGAGTCGCTCGGAGCCGAGCAATGAAGCGGTACTCGAACACCGGCAGGCGCTTTCTGTCGATCGCGCTGTTGATCGGTTTGAGCGCCGGATGCTCGACCATCGACAAGCTCAATCCGTTCTCGTCGTCGGTCAAACTCCCGGAGCTGGCGCCGGTCAAGCAAAGCGTGCAGGTGGGCACGCTCTGGCGCAGCAGTGTGCCCAAAGGCGGAGAGTACGTGTTGGTGCCGGCGCGCGTCGGCGACAGCGTTTATGCCGCCGGCCGCGACGGAACGATCCTGCGCATCGATGCAGGTCGGGAGGCCTGGAAGATCAACGCAGGGATGACGATCTCCGGTGGCGTCGGTGCCAGCGAAGAGTTCGTAGTGGTCGGTTCGCCCAAGGGTGAGGTCCATGCCTACGGCGTCGATGGCAAGCTGGCATGGAAGTCACGCGTCTCGTCGGAAGTGCTCGCGCCGCCGGCAATCGGCGAGGGCGTCGTGCTGGTGCGCAGCGCAGACAGCCGCATTCATGCGCTGGACCTCGCCGACGGCAAGCGCAAGTGGGTCTATCAGCGTGCCACGCCATCGTTGTCGCTGCGCCGTGCGGCCCCGCCGCTGATGCTGGACAAGGCGGCCCTGGCCGGGTTCTCCGGCGGCAATCTGCTGGCGCTGAGCCTGGCCAACGGGGGGCCGCTGTGGGAGGTCACGGTGGCGCTGCCGCGCGGCGCGACCGAACTCGAGCGGATCGCCGATGTGACCAGCGAACCGGTGCTCGGCCCGCGGCAGGTCTGCGCGGCGGCCTATCAGGGCCGCCTGGGCTGCTTCGATCCCGCTTCGGGCAACGCGCTATGGACGCGTGACATATCGAGCTTCGCCGGCATGGATACGGATGGAGAGTCGATCTATGTCACCGACGAAAAGGGCGCCGTGCACTCGCTCGACATCAAAACGGGCGCCAGTATCTGGAAGCAGGACAAACTGCAGTTGCGCGGCGTAACGCGGCCGCTGGTCGTCGGTACCTTCGTGGCCGTCGCCGACTCCAAAGGCTTGGTACACCTTCTGCGGCGCAGCGACGGCGAGTTTGCCGCGCGGATGGTCGTCGATTCGTCAGGCGTGCGCGCCGATCCGGTGCGGTTGTCGGATTCCGCTTTCCTCGTGCAGTGTGTCAACGGCGAGTTGTCTGCCTTCAGCGTCCCGTAGTTCGCAGCCCGGCCGACATGCAATTTTGAAACCCACACTGGTTCTGGTTGGCCGCCCCAACGTTGGCAAGTCTACGCTGTTCAACCGGCTGACCAAGACTCGCGACGCGCTGGTCGCCGACCTGCCCGGATTGACCCGCGACCGGCAGTACGGCCACGGCAGGCTCGGCGATCGGCCGTTCATCGTGGTCGATACCGCCGGGTTCGATCCGGCCGCCAAGAGTGGGATCATGCACGAGATGGCGCGACAGGCCGAACAGGCGATCGCCGAGGCCGACGCGGTGCTGTTGATCGTCGATGGTCGCGCCGGGCTGACGCCCCATGACAAGGCAATTGCCGAGCGCCTGCGTCTGACCGGGCGGCCGCTGCATCTGGTGGTGAACAAGGCCGAGGGCATGCGCCGGGAGATCGTTTCGGCCGAGTTTCACGAGTTGGCCTGCGGCGAGCCGATGGCGGTGTCGGCGGCGCACGGCGACGGTGTCAGGGAGTTGATCGAGATCGCTCTGGCCGAATTCGACCCGCATGCCGGGGAAGACGCGGACAGCGATGGTCCGCGAGTGGCGATCGTCGGCCGCCCCAACGTCGGCAAATCGACCCTGGTCAATGCGCTGCTCGGCGAGGAACGCGTGATTGCCTTCGATATGCCGGGCACCACCCGCGATGCGATCAGCGTGCCGTTCGAGCGCAACGGCCGGGCGTACACTTTGATCGATACCGCCGGATTGCGTCGACGCGGCAAGGTCTTCGAGGCGGTCGAGAAATTTTCCGTCGTCAAGACGCTGCAGGCGATCGAGCAGGCCAATGTGGTGGTGCTGATGGTCGACGCGGCGGCCGAGATCTCCGATCAGGATGCCCATATAGCCGGCTTCATCCTCGAGGCCGGCAGGGCGCTGGTGGTGGCAGTCAACAAATGGGACGGCCTGGACGACTATGCGCGCGAAAGGATCAAGGCCGACCTCGCGCGCAAGCTGCATTTTCTTTCGTTTGCCAAGGTGCATTATGTTTCTGCGCTGCAGGGCGAGGGAATCAATGCGCTGATGAAATCGGTCGACGCGGCCTATGCCGCTGCAATGGTGAAGCTGGCAACGCCGAGGCTGACCCGTGTCTTGCTGGCAGCCGTCGCCAAGCAATCGCCGCCGCGGCACGGACTGTTTCGTCCCAAGCCCCGCTATGCGCACCAGGGCGGCTCGAATCCGCCGATCATTGTGATCCACGGCAGCGCGCTGAACCATCTGCCGGAATCGTACCTGCGCTACCTCGAGCGCAGCTTCATGGAGGCCTTCAGCCTGCAGGGCACCCCGCTGAGGCTGGAGGTCAAGAGCGCCCGCAATCCCTACGCCAGCGAGAAGTAGGCGCATAATCCGTCTGTCCGCGAGCTGTTCCGGCATTTGCTGCGGGAACGAATTGCTTGCGGACGGTCAAATCCACTGTGCACGGCGTCGGCGCACAGGTCCGCGTGTGGCAGCAGTACTGAAAATACATTACATTACCTACTCAAAACACAACGAGGGGCAACCATGAGCAACAAGGGGCAATTGCTACAAGACCCGTTCCTCAATACGCTACGCAGGGAACATGTGCCGGTATCGATCTATCTGGTCAATGGCATCAAGCTCCAGGGGCAAATTGAATCCTTTGACCAATATGTCGTCCTGCTCAAGAATACCGTCACGCAGATGGTGTACAAACACGCGATTTCGACTGTCGTGCCTGCTCGTCCGGTCACCATTCCTCACGATCACGGCAACGAACCCTCCTGATTCCGCGGATCGCGCCGCTTGGTCCGCGCGCGGGGTTGCGCGAGATGTTTGAGCGTCCTTCCGCGGGCGACGCCGCGATCCTCGTCCACCTTGAATTTGGCGCCGAAGCGCAGGCCGAGCGGCTCGCAGAACTCGAACTTCTCTCGGCCAGCGGCGGCGCCAGGGTGGTCGGCAGCGTCTGCGGGCGTCGCCAACGGCCGGATCCGGCGCTGTTTGCCGGCAAGGGCAAGATTGCCGAGATCGCCGGATTGATATCCGCCTGCAATGCGAATCTCGTCATATTCGACCACGTGCTTTCGCCGGCGCAGCAGCGCAATATCGAACGCGAACTGCAGTGCCGTGTCGTCGACCGCAATGCGCTGATTCTGGACATTTTCGCTCTGCGTGCGCGCAGCCACGAGGGCAAACTACAGGTCGTCGAACTGGCGCAGTTGGAGCATCTGTCGACGCGGCTGGTACGTGGCTGGACCCACCTCGAACGGCAGACCGGCGGCATCGGCTTGCGCGGGCCGGGCGAGAAGCAACTGGAAACCGACCGCCGGCTGCTCGGCGTGCGCGTCAAACTGCTGAAGGAGCGCCTGACTCGCCTCGAAGGCCAGCGGGCTGTGCGCCGCCGTGCCCGGGGGCGCAACCAGATGCCGACGGTTTCGCTGGTCGGCTACACCAACGCCGGGAAATCAACGCTGTTCAATGCCTTGACCCGGGCCGGCGCCTACGCGGCGGATCAGCTTTTCGCAACCCTCGACACGACATCGCGGCGACTGTATCTCGGCAACGAGACCGACGGCGGCGACGGGCGCGGCGGGACCGTTGTCCTGTCCGACACAGTCGGATTCATTCGGGATCTGCCGCACTCGCTGGTAGACGCGTTTCACGCCACGCTCGAGGAGACTGCCCAGGCGAGTCTGCTTTTGCACGTGGTCGATGCCGCCAGTGCCGATCGCGATCAGCAGATCGAAGCGGTCGATCGGGTATTGGCCGAGATCGGCGCCGGGCCGGTTGCGCAGATCGTCGTGTGGAACAAGATCGATGCAACCAACGGCGCGCCCGGGGTCGATCGGGACGCCTATGGTAAAATCTCTCGCGTTCGATTGAGTGCCCGAACCGGAGCCGGCCTGGACTTGCTGCGCCGGGCCATCGCGGAATCCCTGCTGACTTGTGCAGGGCCGGAACTGATCGAAGGAATCGTCAGGACTGCTGCCTGATTCAGGCGAATCACCGACGGACCGGCAACTCTCCCGTTTCTCCTCCCAGACCAAAGTGATCATTCGACGAATCCTCATGTCCCTGAACGACCCGCAGTGGGGCCGCGGCAATGGCAACAAGGGTGGCTCGAACCAGGGGCCGCCCGACCTCGAAGAACTGTGGCGGGATGTCAATCGTCGCATTTCCGGCATCTTCGGCAAGAAGGGCGGCGGTGCGAACGGCGGAGGCGGCGGGGATTCCGGCGGTCGTCCTCCGATTTCGTTCCGTCGGATGGGGGGCGGCATCGGCGTGTTGTTGGTCGTCGCACTGCTGATCTGGCTCGCCAGCGGGTTCTACACGATCGACGCCAGTCAGCGAGGCGTCGTGCTGCAGTTCGGCCGTTACAAGGAGATCACCGAGCCCGGCCTGCGCTGGCGCATGCCGTACCCGATCGAATCGCATGAACTGGTGAATCTGACGGGTGTTCGAACCGTCGAAATCGGCTATCGCGGCAGCAACAAGGTTCTCAAGGAAGCCCTGATGCTTACCGATGACGAGAACATCATCAACATCCAGTTCGCGGTGCAGTACATCCTCAAAGACCCGAAGAAGTACTTGTTCAACAATCGCAGTCCGGAAGAGGCCGTGATTCAGGTTGCCGAAACCTCGGTACGTGAGATCGTCGGCAAGAGCACGATGGATTTCGTGCTCTACGAGGGGCGCGAACAGGTTGCGGCGAACGCCGCGCAGTCGATGCAGCAGATTCTCGACCGCTACGAAACCGGCATCCAGATCAGCAAGGTCACCATGCAGAACGCCCAGCCTCCCGATCAGGTTCAGGCTGCTTTCGACGATGCCGTCAAGGCCGGACAGGACCGCGAGCGGCAAAAGAGCGAAGGCCAGGCCTATGCCAACGAGGTGATTCCGAAGGCGAAGGGCACAGCGGCGCGCTTGATGGAGGAAGCCAATGGATACTCGCAGCGTGTCGTGGCGACCTCCGAGGGCGAGGCCAGCCGGTTCAAGCAGGTGCTGGTCGAGTACAGCAAGGCGCCGGAGGTCACCCGGCAGCGGATGTATATCGAGACCATGCAGCAGGTCATGTCGAACAGCAGCAAGATCATGATCGATTCGCGTTCCGGCAGTAATCTGCTTTACCTGCCGCTGGACAAGTTGATGCAGTCCGCGGGCGCCGCAACAGCGCACAGCACGCAGTCGGTTGCCCCGTCGGAAGTGCCGCTGGCTCAGCGGGCGCCGGTTCATGTACCTGAACCGCAGGTCGGCCCGCCCAAGGCAGACATACCGCAAAGCACGTCACGCGAAGACTATCGCTCGCGCGAATCGATGCGCCAGCGCGGATCGGAGAGATGACATGCAAGAGAAATTTGCTCTGATCGCCGGTATTGCCCTTACGCTTTTGATCGTTGCATCGATGTCGTTGTTTACCGTCGATCAGCGGCAGTACGCTCTGGTGTTTCAGCTCGGCGAAATCAAGGATGTCGCCAGCGAACCCGGGCTGCACGCCAAGTGGCCGCTGATACAGAACGTGCGCTACTTCGACAAGCGCATCCTGACCATCGATTCGGCCGAACCCGAGCGTTTCCTCACCAGCGAGAAGAAGAACGTCCTGGTCGATTCATTCGTCAAATGGCGCATCATCGACGTCAAGCAGTTCTACCTGTCGGTTGGCGACGAGGCGCGGGCGCAAATCCGCTTGACCCAGGCCGTTAACGCCAGCCTGCGCGAGGAGTTCGGCAAGCGCACCGTGCATGATGTGGTCTCGGGCGAGCGCGACAAGATCATGGAAGAGATGCGCAGCAAGGCCGATGCCGATGCGCGCAACATCGGCGTGCAGGTTGTCGATGTACGCCTGAAACGCGTCGATCTGCCACTGGAGGTTTCCGAGTCGGTTTATCGCCGGATGGAAGCCGAGCGCAAGCGGGTGGCAAACCAGTTGCGCTCCCAGGGTGCCGCCGAGGCCGAGAAGATACGTGCCGACGCCGATCGGCAACGCGAAATCATCGTTGCAGAAGCTGACCGTGAGGCACAGCGCATCAAGGGCGAAGGCGATGCCAAGGCGACCGCGATTTACTCTGCCGCGTTCGGACAGAATCCCGAATTCTATTCGTTCTACCGTAGCCTCGACGCCTATCGCAACAGCTTCCGCAACAAGAGCGATGTGCTGGTGCTCGAACCGACCAGCGAATTCTTCAAGTATCTGAAGGGCTCGGGCGCGTCTTCCGGCAAATCGAAGTGACCAGTTTGTTGGCGGCGTTTGCGCTGATGCTGGTGCTGGAAGGGTTGTTGCCTTTCGTTGCGCCGAAGCTGTGGCGCGAAACATTTCGCCGCATTACCGAGATGGCAGACGGCCAGTTGCGCTTTTTCGGACTGACATCCATGTTGATCGGCCTCGGTCTGCTGTTTCTCGTCAAGTGAGTTTTTGAGTCATCGACATGCGGCGCTGGGTACTGCCCGAATCCATCGAGGATGTATTGCCGGCCGAAGCGCGCCGCATCGAGAGTCTGCGCCGCGCGCTGCTTGATTCCTTCGAATCGTATGGCTACCAACTGGTGGTCCCGCCGCTGCTGGAGTACCTGGATTCCCTGCTGACCGGTAGCGGTCGCGATCTCGATCTTTCGACGTTCAAGCTGGTCGATCAGGCGTCCGGGCGGATGATGGGGCTGCGTGCCGATATCACTCCGCAGGTGGCTCGCATCGATGCGCATCTGCTCAACCGCCGCGGTGTTGCGCGGCTGTGCTATTGCGGCAGCGTCCTGCATACCCTGCCACGCATGCTTTTGGGCACGCGTGAGCCATTGCAACTAGGGGCGGAAATCTATGGCCATGCCGGGCTCGAGGCGGATACCGAGATCGTTCGCCTGCTCGCCGGCTCGCTGGTGATAGCGGGCATACCTGCTTCCCGCATCGACGTATCACACGTCGGGCTCTTTCGTGCGCTGCTGGCCCAGGCCGGTCTGGCGTCCGATCTCGAAGAGGAACTGTTCGCGCTGCTGCAGGCCAAGGATTTGCCGGGCCTGCGCGCGCGTCTGGCCGATGTGGCCGAGCCAGTGCGCGTGGCGCTGCTTGCCTTGCCTGA
>APMI01002912.1_pt1 | contig 10406 bp, 4 predicted proteins | sample 667938 | NCBI WGS metagenome assembly APMI01 (sample SAMN01084076, study PRJNA167559) | wastewater metagenome | biome: Wastewater | place: Denmark: Ejby Moelle, Odense | collected 2011-11-28
TCACGGACCTCCTCCATAATCCCGATCCGTCCCGTCTGCAGGCATGTCACTTCATGTCCGACCGTCAATTTCCGCGGCTACTGACTCACCCTTATCTGCTCCTGACCCTCACCGTTCTATTCTGGTCCGGCAACATGGTGGTGGGACGCGGACTGCGTGACGCGGTACCGCCGATGAGCCTGGCCTTCGGTCGGTGGACCCTGGCCCTGCTGCTGACCTTGCCTTTTGCGTGGCCGCACCGGCATACCCTGCGCGGGTTGAATGCCGCCAAGTGGGCAATCTTGCTGGTGCTTGGCGTGCTGGGTGTGGGGGCCTACAACACCCTGGCATACCTGGCCCTGGTGCACACCACGGCAACCAATGCGGCGCTGCTGAATTCCTTCATTCCGATCGCCATCATTGCCATCTCGTGGTTCCTGGGGCATCGGGCCACACGGGTCGAGTCGATCGGTGTGGCGGTGTCATTCATCGGCGTGATGACCATCGTCAGCCGTGGGGATCCGGCCGTGCTGGCCGGTTTGAGCCTGAATGTGGGGGATTTGTGGATGCTGGCGGCGGTGCTGTCGTGGGCGCTGTACACCCTCGGCCTCAAGTGGCGTCCGGCGGGTGTTCATCCGATGGCTCTGCTGGCAACCCTGACCGTGATCGGTCTGGCAGTGCTGGCGCCGCTCAGCTGGCTCGAGCTGGCTGGCGGCGCACAGCTGCACCTGAGTCCGGCTGCGCTTGCCGGAGTGGCTTACACCGGGATTTTCCCGGCCTTTCTGGGTTACGTTTTCTACAATCGGGCGGTAGCCGAAGTCGGTGCTTCCAAAGCCGGCCTGTTCATCCATCTGATGCCGGCTTTCAGCACAATGCTGGCTACACTGTTCCTTGGCGAAGTGCCGCGGCTCTACCATTTTTCGGGTATTGCGTTGATTCTTGCCGGGATCTGGCTGACGACGGGTTTCAAGAACCGCTAAACTCCGCGCCTGACTTCCGGAGCTGCCCTTGCATTTCGAACACCTGATTGCGATCAACGATCCGCTCAATGCCTTCATCGAACCCCTCGCCGTCGAGCAGGTCTGGGAGGGCCTGATGTACCGGGTGGACGAGCCCTGTGTATTTCTGCCCGGGCTGGAAAGGTGCGAGATCCTGTCGCGTAGCCCTGAGCGGGTGGAGCGTGCCTTGTATTTTGGCAAGGCGCATATCCGCGACACGGTCACTTTTGCGCACCATGAGTGGGTGTGTTTCGAGTCCGCCGCGAATGCCGAGCACGCCGGTGGAAAGCTCACCATTCGTCTTGAGATGCCTGATCCGCACAGCCTCTACCTACGTTTCACCTACTCAACGTCCCTGCCTGACGGCATGACAGCGGGGGAAGGGCTCCAGGTGTCGGAGTTCGTCAAGGCCGCATACCGGGAATCAGATGTGGATACCGTCCGCATCATTCGCATGATCGCCGCCAACGGCCGCCCCCAATAGCCAAAAAAACAAGGAGATAACATGAAGGTCGCCCGCCCCGAGATTCGTTCCTTCCAGCCGCCGGTTCGTACCCTGATGGGGCCTGGCCCGTCCGATGTGCCGCCACGGGTGCTGTCCGCCATGGCGCGGCCTACCATCGGCCATCTCGATCCGGCTTTCGTCGGCATGATGGATGAGCTCAAAGGCCTGCTTCGTTACGCATTCCAGACCGAAAACGAGCTGACTTTCCCGGTCTCCGCGCCTGGCTCGGTGGGTATGGAAACCTGTTTTGTGAACCTGGTCAGTCCCGGCGACAAGGTCATCGTGTGCATCAACGGCGTGTTCGGCCAGCGCATGGCAGAGAACGTGCGCCGGGCTGGCGGTGTGCTGGTAATTGTTGAAGATCCATGGGGTGCGCCGGTCGATCCGGCCAAGGTTGAGGAAGCCTTCGTGGCCAACCCGGATACGGCCCTGTTTGCCTTCGTGCATGCCGAAACCTCCACCGGCGCCCTGTCCGATGCGGCGACTCTGGCGGCGATTGCCCGGCGTTACGGTGCACTGACGATCATGGATTGCGTGACGTCCCTCGGCGGCGTGCCCGTTTTGCTCGACGCGTGGGGCATCGATGCGGCATATTCGGGCAGCCAGAAGTGCCTGTCGAGCACTCCGGGCCTGTCACCGGTTAGCTTTTCGCCGGCTGCCGTCGAGCGCATTCGCGCCCGCAAGACGCCCTGCCCGAGCTGGTTCCAGGATCTGAGTCTGGTGCTCGGTTACTGGAGCGGCGCCAAGCGCACCTACCACCACACCGCGCCGGTCAATCCGCTGTATGGCCTGCACGAATCGCTGGTGATGCTGGCCGAAGAAGGTCTCGAAGCGGCCTGGCAGCGCCATCGCGACAACCATCTGCAACTGCGTGCGGGTCTGGAAGCTCTCGGCCTGAACTTCGTGGTGCGCGAAGATGCCCGTCTGCCCCAGCTCAATACCGTGTGGGTGCCCGAAGGCATCGACGAAGCGGCGGCGCGCACCCGTCTGCTGCAGGAATTCGGTCTGGAAATCGGTGCCGGCCTGGGGGTTCTGGCGGGCAAGGTGTGGCGTATCGGCCTGATGGGCCATTCGAGCCGGCAGGCCAACATTGCGCTGTGCCTGGCAGCACTGGAGACCGTGATCAGCGCACGCTGAGGCTGATGCGGTCGTAAGAGCCGCTATCGTCGAGCACGGTGATGTCGTAGCGTCCGGGCTCGGCGAGGCGTTGGGTGAAGCCCTTGCCGGCCGCCAGACGGGCGCTAGGGCGTCCGTTGACCAGCCACACTACCTCCCCCCCCGGACCGGGCCCGCCAGCCTGACCACGCACGTCCAGGTGCAGCAGGGGGGCATCGCCGGCTGCGGGACGACGCAGGATTTCTCCATCACTGGCGCCGACGATCTTCAGGCCGCTTTCTGGCCGGGCCTGGCCGGCACAAGAAGCAACCCACGCCGGCGGCAGCGCGCGACGGCGTAAATCCTCGCCCAGCCAGGGTTCCAGTATGGCCGGCCAGCGTGCCATCTGCCGCGTGGCGAGGGGGCCGGTGTGGCAATCGGCGCGCGCGCGAAGGTGGCTGTCGGTGGTAATCCGGATTTCGTAACGGGCCTCACCGCCGCGCAGGCGGTCGGGAAAGGTTGGCGGTGCGGCGTCATTGAGGGTCCATGCCAGCCGGTTTTGCTGACACAGGCCGGCATCGTCGTGATTGGCACGCGTCCCGAGGGGCCAGCAGATGCGCTCCTGTTTAACACCCGGCGGGGGTGTCCGCCGGCCCGGAGGGCCGGCGTCGAGTGAGTTGAACAAATCCACCAGCAGCGGTGCGGCAATATTGGCGCCGAAAAAGCCGGGATTCGGTGTGCCGTCCGGGCGGCCGATCCACACGCCGATGGTCAAACGGTCGGATACGCCCACCGACCATGCATCCCGGAAGCCGAAGCTGGTGCCGGTCTTCCACGCTATGCCGCGGCGGATGCCGGCGCCGCTTTCCACCGCCCGTCCCGTCGGGCCGCCGGATTCCAGCACATCGCGAATGATGAAGGCGGCCCCGGCCGAGAGCATGCGTTGCTCTTCCAGGGGCGCGTCCGGCGTGTAGCGGGGCTTGCCGGCGAGGCCCTGGCGGGCGAAGGCGGTATAGGCGCCAACCAGCTGTTCGAGGCTGGTGCTGGCGCCGCCAAGGATCACCGCCAGATTGGGTTCGCTGCCCTTCGGAAATTCCAGTTTCAGCCCGCCCCGCCGCAGCAGTGATACGAAGCGTACCGGGTCGAGGCGATCCAGTACTTCCACCGCGGGCACGTTGAGGGACTTGGTGAGGGCTTCGGAAACGCTGACCGGGCCGTGGAAGGATTGCTGGAAGTTGCCCGGCTGGTAGCCGGCGAAGGATTGGGGCACGTCGGCCAGCAGGGATTCGGAGTGGATCAGGCCTTCGTCGAGGGCCAGGCCGTACAGGAAGGGTTTGAGCGTCGAGCCTGGCGAGCGCCGGGCACGGACCATGTCCACATGGCTGAAGCGTTCCTTGTCAGTGAAGTCGGCCGAGCCGGCGTAGGCGCGTACTTCGAGGGTCGCGTTATCGACCACCAGCGCCGCCATCGACACGCGCGCCGGCAATACCCCGAGGCGGTCGGCCAGCAGCAGTTCGACGGTTTGCTGGGCTTGCGGATCGAGGGTAGTGTCGATTCGCGGGCGGCCAGCGGCGGTTTTCTTCAGGCGTTCGGCCAGCAGCGGGGCGAGCAGCGGTTCGCGCAGGGTCTGGGCGTAGGCGGGTTCCTGCAGGGCATCGGTGATGTCGGCCTCGGACCAGCTGTCGCGCATGCGCTGGATGACCTTGTCGCGGGCAGCTCGGGCTGCGCCGGGGTGACGGTCGGGGCGCAGCAGCGACGGGGCCTGGGGCAGGACGACCAGTAGCGCGGCTTCGGCGTGGGTCAGGCGGCGCGCAGGCTTGCCCAGGTAGGCGCGACTGGCGGCTTCGACGCCTTCGAGCACGCCGCCCATCGGGGCATAGTTCAGGTATAGGGTGAGGATTTCGTCTTTCGACAGGCGGGCTTCGAGCTGCAGGGCGCGCAGGATCTGGCGCGTTTTGCCGGCGAGGGTGCGTGGCGTCGGTTCCAGCACGCGGGCGACCTGCATGGTGAGGGTCGACCCGCCGGAGACGATATGGCCGCTTGTCGCCCATTGAGCGGCGGCGCGCAGCAGGGCGAAGGGATTGACCCCTGGATGCCAGCGGAAGTAGCGGTCTTCGTAGCGCAGCAGGGCTTCCCGGTAGAGGGGGGAGACTTGGTTGAGCGTGACCGGATGGCGCCACACGTGGTTGCGGTCGGGGAAGGCACGTAGCGGCGTGCCGTCGCGGGCCACGATGAGCAGTGCGTGGGGTGAATCGCGGCCGGGTAAAGGAGGGGGAAAGAGCCGGTCGGCAATCAGCAGCGCCAGCAATAATGCAGCCAGACTGTGGCGGAGAGGGCGAAAACGGTAGGAATGGCCGGGCAGCATGCTGGTTAGCGCTTCAGTGGGCCAGTCCGGGGTAGGTAAATCCCGTGAAATGGACGATATTCACGCTTAAATGGGCGATTAATGCCGCTTCTATGCGCCGGGTACGGCAATATATGAGCGCGTAGCCCAGCCCGGCAAGACTGGCGAGGGCTGCGTAAAGCAGGCCACCTGACAGATGAGCGGCGCCAAACAGGATAGCCGGAACGATCACCGCTACGGCCTCGGTTGAGGGCCTTGCAGTGCACAAACGGTGCAGGTTTTCCTGAATCAGCGCACGGAAGAAGGTTTCTTCGGCGACACAGGTGAACAGCAGGTTGATGACGATGAACTGCCAGGCGAAGTCCGGCCATTTGAAATCCGGTCGTACGAAGCCGGACTGCCACGCCAGACCGAGAGTTGTCAGCGCGATCAGTGCGGCAAGCGGCACGATGCGGACAATCAAGCGCCCGAATTCGCGCCAGGAACCAGTCCGCCGGGCAAAAAAGGCGAGAAGGAAGAGCCCCGCCGCGGCTTTGTCGAAGCTGGCGCGCAAGGTGAAAGGGCGTGCATCCGGGCTGGCTTGCCAGCCCTCGATGATGGGCAAGGCCTGGAAGCCCGGCCAGGCGTGCAGGGCCAGCAGCAGTGCCAGGCTGCCCGCCAGCCAGGTGGCCGAGAGGGCCACGCCGGGCATCGGGTGTTTTGAAGCCCGGCAGGCCAGAGCCAGCAGGCCGAGTCCGCCAAGCGCCGCAAAATCGATGGTGCCTGCGGTCAGCGCCGCCGCGCAGGCAGTGATGAAAATCAGGCTCCACACGGGCACGACCTGCGCCCCGAAGCGGCAGGCGTGCGGCCACCAGACGGTGGCAATGGCCAGCCCCAGCAGCATGAAGCTGGCTTCAGCAAGGGAGATCACGGCAGTGGCGGCGTATCAGGGCGCGCTCTTCTCCTTGCCGTCGATCACCGTCAGGCTGCCCTCCCCTTCGGCCAGCCCGTAGGTGTCGGGCCGGTACATGTCTTCGGCGTACAGCGGCGGAAAGACGAATTTGCCCGGCGTGACCACGCGGGCCCGGTAGAACAGGTTGATCTCGCCTTGCAGGCGCACTGCGGCAACGAAGCGGTCGTCGCGGAACTCCACGTGCTGGATACGCCGGTCAGCCATGGCGTCGGCCGGGTCGATGCCGGCGATGCTGATCGAGCCCAGTTTTTCACCCTGCACGATGTTGAGGTTTTCAATTTCCAGTCCGGCCGGAATGCGATCCACCACCAGGCCATTGCCGACGAGGATTTTCGGTTTGACCTGGATGCGCACCAGCACGCTTTCGCCGACTTTCAGAGGGCGCTTGCCGATAGGTTTGCCGTCGCCGTCGTAAAGCGCGCGGCTGAGGGCGATGGCGTCGCTGCGGGCGGCGGGCATTCTGGCCGGGTTGCCACCGATCGACAGTTCGAGGAAGAGCTTGTCCTTGTGGGTGTTGCGGATGGCCACGCCGCCGGCGAGGGTAATCGCATCGACGGCGCGGATCTGGCTGCCGGGGCCACTCACGATTTCAGGTTTGCCGCTGCCGAGTTCGGCGCTCCACGCGATGCCTTTGTCGCGAGTGCCCAGTTCGCGGCCGATGAGGAACAGGGCGAGTTTTTCCTGGGTGCTGGTCCAGGTGTTTTTTTCCAGTTCGGTGGCGGTAATGGCGATCAGGTTGGCGGTGCCGGCGGCATTGATCTTGTGGCGTTGCAGCAGGGTGTAGGACAGGGCCGCGTCGCGCAGCGGGCTGCCGTAATCGCCCCACCAGTAGCCGCCGTCGCGGGGCTTGGCGATGCCTTCGGCGATGGCGGTGCTGGCGCGGCCTTCGTCGCCCATCAGCTTGAGGGCGATGCCGAGCTGGACCAGGGCCAGACCGGAGTGGGCCTGGGCACGCAGTTCATAGAGCTGGCGCAGGGTAGACAACGGTGCCTTCGATTCCCGCGCCAGCACATAGGCGCCGTAGGCGAGCACGCCGAAACGACCGTTGCCGGCGTAGTGGCGGTCCTGCCAGATGGCATTTTCGTTGTAGACCGGTTTGGCGGCGGGCAGGCCGGAGACGCCTTCCTGCAGGGCGCGGAGCAGGAAATCGGTAGCCTTCTGCTGCATTTGGACCGGCACCGTGAAGCCCTGTTCGCGGGCGTCGAGCAAGAAGTGGGTGACGTAGGACGACAGCCAGTATTCGTATTCGGAGACATTGCCCCACAGGCTGAAGCCGCCATTGGGCGCTTGCATGGCACCGAGGCGGGCGATGGCCTTTTCGAGCATCTCGGCGCGCTGTTCGCGGGTGAAGGGCTTGAGGCCGAAGCGGCGGGCGGCGTCTTCATCGACGAACACGTGGGGGTAGGCGGTGCTGGTGGTCTGCTCGGTGCAGCCGTAGGGATAGACGAGCAGGCCACGGATGGCGCTACGCACGTCGATGGGTGGCTGGTCGGACATGGCGAGGTGGGCTTCCACCGAGCTCCTCAGGAAGCCGCCGGTTTCGGTGTCCTTCAGGTTGAGGGTTTCGCCGGGGGCGAGGGTGAAGCGGCGGCTGATTTGCTGGCGCGGGGTGGCGGCCTGCACCTGCAGGGCGAACTGGCGACCGAGTCTGATCGACCCGCCGCTGACATTCACTTGCACGCTGGCCAGGCCGAAAGCACTGCCGGCGTCAACCGGGAAGCGCAGGGTCTGCCGGCGCTGGTCGGGCAGCGTAAGGCTGGTGCTGGCGTTCTGGATGCGCAGTCCGTCGGGGGAGATGACATCCACCTTCAGCTTCTGCTCGGCACCGGACAGGTTGTGCAGGTCGAGGGCGATCACAGCACTGTCGCCAACGGTGAGAAAGCGCGGTGTGGACAACTCGGCCACCAGCGGAGCAGCCACCACCACTTCGGTGTCGGCGCTGCCGAATTGTTCCGGCGTGGCGACGACCGCCATCACGCGCAGGCTGCCGTTGAAATCGGGCACCTGCAGGGTGACTTCGGCCTCGCCCTGCTCGTTGAGGCTGACCGGGCCGGAGAACAGGTCGATCAGCCTGACCTTCTTGGGCAGGCTGTTGGTGGGCTTGGGCGCGGCGTCGCCGCCGTACTTGAGCTTGCCCTTCTTGCCGCTCATCTTTTCAATGAGGCGGCCATACACGTCGTACTGGTCGGCACCGTAGCGCAGCTTGCCGAAGAAGTGGCCGTGGGGATCAGGGCTCTGGAAGCGGGTGATGTTGAGAATGCCGACATCTACTGCCGACAGGGTCAGCACAGCCTTCTGGCCTTTGGCGCCGGGCACTTTCACTTTCACCTTGAGGGGTGTTTCGGGGAGCATTTTCTTCGGTGCGTCGAGGCTCACCGCCAGTTTGCGTTCGCCGCGCTCGAGTGGCAGGTGAGTCAGGCCGAGGGCGCGCGCCGGAGTGATTTTTTCGCCTTCGCTGCCGGGGCGTAGCACCATCACCGACACGTAGAGGTCATGGCGACGCCAGTCCTTGTCGAGCGGAATGTCCACGGTGGTGGTAGCGTCGGAGAGGGCCATGCGTTTGCTCCACAGGGTCCGGTCGCCTTCAACGCTGATCAGGGCCTGGCCGCCGTGGGGTGGGGTGATGGTGAGCTTGACGGTGTCGCCATCCTTGTAGGCCGGCTTGTCGAGCTTGAGGGCGACCCGGTCGGGGCGGATTCCCTGGTCTTCGTCGGTGCGGGCACTCCAGCCGGCGTAGAAGCGGTATTTGAGGGTCTTGCCGGTTTCCGGGTCGCTGATTTCGAGGCGGTAGCGGCCGTACTTCACCGGCACCTGCAGCTTGCCGCGGCCGCCGGCGGGGATGGTCACGCTGCTGGTGGCGACCAGCTCCTCGGTTTCGGTGAAGCCGGAGTGCCAGCCGCGCTGGTCGTCGAAGCGCCAGTAGTAGTCGCGGTTTTCACGGAACAGGCGGGTCGGCAGGGTGGCGGCCTTGAGGGCGCCATCGCGGTCGGCACGGATCACCTCGAAGGGCGCCTGACTGCCTTCGCGGGCGTAATCGCCCTGGAACAGCGGGCGCACGCCCACCATCACCGGCGCCGGCCAATAGACGCGCTCGACCGAGCGGATCACCGGGCGGCCGCCGCTTTCCAGCAGGCTCAGGGTGGCGCGCACGGTGAAGGGTGACTGGCGTTCCGCAACCGGCGCCAGGTCGATGTCGAAACTGCCCTTGCCGGCTTCGTCGAGGCTGCTTTCATCCAGTTCGACGCGACTTCTGGCGCTGTCCTCGTTGGCGTCACCGAATTCGAAGCCGGGCAGCTTGTGGGCTAGCGGGTTCTTCTGCCGTTCGTACTGGACGATGCCGAGCAGACGGTTGCCGGCGGCCGGCGCGCCGTAGAGATAGCTGCCCTGCACGGCCAGTTCGAAGGCCTGTTTCGCATCGAGGCTGGGGTGGGCCGGGTTGAGTTCTAGCTTCATGCGCTCGGGCAGGAATTCCTCGACGCCGAAGCGATACGTATTGGTGGGCAGCTTGTCGGCCGGATCGGCGCGCAGTTCGAGCACCCAGGCGCCGGTCGGGGCGTCGGCCGGCAGTTCGATGGCGCGGCGGTAATAACCGCCAAAGCCGCCATCCGGCTGCCAGGTTGCAGTGAACTGGCTCTTGCCGTCCGGCCGTTTGAGGATGGCCTGTACTGGCTGGGGCGGCACCGGGCGGCCGTCGGCGTCGCGCGCGAGGACGGACAGCTCGAAGCGCTCGCCGGGGCGGTAGAGGTTGCGTCCGGACCACGGGAACAGGCGCACGGCCCGCCCGGGCAGGCCGGCGATGTCGAATTCGGAGAGGTCGAGCGCCGGCTCGCGGGTGGCAATCAGCGATACCTGCTGGCTCTGGCGGGCAAGGATCACACGCGCGTCCCTGGGGCGTTCGGCGAAGCTGGCGCGGCCGTCGCCGTCGGTTTCGCCGCGGGCCAGCACCTTGCCGGTCTGATCTAGCCACTGGATTTCCACCTTGCGCAGAGCCTTGCCGTCGGTGAGCGAGCTGACCACCGCATCGGCGCCTTTCTCGAACAGACGCACGTGCAGGCCCAGATCGCTGACATAGAAGTAGCTGACCTGGTAGTCGTAACGGAAGCGGTTGGGCTGGCTCATCACGGCGATGTAGACGCCGGGCTCCTTGAGCTCCTTGATGTCTTCGACCGGGATGAAAGTGACGCTGCGCCGGTTGGCCTGCTGTTCGGTGACGAAACGGCCGGAATAGACGCTGTCGGTAAGGCCGTGGAGGCTGTCGAGTTCCCAGTTGCCGACGGCGCCGCGCAGGTTCAGGTGGCGGTTTTCGTTATCGTAGTTTTCGCCCTCGCCTTCATCGCCCCCGTCGGTTTCGATGCCGGGCGCGGGTTTTGGCGCCCTGGCCTGGTTGATGACCCGGTCGAGAAAGCGTGGCAGCTGGTCGGGCCGGACCCGCAGGAACTGGATATCCACCTCGGGCACATTCACCGTGACGACAGGCAGGCCGCCGTTTTGTTTTGCCGGCAGGACCATCCCGCGACTGGCGAAGTAATACGC
>APMI01012967.1_pt1 | contig 10403 bp, 4 predicted proteins | sample 667938 | NCBI WGS metagenome assembly APMI01 (sample SAMN01084076, study PRJNA167559) | wastewater metagenome | biome: Wastewater | place: Denmark: Ejby Moelle, Odense | collected 2011-11-28
AGCCCGCGGAGCGGCGGCATACCGAGCTCGGGAACCCCGTCGCGACCGAGCCGGTGGACGATTGCCCACACCCGGTGCCACTCGTCGCCGTGGCTGTTGCGGTGCAGCGTGCGCGCTCGCCGGCGCAGGGTTGCGGTGGAGTAGAAGCTGAGCCAGCGCTCCCGCTGGACGGGGGTGACCCCGGTGTCCAACAGCAGATCGCGCTGCGGGCGGTCCTCGGCGACGAAGAGGAAGAGGATCCGATAGACCAGGCGCAACAGCTCGCGGTACAGCTCGCCGGCCGTCATCCCGCCGGAAATCTGGCCTCGGGCGAGGCGCTCGCGGAGCTCGCCGTTGGCGGGGTGGGCGAGGAAGCCGGTGCCTAGCTGTTCGATGGCCTCCTTGACACCATCCTTGATGAGACCCCGGGCCCGCACCCCGGTGTCACGCGCGCTCGTGCGCCACGTCTCGATGAGGGAGCCCGACGGCGACTCCCCGGCGGCGACCTCGAAGCGCGACTCGTGGACGAGCAGGAAGAGCAGGACGAAGTCGCTGAATATCTCGTACCGGAACATCGTCTCGAGGTCGAACTCGACGAACGACACCCCGGTGAGGTTGGTCGCGTCCCGCAACAGGCGCAACAGTCGCCCATTGGTGAGGATCGCCCAGAGATGGTCGTCCGTGCGGTTGAGCAGTTCCTGGACCATGGCGTGCGGCGCCCGGTCGGCCGCGCCCGGCACGCCCTTGGTCCGTTTGTCGAGGTCGACATGCCAGCCGAGTTGGTGGATCGGTACGTGCTGCCACAGGTGCGAGACCGGATACGCCCGGTCGCCGACGATGATGCCCCCGGCCACGGTTGGCGCCACGCGCCCGTACCCGAGCTCCCGGAAGAGGAACTGCAGCCACTTGTCCCGGGTGAGCCCGATGGCCGGGTCGCCCTCCGGCCGCCGGCTCACCTCCATGTCGAAGGCCAGCCACGCGTGCCGCAGGTAGGACCACGCGCGATGGGCCGCGTTGCGTGGTGTCTCGCCTGCGACGAGCCGGTATGCCGTGGCGCCTAGACCGGGCAGACCCGCGTCGGGGGAGACCAGTCGCTCCAGCAGGTCGGGCGGAAGCGTCGCACCGACGGTGCGAATGGTCGTGAGCTCGCCCCTCATGCCAGGATCCCCTTCGCGACCGGAAGGTGCACGTACACCCCGAGCACGTCGACCGGGTGCTCGGCCCGCACGCGTAGCGCCCGGACCACCTCGCCGGCGCCTTGTCTCACCCGCGCATGGCTCTCGGCAAGTTGCCGCGCGCGGACGTCGGCCCGGGTTGTCAGCTCCTCGGTGAGCTCGCCCAGACCGGCCAGGATGCCTGCCACGGCGGCGCTCTGCTGGTCTGGTGCGACGTTGGCGACCGAGGCGGCGTCGAGGAGCGCGTGGGCATGCTCGTCAGACAGCCACCGGGCGTTGCTCGGTGACCCGGCGAAGGCGACGACCTCGCAGTCCTCGGCGACGACCCTGCGGATCCCCCGCCGGCGGCTGGGCAAGTCGAGGTGGAACCTATAGCGCAGGACGAGCAGGGTGGTGCGCTGGGCGACGGCCTCCGTGCGGATCACTCCCGCTCTCCGAGCGGGTCGCTCCGCGTCGCGGACGGCGGGGTCCAGAGCCGCCTCGAGCACGTGCCGGGCCACGGCCGAGACGACCGGGTCGGTCCGCACGAGGGCGGCAAACCCGCGGCGCACGGGCAGGTCGGGTAGGAAGGTGAGTGGCTCGCGGACCCCGTCCGGGAGGGCGTCGCGCAGACTCGGCGCAAGCGCCCGCGTGTCGATCGCCAGTCCCTCCGGCGTCGTGACCGGCTGTCCCCCGAGCGCGAGCAGGCTCTCGCGGACGAACGGGGCGATCTCCACCTCGCTGCCCAGGGCGGCCCGCATCTGGCGGACCTCCCGGGCCACGGCATCCGGACGCAGCCCCTCGTGCTGGTACTTCGTGCGGATCCGCTTCTCGCGCTCTGCGGCGGACTCCCAGGCTGCGTGCAAGGAGTCGCGAGCCTGGGTGAAGCCCAGGTCCAGGGTGAGCTGCTCGGGCGACTGGCCCCGCAACAGCAGCCCTTCGAGGAGCGCCTCGAGGACCGAGTCGTTCTGGTCGGGCACGGGCACACTCACGCCGGTTGCCTTGCTGATCGCCCGGTGCCGCTGGATGAGGACGTTGAGCACGATGCCGTCGATCTGGTTGTCCTGCCCATAGATCGTCAGGGCCTTGACCTGGGGGGCGGTCTGGCCGAAGCGGTCGACCCGACCCTCGCGTTGTTCGTGGCGGGTCGGGTTCCACGCGAGGTCGTAGTGGACGACGGCCTGGAAGTGTTCCTGCAGGTTGACCCCCTCGCTGAGGCAGTCGGTCGCGACGAGGACGTGACGCCGGTCGGGGTAGGCGGTGAGCTCGGCGACCCTCTCGACGCGCTCCGAGGGGGGCAAGAGACCGGTGACGGCAGCAACATCGGTGTTGCGACCGAGGGCCGCTCGCAGGTGCTCGGCGACATAGTCAGCGGTGTGGATGAAGCGGCAGAAGACGATCGGGTCCAGGCCGTCGGCAAGCAAGTCCTTGACCTGACGGACGAGCAGGGCGAGCTTCGCGTCGTGGGCGGGACCAGCAAGTGCATCGGCTTGGCGAGCCAAGGCCCGCAGCCGCGCACGCTCACTAGGCGCACCCCTCTCGTCCTTTGCCGGCTCGGCTCCCGGCGTGACGTCCACTCCCTCCACGGCCTCGTCGTCGAAGGTATCGAGCACGCTTGCCCTCCCAAGCGCATCGATGGCGGCGACGTCCTCCTCCGCCCCAGTTGCTGCCCGCGAACGCATCGTTTCGGCCGCGGCGGCCGGCGAGGAGGCCAGGGCACGCAGCAGGCCGAGCGCCGACCACCAGCGCACCCGCTGGTGCAGTATCCCGCCGGAGTCGTCTCGCACCTGGTCGCGGGCATAGGCAAGGGCGGCGTCGAAAAGGTCCCGATAGTGCGGAGTCAGCTTGTATGGAACATCCCGCGTCAGCCGGTCCTCGGGGAAGAAGGTGGTCTCGGTGAGGTCGTCGGCGACGTAGTCGCCGATGTCCTTGCGTCGTCGCTGGACCATGTGGCGAGCCAAGTGCGTGCGTCCCGCCACCGTCTCGAGATCGAGGTGCGCGAGCGCGGGGTCGAGCAGGGCAATAAGGTTGCGGAAGCCTTCCTCCTTGCCCGAGTGCGGGGTCGCGGTCACGAGCAACAGGTGTCGCGAGGGGTCGTCGGCAAGCCCCCGAAGCAGCTCGTGGCGCTGGTGGCGACCGCGACCCGTGACCTCGCTGTCCATAACGGCGGTGTGCGCCTCGTCGACGATGACGAGCTCGGGCGCCTTGGTGAGGAACTCGTCGCGACGCCGGGGAGACTTGATGAAATCGGTCGACACGACAGTCACCGGATGGCGGTCGAAGATCGATTCGTCCATCATCAGCCCTCGCTCGAGCCGGGCGGCGGTCGAGGTAAGCACGAGCGCCGCGTCGAGGTTGAACTTCTCCTGGAGCTCACGCTGCCACTGCTCAGCCAGCGCCGGGCCGCACAGGACGGTCAAGCGCTCGACATCGCCTTGCGCCATGAGCTCGGCCGCGACGAGGCCCGCCTCCACCGTCTTGCCGACGCCCACGTCGTCGGCTATGAGTAACCGCACGGGGGACTGCTGCAGGGCGATCATCAGCGGGACGAACTGATAGGCACGCGGTTGCACGGAGAGCGACCCAATCGACCGGAACGGCCCGGCGGTCGAGCGAAAGCCCAGCCGCAGGGCGGTGCGCAGCAGCCGTGCGCTGCGGGCGTCGCCCAGGTCATCGGTCGTCGGAAGCGGGAACGTCGCCGACTCGACCCGCTCGAGTGCTGTATGCAGCCCGGTCACGTCCTCGCGGCGCCCGCCGAGCGGCTGCAGGATGAGGAAGTCCTCCTCCGAGCCGGGCTGCACCACCCACTCGCGGCCCCTGGCCTTGACCAGCGACCCGACGGCATACGTCAACGACATGCGACGCATGCTCTCAACGGACCGGTCCGAACACCGACGGGAACAGGGCGACGACCTCAGGCCAGGAGTCGGGGCCGGCAACCCGGATCACCGTCCAGCCCTCGTCGGCGAGCGAGTCGGCGAGTGCCGTGCGAGCGCCGTCCGACTCGTCGAGTACGACGGCGTGGTCGCGCTCGTAGACGAGGTCGACGCGACCGTCGGGGCGGTGGACGTCGGTCGCTGACGGCAGCCGCAGCCGTTGGGCCGCCAGCCACCTGAGTAGTTCGGTCTCTGCTGGACCGTCGTTGTCGGCAGAGCCGATAACGAGCGGTGCGGCGGCCCCTTCCTCGCTAACCCGTGTCGCGACCAGAGTGAGGAGGTGGTCGAGGACCTTGTGCCGGTTGAGCATCGGGTGGTCGACCTGGTTGTAATAGGCGAGCAAGCAGTCGTAACACGCGAACTCGCAGCGCTCCCGGGCGCCGTGTGCCTGGCCTCGGTCGGCGCCCGTGTCCGGGTCGAAGTGGACCGCGGCGAGCGTGTCGGGCTCGGCGACAAGCCGGCGCAGCGCGCCGGCGCCGCCCTCGGCCGACTCCATGAGTAGCATCCGCCCCCGGTCCTCAGGGTCGGGGAGCGATTCAGAGCTGAGCTCAGCGTCCTCCAACTGGAAGTAGATCTCGGCGCCTCGTTCGAGGGCATAGCGGAGGGTGACGGCTTCCTCGTCTGAAAGAGGACTGTTCCAGCGCATCGTCACGAGGTTGCGTCGGTCCTCGACGTAAGGGGTGACGATCTTTGGCCTCTTGACCTTGGTGGGATCAGTGAGGGTGTCCACGTCCTCGTCCGGCACGTCGAGATCACGCTGGCGCAGCCATCGGCCCGTGACGACGTCGATGGGGAACCCTTCACGCCCGGGATCGGCGCGACGCCGAAGGCCCACGTTGGTGACGCGCACCTGCGCCGAATCGCCGTAGGCCAGCTCGACGATCGGCCGGTCGTCCGCGGTCGCAGCAGTCGCCGCCCGGCGACCCGGGCGTGCACCGCTGGGGACGAAGCGATAGGACAAGCGCAGCTCGAAGCCCTGTCGGCGCCGCTCCTCCTCGTCGCTCGTGATCCGCTCCTTACGCCTGGTGAAGACGGTGCGTAACTCGACGAGATGTCGATCCGCCATGGGGAGCTCGACACCGCATCCGTCGCAGTTGGCTTCGAGGAGGTGGCCGGGATGGTGGTAGCCGCATTCGTGGCACCGGGTTGCGCGCTCGGTGAGCAACTCCGCGCCACCCTCTCGGGGCAACTGGACCCGGTAGACCTCGTAACGAGATCCTTCGTGGTAGATGAGCGCTCCCGGGCCGAACTCGTTGATCGCGACGAAGCGGGGACGCTGGACGTAGTCACCCTCGCGTCGTCCTATTCCAGGAACGTATGCCGCCAGCGGCAGTCTGGGGAACGAGTAGCCGGGCAGGAAGCCCTCGGAGGCGAGGTAGCGGTAGGTGTAGAAGTCGGTGTGGCCCTGCTCTCGGTCCTCGTTGCTCAGCAGGTTGATCTGTCCCCGAGCCTCTTGAGCGCGGCGCGCGGCCAGGTTCTTGTCGAACTGCGATGCGGTCGTACTCACGGAGAGGGCGCTTTGCTGGGTGAACTCCTCGTGGGCCGACCGGTAGAGGCTGCGCCACCTGTCGAAGGCCTGGTCGAACCTGGTCGGGGCTTGGGCCACAATGTCGGCGACCCAGGTGGGTGACCACCAGCCACCGTCGCCCGACCCCCAGACCAGGCGAGCCTGGTCGACCACTCGAACACCCCGACCCATGGCGCGCTCGGCGGCTTCCGGCGAGCTCAACCTCGTCCAGAGATCTGCGCGGATCCGCAAGCCCCGGTCCTCGGCATCGAGGACCTCGGTTATCCGCCCTCTCAGGGCTTCGCCGGTCTCGGCGAGCCAGACGGCATGGACGTGCGAGCGGACGAGATCTTCGTTGGCGAGGTCGAGTCGTGGAGGCTGCACCACTCCCGCGACCATGTCCGCCGATCGGCGGAAGAAGTAGCGGTCATGCGCGCTGAACGTTGCACAGTACGTGAGCACGAGCGCCGGCTGACCGGAGCGTCCGGCCCGACCCGAGCGCTGGGCGTAGTTCGCCGGAGTAGGCGGGACGTTTCGCAGCGCGACCGCGTTGAGGGATCTGATGTCCACGCCCAGCTCCATCGTCGGCGAGCAGAAGAGCGCGTCGAGCTCGCCCTTCGCGAAGGCCTCCTCGCGGGCCTGCCGCTCAAGGGCGGGCACCTGGGCTGTATGCTCCCGCGCCTGCAGTCCCCCGAGTGCGATGGACATGTCTCGATACAACCGGGCGAAGTAGGGGTTGATCCGCCGACGGGTGTCGCCGTCGAGCTGCAGACGGACCGGATCCGCGAAGCCGGACCGACCGTCACCGGGGCTCCAGCGAACGGCGGAGGCCTTGAGGCGATAGGCATGGACGTCCCACACCTCGCCGACGGTTGTGAGGACACCACATCGGGCGAGCACCTGGAGCAAGTCGTTGATGACCTGCCTACGCTGGACGAGATTCAGGGAGGGCCTGTTGCGGAATGCCACCCGGTGCTGGCGAGCAAGGTATGAGCCGTAGGCGCTGCGTCCGGTCAGCGCCAGGTCGCTCCGAGGACTGCCCTTCGCGGCGCTGGCTGGAACGACGCGCCCGACCTTGACCATCTCCTCGCGCTCACCCAGCGCCCACGGGCCTGTCAAGTGCTGCTCGGACAAGCGCTGGAGTCGCTCGAATCCGTGCTCGGTGAAGCAGTCGACATCGATGGCGCGCAGTCGGCGGAACTCACCCAACAGGGCCGTGCACCACTCGAGTCGCCGCGCCGGGACCGCCTGCTCGAGCATCGGATGAGTTCCGCGCCAGAGGGGCTCGCCGGCGACGATCTCGTCGAGGTCGACGTAGTCGACTCTCAGCAAGGCCGTCTGCTCGAGATTCGGGAGGGTGAGGCGGTATCCCAGTTGAAGATCGGCGAACAGGCGGTACTCGACGGCCTGACGAAGGGTTGCCTCGGCCAAGGACCGAGCGGAGAACTTCGCATCCGGTGATCTCGCGTAATCCTCGAACGCCAGGCCCAGCTCTTCCGTGACCTTCTGCGCTAGCACCTCGTGAGTCAGCGGTCCCGATCGAGTGAGCGCCCGGACCAAGGCGCCCCGCATCTGGACGGTCTGAACGAAGTCGTTGAAATGGCCGCTCTGCAGAGAGGCGTCCTGGCGGTTGTCCACGAACGTGAGCAGCTTGCGGGCATCGGCGTCGATCTCGTCGTCGGGGAGAGTGCACAATTCCTTGAGCAGGGCAGTTGCGATGACCGTCATCGCGCTGGCGCGCCCCTCGCGGTCCAACGTGGCAAGGCGTGAGTAGTCGTTGCCGCTCGGGTTCGCATACGAGGTGGTGCACCGTAGGCAGAACGCGAACGGCGACGGCACCCACCACGCGACCTGACCAACGCCTTCGGGCGCGGTGAGTCCATCTGGGTGAAGCCAGATCCTGGTCGGGACGAATCGCCGACGGCTCTCGATGACGGTCCAGGAGGCGCCGTCGACATCAAGCCAGTCGTCCGGCAGGCGCTGTGAGGTCACCGCGTCGTCGGGCCAGGGAAAGTCGCCAGAGAGGTAGAGATAGCCCAACTCGTGCTGGCGCGGGTCGTCGGGTTGTCCGGGTCGCGGTGCATAGGCGATGCCCTCAGGGGTGGCGCGACGTGGCGCGACGAGGTAGTCCTGGCCGCACTCACGACAGAAGGCGAGTGGAAACAGCGCCGCGTCCGGGTGCCCGGGCACTCGTAGTTGCCTGTTCCCGACGAGGTGACGGTTTCCCGCAGCGCCTAGTGAGGCGTAGACGTTCTCGCCCTTCGAAAGGAACTGGTGCAACCGGAAGGCGAACAGGGGTCTCCCCGTCCGAGGATCGCGGACCTTCGAGCCACGCAGCAGCGTCTCCCGAAGCGCTTCCGTGCATGCGGGCACCGTGAGGTCGGTCTCCTGCGCGAGGAGCACGGCAGCATCCTCGACGCGCGTGGGGTTGCGCCGGACGAGATCCGCGGGATCGCTTTCGCTGTCCAGACCGAAGCGGTCCTCAACCCAGGCGGCGATCGGGTGGGCGGTCAGGACGGCATACGACATCCTCGCCAAAGCTCCCGGGTCGGCGATCAACGCTCGAAGGGAGTCGCGCGCGCGCAGATCTCCGGTTGTCGACCGAACGAGCGTCTCGCCGATGACACGGTCAGGCGAGATCGTGCAGCCGAAGAAGACGGTGGCCGTTTCGGCAACCCTGTGAGCCTGTTCGTTCCGCTTGCCGCTCGCCATGGTTGCCGACGTGCCGATGACGTCGAGCCGATCGGAGACGCACGCCTCCCTGAGACGCCGCACGAGCATCGCGACATCTGCGCCTTGCCGTCCGCGATAGGAATGCAACTCATCGAGGACAAGATGGCGCAGGCCCCCGGCTGCACGCACCAAGGCGTCGCGCTCGTTCGGCCGAGCCAGGATGAGTTCGAGCATGACGTAGTTCGTCAAGAGGATGTCCGGCGGGTGGGCCAGGATCTCATGACGTTCCGCCTCGGACTCCTGGCCCGTGTAGCGGCGGAATGTCACCGGCCCGCGCCCTTCGGGAAAGCCGAAGCGGAGGAACTTATCGAGTTCACCCACTTGGGAGTTGGCCAGGGCGTTCATCGGGTAAACCACGATCGCCTTCACACCCACTGCTGTAGGCGAAGAACTCTCTCGCCTTCCGAGGATGGAATCGACGATCGGAATGATGTAAGCCAGGGACTTGCCGGAGCCGGTCCCCGTGGTCAGGACGTAAGATCCCCCACTGCGGGCGGCCCTGATCGCGTCGGCCTGATGTCGATGCAGGTGTAGCTCATCCTCACCCTGATCATGAAGGTGCGACTTGACTCGGAAGATCTCCCGGCACTGTGGGTGAAGGAGCCCCTCATCGACGAGAGCGCTGATCGACCCACCGGGTGCGAAACTTGGATTGAGACTGATCCAGGGATTGGGCCACTGGTCGCCTGCCTGACGTTGGCCATCAAGCAAGTCCCGGATGTCCTCTGCTCGAGGATCGACCGGCCCTTCGGTGAAGGCCCGATAGTCCGCGACCACGGCGTCCCGTACTTCGAAGGCCTGCAACCCAGCTCACCTCCCCTGGCGTCAACGCGGCCCAGGCTATATCGAAGGCCCTGACCTCGCGCGTCAGGCGGAGGCCATGGCCCCGTGGCGCGCCCTACCGGGGGGGCCAATTCGGAGGATCGGAAGGCGGTTTTTATCCACCGGCCGATTACCGATTCCCTGGTCGACTCGTCTTGGGGGCGATAGGAAGCGTCGAAGTTGATCGGCGAGCGCCACATGTGACTGATCGACGTTGACCCGATTGGTGTGGCGGCCAGCCTTGACCCGCAACAGGCTCGCGCGTACCGACATGTTGGCGTTACCAGCGATGACCGCCCGATGATCAAGGAACGTCGAGGGAATCAGAGCAACGACCGAGGCGGCGAATTGGCCCTTCCCGCTCGCAGAAGCCGCGACGCACCAATCGATCGGGAGTCCTTCGCTCTCTTCGCTTTTCCCGCCGACCCACTGGCAAGTATCGTCATCATCACCCCCACCACCGGCGAAGTCCTCCGCCAGCTCACCCCCGACCCCACCCGCCGCTACCAACCCCAGACAGCAAAAAACCCCGCACCTTGAGGGTTCGGGGAACTGCCGATGTCTTGAGACATCACATCGTATCGTGCGCAAGGGGGTGTCGAGTCTCAGGACATAGGCAACTGATGTCTCAAGACATAGGCAACATGGTGACGGTGCGATGGTCGGGTGTCTCGAGCGAAGCTGGTCATCATCGCGGTCACGGTGGAGCGAATCTCGCAGGCGCTGCGCACCGGTACGGGCTGTCCCCGGGGTGGGTCTCCCGGCTGCTGGCCCGGTACAGGACCGAGGGGGAGGCCGCGTTCGAGCCCCGGTCCCGGCGCCCCAAGACCTCACCAACAGCGGTCCGCGGTGACGTCGTTGCGCTGGTCCTTGCCGAGCGTGACCGGCTTGCCCGGGCCGGGCATGACGCCGGACCCGAGACGATCAGCACCCACTTAGCCCGCCGCCAGGTCAAGGTCTCAAGGCCTCCGTCGCCCGGATCCTGACCCGCCACGACGCGGTCACACCGGAGCCAAAGAAGAAGCCCAAGAGCGCCTACCTGCGCTTCGCCGCCGACCAACCCAACGAGTGCTGGCAGTCCGACTTCACCCACTACCGGCTCACCACCGGCACCGACATCGAGATCATCACCTGGCTGGATGACCACTCCCGGATGGCCCTGCACGTCAGCGCCCACCGGCGGATCACCGGGCAGGTCGTTCTGGCCACTTTCCAGGCCACGGTCAGCGAGTTCGGCTGCCCCGCAGCCACCCTCACCGACAACGGCATGGT
>APMI01007900.1_pt1 | contig 10398 bp, 11 predicted proteins | sample 667938 | NCBI WGS metagenome assembly APMI01 (sample SAMN01084076, study PRJNA167559) | wastewater metagenome | biome: Wastewater | place: Denmark: Ejby Moelle, Odense | collected 2011-11-28
ATTATTTCATAAAAAAAATACATATTTACAAATTCATTAATTTATTTTTGATATTTATGTTTAATATGAAAATACTACTGTTCTACGTTATATGAACAAAATATTAATTATAAAAACAAAGATGCCAATGGAAGATTTCGAAGTTAAGGAAGACCTAGGTAAAGGATCATTTGGATCTGTGGTCAAGGTAGTTCGTAAATCCGATGGAGCCGTCTATGCGATGAAACAAGTACTCCCATTATGATCTAGATCAAACTGCAGAGACTGAAGTAAAAAGATAAGAAAAATGCATTAAATTAAATACGATTCCTAGCGTCTGTTAAACACCCAAATGTTGCCTCTTATCGATAAGCATTCTATGACTAGTAGACTTAGAATTTGTGCGTTGTCATGGATTTCGCTAATGAGGGCGATCTCAGCGTATATTTTAAACTATGTAGAGAAAAATAAAGAAACATCTGAGTGCTAAAGTGCGTATCAAAGAGTAAAGTATATGGAAAGTAGCATACGAGTTACTATAAGGACTGAATAAGTTACATGAGTCTAATATCATACATCGAGATGTTAAGCCTGCAAATGTGTTCTTTCATAACGGGTGTGCGAAGATTGGCGACTTGAATGTAGCTAAACATCTTAAGGATCCCTTCACAAAGACTCAAACCGGTACTCCTTATTACGCTTCACCTGAGGTCTGGAATGAATAACCTTATGATTTTAAAAGCGATATCTGGTCATTAGGATGCGTATTATACTAGATGGCATGCTTGAAACCGCCATTTAGAGCTGATTCTCCAGATAAATTATTCAAAAGAATTATGACTGGTATTTATGATCCTTTGCCTTCATGTTATTCCAAGGATCTCAATGATCTTGTTAAGAGTATGCTATCAATGAGTCAGAAAAGCAGACCGACATGTAAATAGCTTCTATGCGAATAAAAGATGCTAGAGATGAAAAAATAGCATGAATAATAAATGTTCGATAATGAATAATTGTTAAAAACTATAAAATTTCCTCCAAACTTAAAGCAGCTAAATGATAAGCTTCCTAAACCTCAATACGATATTTAAAGTCCAGTTCCCAAATCAAAGACAACGAAAGTCATTAAGCTAGATGGTTAAGCCAAATAAAATTCAAGAAAGCTTATTCCAATTCCTTCATTGAAGTTAATCGTATCATAGAAAAATATCGGTTTGACTCCACAAAAATCAATCAAAGATATTACAATAAGAAAACCTAAAATTTTAAATAAGAATGGTAGCCAAAAATTAATTTTCTGATAAACTTTCTATTTTTTATTTTACATTAAAATTACTGCTTGAACATATCTGCAAAACGATTTATAAGATATTTTCAATATTTAATTTATATTTTATTCAGAAGATATTTCTCAAATGACCATCAGCAGAAAAGAGCAAAACGAAAAGGACCTCAAGGCTATCCTCAGCAAAGAAATCGGTGCAAAGAATCCAGTTTTCTCATCAGATTTCATCGCTGATCTCCATGCTATGTTCTCCCTCTATGCCGATCCAAGACAGAGAAGAGCCGACATCAGAGACATCCTCATGACTGCCAAGACTTTGGGCCTCGACACTAAATTCGAGTTAGTTTACAAAGCTCTTGAAGAAATCTGCGACAGCGTCGGAGCCGATGCCCTCGATTTTGAGACCTTCTTGAAAGAGCTCACCGCCAAAGTGGTACTCATCTTAATTAATGCAGGGAAACCCTTACACCGAAGAAGGACGTAAAGCCAACTTTGCTTTGTTGGACACCCAAGGCAAAGGCGAACTCGATATCAACGACATGAGATACATCAACGATCAACTCAAGTATGGATACACTGATGATTACCTCCAAGAATTGATCAAGACTGTCGGTGGTTTCGGAGCTGACTCCATCACCGTTGACCGATACAACAAACTCATTGACAAGAAAGTCAAGAACAGAAGAGCAGGAGTTTGATTAATTGATTTTGTGTAGACAAAGCATAACATAAATTACAATTTTATTTGCAGATAAATAGCAATATACGATCAAAATAGAACATTATTCATCATTTTTTACTTATCATTTTAATCAGCTTTATGGAATGCTTCAGCCGAAGGCACAACTACAGCTCGTAATTTTTTAATGATCTAAATATACAATATAGTGTACAATGAGAGGGAACAGGGTTGTAATTGCTGCTTTTGTTGTCTATTTCTTAAATGCTTAATTTTAGCCTGCTTTGTAGAATTTTACCAAATTTTCAGCACTTTCACCTTCATTTGATGTGAGGAATGTTGGCACAAGATTGCTTAGTTCGTACATTTCATTCTCTGCTCGCTTTGGCTCGCCCATGATTAAGTAGAAAATTATAATGATTAATACGTTTTATTCACAATCTACTCCATTTTTATTTTTAATGTTGTCAATGTACAATTGTATAGCTTATTCATAACAGTCATTTTCAAGGAAGTTTTCAACCAAAATGCTAAAAATTTATTTCTTCTTAAAGCTTTTTTCATCCTATAATGCAATTTTGTAAGCTTCATGCAGTATTTCAATCCCTTACTTTCCTTTACCTTTAGATTTCAAATATCTTAAAATTAGCATATTATTACTTGGTAACTCTAGTAATCATCTGCAATCCCTTATCCAAAGATTCAGCCATTCGATACTGCACAAAGCAATCTGTTGTAGTTTTGCGTAAAGTGTCAAAATCAACAGGGTATTTGTCAAGATAAATTTCAATCATACTTTAATAATTTCTAGCCATCGCCCACGCACTACATAAAATTATCTATTACTCAACCATTTTCTAATTGCATACTAATAATTCCTTCAAAGTTTTGATTGCTTTCTACCACGCCCCACAAGCTTTATATATTTTGACTATTATTGATGAATAATTTACATGCTTAGTCAAAAGACGAGGCTGCTGATGCGTAATCTTTAGACCAGTTGAATACCGAAACTGTTATATTTTATTTGGCTTGCTTGAATTTCTTATCGCCTACTTTCTAGTCCATCATGTTTTTTGGTATGTGTATCAAATATATTACATTTTATCATAATATTGAAAGTCATAAAGTCGAATTACAATTCTGACAATACATATATAAGTGATTAAAATATGGCAAAAGTAAATTATACAATCAAAAATCAACGTGTTTTTCACTCTCGGCTTAACTTTTATTCATTCCCGTATTTAGATGGCTCAGTTATTTTGCATAATTTTTAACTCCAGTCATACTGATTACAATCTATAAATAATTTACATGTTCATACTTTAAATTTATGTGCAAGCGTTTGTCTTTTAGCTTTAACATCCTCAATATTATCAAAATCAATAGATTCGATAATTTACCTAATATTCTCTAAATTTTTCTTAACCCTAAATCTAATAACATTATTACTTCTCGCTAACTTTCCCTTATTTATCTTCCATCATAACATGAATAAACTCTAAATACATAACAATTTATTTGCCAATCTGCCTACTTCATATGCATATTTTACTTATTTACCATATTAATAAGCATCATGCTATTATTATTTTGTGTCGATTTGAGAATAAGCTTGAGCTATGCCTTATTTTTAACCTAAGTTGAATTGTTGTTGTTAATCTGAGAGTTATGAACCGAAGAGATCATCGAGATCGTTGGTTTATTTGTTCATGTGACTGGATGTCAATTATGTGTTATTATTAATAATATCAATATATACAGTATCATGATATAATTGTTGTATATCTGTTATGATATACCAATATTATGCTTAATCATTAGATTTCTCATTCAACACAATATATTCATGGGTACCCCTTGATTTTCCTTACAGTTTAATACATCCCATACCCACTCCCAAACCCCATATCAAACCAATAATTAACAGCCGCAGTATAATGATATCCTTTATTTTAATTGTGAGTCTGTGCTACTTGATGGTACCATAATGAGGGTAAGTATAGTGTTTAACCAGCTTATAATATTATGTGGTGTTGGTAATCATGAAGCAGGGGCAGCTCAGGGAATAAATTATGATCGGATTTCAAGTCTGGGTTGCATGATATCCATCTGGTTGTGCTGTAAGATTAATGTTACTGTTGAGGTTATTTTTTTGTAGTTATCTATAGAGATTGTGATTAGGAGTTTATTGTGTATTTTGATGTCTTGTATTCTTGTTCATGTAAGTATGCGATTGATATTGGAGGTAATAATGTGAAATGTTTCTACCCACTCATAGTTGTATAAAAATTCTAGTAAGGATCCTTATGCAAAGATGACACTGAATCTTAATAACCAAGCCAAAAATTAGAAGCATCAGGTTCATTTCCTTAAAAATAATGTAAGCTCATAAAATTCTTCATATCTTGATCGATGTATTTGATCAACTGAGGACACTATTCAGTTAAGTTACTATTCTGATGCTGTATATAAGGCACCCATTCAGGCTTGATAACCCCATTTTACTATTATTTCTATTTCCATTGTATAACGTCCTTAATATTGCCTTTAATTTCCACCGGTTACACAAAATATTATCCTTTGATAGAATCCGCAAACCCATCAGGCGTAACAGAAATGGACACATTATACATATTTTAACAAATTTGCATAAATTTTTAAGGATCTGCCCATTTTTCAATGATATTCCCTTAGATAGCACCCTAAATAATACAAGGTTTATTGGCACTGATATAATATTTATAAAACCATAACGGACTTGCATAGATTTATTACATGTATATACGGTCAATTTTTGTATGGATGTACAGCTGGCTGGTTTAAAATATTTGGGAGAGTAGTTATTGGGAATATGCGGGTAGGTATTGAGGGGTTATTGAACGGGTTAGTTGATGGGTTTTATTGTCGATTTTGAAGGTCGAGGGTTGAGAATGGGATTAAGATGAGGAGGAGGATGAAGATATTGAGTAGAGTTATTTTGATCTGCAGTTGCATTACATTTTTGTGGGAAGATTATTATTATTAATGGCAATATTTTAGATTATTAACAAAGGACATAATAATTGTTATTATAGCTAATAAAATATAGTATGAGGTCAACAAATTAATAAATTTACCTATTTTTGATTAAATTTATGAATTTTTAGTTCAATTATTAATCAAGAACATATTTGTTGTATTTTTTAGTATCAAAATAGGGATAGGTAGAGCTTATTCAATTTATGAATTTTTTGCTAGAGAAGATACTAAGTAGCTAATAGAAGTACTACGTTACAGAAAATAAAGGTAATTGTCCCATATAAATATTATTATTATAACAAAGCCAAAATGGCGACTATGCCCACAACTTTTAATCCCTCGGACTATGAGTTCTTGCTTAAGTCCGTAAGCGAGGGCAATCTAGTTTCCAAGGCGGAGAGCTTAAAACGTCTAAATGCTTTGGTGCTGACAGATAAAAAACAGTTTTCCATTTACGCTAAAAGAGTGGTAATATCAATCCAAGACCTACTCACTGAACCCAAAGTAAGCCTATTTTAATTCAGGAAGATGTAAATTTGCTGGCGAGTACACTTGTACTTGAAATAATCAACTTAAACCCTCGTGAAATCGAGTACTACATTCGTACAAAATTATTAAAAAATATGGTAAGGAACCTCGGTGATGCTAAACCACAAATTCGTAAAACTTCGCACTATTGCTTACTAGCCTACGTGAAAACTTATAAAACTTTCGATGAGCTGATACAAGTTTACATCAATTATGGGTTCGAAAGCTAAACATGGCAGCTTAGACAGAAATCTATTAATTCTTTCCAGTCAATTCTCATTATGGAGATGAAATATTTGAACTGGTCCTCGCCTTAGTTCAAAAAGATAGTCTAAGAGTTGTTAAGTCGAACTAAAGATTAAAGTCAATATGTTCAAAAAGCAGCTTAGCAATGTTTGGTGAGTATATGCAAATATGAGGAAGTTAAGAATTTTAGTAAGAAATTGCCATCATCGACTTACAATACGCTTAAAGATTTTAACCAAAATATGTTATAACAAGGAATGCTACAATAAATTAAATTGTATGTACCAGAGTTACCTCCTTCAATGATTAAAAATTTTAGTTCAAACAGTGTGCATTTGGAACCTCACTCTAGTAGAAACACAGAGAAGAATCTGATACCTCTTAATTTAGATAAATTGAAAATATAACGTCATGAACCTCCAAACACAGTAGAGCTGAGCCACAAACAAGCTATCCTAACTCGTATTGAAGACTTGCGTAAGAAAACTCATACTCCCCTAATCTAAAAACCCATAATCCTATAATAAAAAAACGACCATCGTGATCGTGATGAGAAACCCCTAAAAAAAGCCTAATCAGTATCAATAGTACAAAAACGGCCAGCATCACGAGATAAATCATTATAATTACCCATGTTACGAAAAAGTATACAAATATAATAAGCTTAAATGCGAGCAAATTTAAAATCCTAAAAAAATTAAGTTATCGGAAGAAAACTTATTGATGATCTTAGAAATTAAAAAGATTGGAAAGTTAGATTATAAGCTATTTAATAATTGCAGAATAAATTTAATGCAAGTAAAGGTACGCCTTAAGCTTAAACTATGGCTAAGAATTTCTTGCATGTATTGATTAGATTGCTTGGGGATCCTAATTTCAAAGTTGCACTTATTGCTTTGAAAATTATTTAAGATATACTATTGTTCGAGAATATGAACCAAAGTCCGATTGTACCTCAATTAGTGTAGAAAATAACAGATGGTAAAATAGCATTACGACAGAATATATCAAAACTTATTCGTAGTGAGTTCTCAAGAACCGGTAGTAAAATTTGGCTCATATAACTAATAAATCAATTAAAAAAATCACCTGCTCCGAACAGCAACATAAAATAATAAATTCTGAACATTATTTCTAAGATAACTCTGTAAGCATAAGCAAACTAAGATCCCTCAAGGATGGACACTCTATGTTTATGTTTATAACAAATAATTTAAGCTATATGCCCATTAATGGATGATCTTAAGACCAAAATAAAAATTAAGACACTTGATTTGATGATTTTATTGAGTGTGAAGACTAATAACACTGAGATGGTTAAGTCTATACTTGCATCAAAGTTGAATCAAGTCTATTTCGAGATGTATCTTGAAAAAGTTGCAAAATAGCTCAAAAATGTTATTATCAGCACTGAGAATTAGCGAGGAACTACTGCTGGAGATCGCAAAAATAGACTGAATTCAACAAATAGAAGGTATAATAGTAAAGGTTCTGGGAATACTACATCAACAACACTTAGAAAATACTCAAGCGTATAAGCTGTTGACTAACATAATTCAACAGTCAAAACTGCATTGTTTACTAGTCGAAATGATAATTTTGACAACAAACAAGAATAAGATTCTGCCTCTGTGATTCAGCATAAAGATACTGAGCCAAGCACTTCAAAGAAGACTATTATAAAATCTTACAGAAAAAAGAATTTCGATTTTAAATCAACACAATATTCAGCATTTTCAGCTCCAGGTGCGAACCCAGGTTCATAGTTACCTCCTTTCCATGACCCTGACAAATAACTTAAGAACATTTTAATATAAATAAAATCATAATAATGGCAGACTTGTTCATAAGCACTCACTAAACTACGAAGAATTATTGAAAACCATAGCTAAATTCTAAATCATGCTTTAGTAAGAATACTAGCCCCTGAGATCATCAGATTAGTATAAAGTTTACGATCGAATTTAAGCAAAAACGCAGTGATAACTCTCTACGACATGTCAAATAAACTGATGAAAATGCTAGATACATAACTGGATGCTATGTTTGCAAAACTTCTCAAGAAAACATTAGATGCAAATTCTTTTATTTCTGAGTAAGTTCGTAGAGCACTTATTTCTATATGCTCGAACTGTAATGAAAATAGAGTTGTGACTCTGTTGATGAATTCGCATACATCGAGAGCTGTACCTATTAAACTATCTATTGTCAATGTTATCGAATCTATTGTTTTTCTGCCGAGGGTTTATTAGAAATAATTGGAAAGAATTGTTTCTATTTTGGTTAATTTCTTGGGTTAAGGCTCTCTTTAAATCAGATAAAAATCAAAGTCGATTATTTCGAGTATTTTGGGAAGCGATCGGGGTGAACAGATTATAAAACTCATTCCTAGTGAGCATTTACACAAATTAACTTTTAAACAATTTAATAAAAGTATTTAGAAATCATAGTCAAAGAGATAAGAGCCTGATCATTCTGAAAAGAAAGAGTAAATGAACGAAAGTCGACTTAATAAAAAACGTAAATAAAAAATAACTGTGTTTCCATAATAATTCTAAAGACTTGAGAGTTTGCTTTAACAATGTGAGTCGAGTGACTGGAAAAACCGTGAAAAAAATATGACAGCTATATATGAAACTGTAATCGAACCTTATCCTAAATAATTTGCTCAACATAAGCTTGGAGGTAAAGTTATGGACGTTCTAAGTAAACAAATAGGCGACCCTAATGTAAAAGTAGCTTCAAATGCACTGAAAATATTGCAGGAGCTTCCTAAGAAAATACCGTAAGTTATTGAGCATAATTTGTCTGTTCTTGCAAATGAAGTTTTTAATTGTTTCGGATCACACAAGCCAGAGATCAAAAGCTTAGCTTAAGAGTTATTTGATGAAATTGCTGAAAATATTTAAAAATGGATGTTAGTTCAGCACATGTGTAATGGAGCACTGTACGGTCTCCAAAAAAGCCGGCCCATAATATTAATGCGACTTACATAGATTCTTCCTAATGTATACTCAAAAGGAAATAAAAAAACTCTGCTTTCCAAAAACCTATATCCTCTGATCAATAAATTAGCCTAATAAAATAAACCATAGAATTTAGAGGGATTGTCAGTCTTGATGAGGACATGTGATGAACAAACAGGAGGATAATTTTTAAGTTCACTAAAACCGAAAGCTATTCAACTTTACAACTCGATTAAAGGTGAATGACTGTTTCTTTAATAATTATTTATATCTTGAACTTCAATCAATAATTTCATTCTTATTAAACTATCATAGAATTTCTTTAACTTTTAAGACTGAATGACCTGCCACTACATCCTTAATTCGTCGGCCATGGTCCATCATCAACCAGCCATTCTGCATTATCAGAATCATTCAAAAATCGTTGAACAGCTTCTGATACTCTCAATCCTTTCACTTTGTAGCGATCATCATTGAAGGGGAATTCATCAGAATATCCATGTTGAACGCATGATGGTGACCATAATCCGATATTTTTACGAGTTTATCGCATTTTGTTCAAGTACTTGAATGATGCCTGTCTGTAGTCTTCGATTATTCGCATGCTGTTTTGATCACATTTTTATAGTGAGTAAGGCTGGTCTGAGTTTTTCAGGCAGTTGATGGCTAATAAATTTTGAACAGACCATGCGTCATAAGCCGATTAGATAACAAACAGCGGAGCTTTCAAGAACTCAATGTAATTTCCTGAGTTCAGGCAGTCCACGATGTCGAGGTTAGGTTTCTTAAGACATTTTTGAATAGGTTATGGCATTTATTATCTGAATTTATAAGGTTCATTAAGTTGATAGCTCTATTTCTACATAATTTTTCCTGCGCAATTTCACTGTAGTAATCAGTAATAAAAAACCCACTATCAGGTATCCCATAAACTTTAGCTTTCTTGGTATTATCCATCAAATAATTCGTCCATTAATATGTGGCCATGCCTCCGGCAGACACACCGGTCATGACAATAACATCTCCATTGTAGAAATCATGTTTTTCGCTCATATACCGAAATTGTTCCATCACGTTACGCGTGCCTCTGAAATACAAATTTTGATCTTTGTATGGAATTGGCTTTTATCTGTGTCCTAAGTATTAAGAGCCATCGCAGTATATTACGAATACTTTTGTCCAATCGTAAAACACTGGGTTTTATGATTTTAGGGGAGAGAGTAAACCTTGGTTATTGAAACTTTTTTGAGGTTTGTAGTTTTTTGTTGAACCTAAACTTGATGAGCTTCGTCTATAGCACAATTCAAGAGTTTATGACAAAGATGCGCCACCACAGAATCCTCCACTGTCGAAATACATCATAAATTTATTTTTGTTGGCTCCAGTCCCCTCATGGATATACAATCCAGGAGGTGATCCATCTAAGCAGGCTCCTCCTCGCTCTTGAGAGTGCAATACCAAGTTATAAAGCTAAGATTGACCCCATACAGCTTGTATGACAAGCAAGGTCAAGATAATTGCTTTCATTATTTATAATTATAATTCCTTCATAAATTTATCTCAAATAAGCAAATCATTATTTTAATTTATAAGAAAAATACTGTAATTTTCTGCATAAATTTAGAACTTTACCTCCACAAAAAATAAAGCGCAAACTATTATATATAATTTTCGATGTATATATATATATA
>APMI01024590.1_pt1 | contig 10397 bp, 7 predicted proteins | sample 667938 | NCBI WGS metagenome assembly APMI01 (sample SAMN01084076, study PRJNA167559) | wastewater metagenome | biome: Wastewater | place: Denmark: Ejby Moelle, Odense | collected 2011-11-28
GTTTGTTTGTTCTATGTCTATACTATTTACTATTCATTTTTTAATATTTTATTATTGCTATAGATATAATATATGTTATAAGTATTTTATCAACACATGTATATTATCATCATAGTATCACTGTTGACTCTCTTGCACACCTTCTTTCTGTTACTCGCTTTCGTGTTTTTGTTCTGTCTGTGGCTATGTATCTGCGATTTCGGTATGTTGCTCTTATATATTCTGAGATTGGCAAGTCTATGTAATAAATTGATATTTACTTAAAGAATAATAACTTTGAGACTAGATTGCTGTTATTTGTCTTATTTCTGACTCATGAGCACAGTGATTATATTGTTCTATCCATCAGTTTACTCCCCATTATTGGTATTCTCCTTACATGAAACCAAAATATATTTCTAAACTTTCTCTTAATTACAGATATGATCTTCACTTATATTAGCATTGGTACTGGCTTATGGACTTGTTTATTGAGTTGTTGGTAAATTTGAACCTATTTATTATGTTTGATGAGTGCTTGTTGTTATAGTTGTGGCTGTGACAAGAGAGGGGTCGGTTGGCAAAGAAGAAGCTGGTTCGTTTTGGATTTCGATTTGGGGTTGAGATGGGTTGGTTTCATTTGGAATTTATTGTTCTTGTACAATTTATTGAGTTTTGATTATAGGCTAAATGTCTACCTTAGTATTATGTTCAAATTTGGCGCATAAATGGGCTTTTTAGTCTTCAGGTAGCTCATTCCAAAATTTGTTTGCCGCAGTTGTGATCTCTTGGTCAGTGAAATTAGGGTACAGGACTTTTAGTCTTCTTGCTTGAGTTCGAACGAAGTTATCAATGGCATCTTGAGAAGCAATGGTCTTTGCTTCCAAGTCTTTTTTGGAATCAGTCTCGACTGTGATTGTGTCCTTTGGCTTTTCTTCAAGTTCTACAGCTTATTTCCGCTCTATTTTAAGCTCAGTTGTGGGCTTATCATTGGGCTCTCTGTCTTCATCATTGTTAGAAGTGTCAGCTTCGTTTAGGATCAACTTGACAATGCTTTCAATCTGCGTAAAAGTATGCAGTACATGTTCAGGGAGATGTGACATTGATATGACTTGCAGGTTCAATTGCGATTGTAAGCTTTATCTTTTGTTTATAACTTCCAAAAATTGGAACCTAATATTTAAAGTCAATTACAACAATTCAAATACAAAAAACATAAGCCAATATTAACAAAAAATAGCTTTTCACTTAAGTTTCGAATTATACTTCTTTCGATTACTGGTCTAACTGACCATAACATTGGGATCCCTGCTTTCAGAATACTCTTCATTTTATATTCGGTACTCCATCTTCACTTGTGATTAGTCATGCATTTAACTTTTTATTTGGTGCTATGTTTTTAATTTTGATTGCTATTATTATTTACTGCCTTCGTAGTAAATTTAGCAAGAAGGGGACATCTAGAAAAATTAGTTACCTTTTTTTAGGACCTTTCGTGTGAATCTTTGATTGCTTGCTAATGTCTTTGATTTGTCAGTTTTTCTGGCCTGTCTTTTAATTTTTCTCAATTTTGATCCAATGAAGTATTAGACTTCATCTTATTGTTAGCTTAGGGCGTCTTAATGTGACAAATTTTCCTTCTTCATCCCAAGATTTTCATTGTCACTATTCGCTTGATTATGATCTTAAATGTTAAGTGATTTATGAGCTCTAGAAATATGACCACCTAGTTGTCGTCCATCTTTAAAGCCTTTACCGCAGAACTTACAGTTAAAGCACTTTTCAATGTCTGTGGCGGTATTTTAGCACATCCTTGATCTCAGTTCCTCGGGGATTTTGATCTTGAGATTCTCTGATTTCTGTTTGATCTTCTCTGATATTTTGAACTTATTGGATCGACACAATCGTTCAAGATCTTCAATTTTGATGAGTAGCTCCCTCTCTAGGAAAAATTAATTCATCATGACTTAAAATAGTATACTTTATAATGCTAATATGAATAAATTCTGAAATCGCACAAAATAAGACAAATCAAATTATCAACAGGTATACATAATTTCAAGCATCGATAGTTTTGAACCCAGTCATTGTCTTATAATACTTATTATCGCCATATACTCCAAATTAGCTTGGACTGTCGTAGTTGCCTGGCCCTGGGAATTTAGTTGCTGTTTTTCTGAATTCATCTGTGAATGAGGATCTTGCTGTCTGACCGAATGTTCTAGTGCCGTTGCTTTTGTGGTTCGAGAGAATGTATTTTCCTCGGCTGCTCAAATTATCACCGTGTTCGTAGTTTAGGGGGCCAGGGGTTTATCTTATTTTTTAGAATCTTTCAGTTCCTGGATTAATTTTTGCAAATTTAGCATCAGCGTATTTAGAGACAGCAAATCGGCCAGTCTTTGGATCTAAGCCTACTTCATGATATGATCCAGGTCCTGGATTTTGCTTAAAAGTTTTCCTCGCTTCAATAAAATCTATTGTTCTTCTTCTCATACTATAGCTTAAGTTGCTATTTGTCTATACTTCGTTTTTATACTAAAAATTAAAACATAATTTACTTGTCCAGGGCCTGGTATTTTCTGCAACTGCGGAATTAAATACGATCGATCAGGAGAACTATCTCGACTGAGCCCAAAAGACCGACCTTTTTCCTTTTGAACCTCAAAGTCAGACTTGATATTATATTTAGTAGAAGGAGGACTGCATGCGACAGGCTTAGTGAAATCTGTCTTTTGCCCAAACCCGAATGAAGTTTTACGATGAGATAGTTGGCTGTCATTGCAATAAAATGCGATTTTACATCTAGGATAAATTTAATCAAGTCGTACTCTGGATTATAAGCTGGGAATCTCTCAGTTTTGGAGAATTGATATGCGTTCTTGGAGGAAGAGTTGTTGCTCGGATGATTGCGGATTGCGTTACTATCGACAAGAGATACGCTCTTCATCTGTTCAGAATAATTTTATTAAATATGCAATTTAGCCAATAAGTACAACATAACCAAAATGAAGAATTTATAATTTAAACTTTCATAATTTATAATCAAATTGTCTAGTTATACAATACAATTTACATAAGACACATGAACGATAAGGGCGATAATATCGAACGTTACGATAAATTATTCAAAAGTACAATAATTTGTAATAATCATAGTTATCCTTGCAGGCGATACGAGCGTCGGCAAAACTCAACTAGTTCAGTCATTTAACAAATCCAATAAAAATCAATCTGATAACAGAGCAAACCGACAATCAAATAACCCACAAGGCAAGACCGCAAGTATTCCACCGACGATCGGTGTTTAATTTAGTACTAAAATTATCACGTTGGCCAATCATAAGAAAATAAAGGTGCAAATTTGGGACACTGCTGGTCAGGAACAATACCGTTCTATTACAACTGCGTATATTTAAGGTTATTATAGTCATTATCGGAAAGCTCTTGGGGCGTTAGTTGTTTACGATATCACAAAATAGAAAACATTCCAGAATGTTAAGAGATGGATCGAGTCTATTCGTTAACAAGCTGACCCTAATATAGTCATATATCTAATAGGAAACAAGATAGATCAGCGTGCAAATTAACAAGTAAAGCCAGCCGATGCTCGCAAATTCGCTAATAACTAAGGTATCAACTTCGAAGAGACTAGCGCGTTGACTGATTACAACGTAGAAGATACATTCACTAAAATGATTGACTGTAATTTTTTTACTATAATGTAGAAATTTATCGACGCCAAGCTGAAAATCAAGCCCGAAACGAAGATCCTTATAAAGAAGGGCAACGATTAACTCTAGACAACCATAAACACACAACACCTGACAAATGTGAATGCTGATGCCTACATTTATAGTACTATAACTTTCTCAATTATGTTATGTTATGTTATTTATTTCCTATATATATGATCAAATATGATAACGGATGTCCGGCATCATACAATCTGTACCATCGGCCACATTGCCACTTATTTCCAAAGGTAATATTGTACGCCATTTTGGCAATTATTTTTTAGTCAAACTTTATATTGCTTATTGAACTTTCATTTTGAGTCTTTTTTGGGAGTCCTGACCGTATGAGCTGTAAATAGTTGATGTCCCATATGTTATCATTGACACTGTTATGTTATAATCTTTCTCTGCTTTTTACTTTAGCTGTTATAAAGTCATCGGACCTTTGATGTTTATTTTGTCCCATTTGGTGAATTCTAAATAAATTTAAAAATACTTGGAGGAATTGCTTTAATAGGTCCACACATTATCGGATCGAACTATTTATCGACTATTTATATTGCAGGAATAGGCTCGTTGAATACCCAAAGAGGTAAAGCCAGATTAGCAGTTATATTCTTATAAACAGATGCAGGTTTCTTGGCCAAATATTTGATAATTTCGATACCTACAGCACCTACCACCATTGCAGTTGTTGTCGCAATAGCAGGAATAATTTTACCAGCAATGAGCTTAACTTTAAAATTATCAACCTCTTCAATACGATAATTTCTCGCTCTCAAATTGGAAACACCTCCCATGAACTAAATGTGCCAGTTTGTAGGGTCATCTTTTTCGAATTCAACAACAGTTGGAGCTTTTTATTTAGTGGTGGGCACTTTTCTAAGTTCGTCACATAATTTTTTGATTTCTACTTCATCTTACTCGCTTGCTTATACTGGTTCATTCTTCTTTTACTTATCATCGGTCTCAACTTTCACTTTTTTAGAAGTAATCTTTTGAGGTTGAACATTTTTAGCTAAGCTCTTAACTACGTTTTTGTTATCCTCCATATGAATGTTGAAAATGACTGCAAAAATATTAGCTGCAGCCTGGATGACCTCAACTTGCAGTGGGTCTTTTAAGTCAAGGCAAATTACTTTAGGTGCTCTTTTCAGACCAGACCAAAAAGGTTTCTTTGTTTATTAAATTACATGATCTTAAGGGAATGCTTTCAATAATTGAGCAATTTGATTATGAAATACATCCCAGAAAATATTAACAGCTAATTATACGCATCTTTAATAACTTCTTGACTCATTGGCTTCGTACATTCTCTTCAAAGTCTCAAGTTTATATCTAGCAGTCGATGGATTATTTTTATTTTGATGAACGACTTCAGTTAAGAATTTTTATTTGTTCTCGTAAAATTTACTCAAATCTTGAGAAGGGTCTGTTATTGTTCCCTCGAAATAATCGCGAGCCCATTGGATTGTGTGCTCAATCTGATAAGGGAAATTTTTAAGTGTACATAAAGGAATAGTTTATTCTGGTGGATCTACTATATCAGTATAGCTGATGGTTGAGTGAGGAATAATAATTTGAGAATGGCATTTTGTTCCAAGAGTTCCACTTTCAAAAAGTGGTTTCTCATACCAAACACACTGAGTATCAATATATTGTCTAGCTTTAATATTGTCAACAGCATTAACTACAAAACTTGTGCTTGTCCAAAAATCATCGTTGAAGTAATCTTAAGTATCTTGACTTACTTTAAGTTTTACTGACTGGAATTTAGATTGTTCATTAATTTTCTTACCAACTAGACATGCAGTTTAACTTTTATTTTTGCCTACATGTTGTTTCCTAAACAAAAACTGTCTATTCAAATTACTGATCTATATATTGTCATCATCAGTGCAGACAACCCGCCCTTTATTCTGCGTGCCCATACCCATCAACGCAAACATCTTAATAAACTCACATCCTAGTGCACCAGCTCCAACTAAAAAAGTAGAAGAATTGAACCCTTACTTCAGCAGTTCATCGCCTAATAAAATATTATAGTCGCAGTATCGAGTATTGATGAATGAGCGAGTGACCTATTTCTATGGAAGAATTTAGAAGAATTCGTGGTGTAGCCATTGTTTTAATGGGCTGTATTTGCCTGTTAATTTTACTATTTATTGGGTTATTATGCCACCCCAGAATGAACAAACCGGTGATATTTGTGTCTCACTGTACATTGCAACATTTTTTATTAATTAATTGTCTATTTGTTATACTTTAAATTATTGGCCTTATTTATCAACTTTATTCTTATACCATTATTTTGTTATTTTGTTTAATTATTCAACATCTTCGTGATTTAAATTACGGGGTAATCTATTATGTTTTTGCCAGAAATCAAGTACTCCATTTAAGATGATATGTAACTGTTATGGTTAACCAAATTTTTACCAGTTGCAGATAGGCATTTATTTGGAATCAGGAGGGTAAGGGTAGGATAAACTACTTTCTAGAGAGTTAAATTTAGCTAAAATAGGTACTTTGACTTATGTTGCGATACCACCACTAATATAATCACTAAATTTTGATGTGTCTCCGATAACGAAACTATCAGGACTTTTAACTGTAATTTTAAATTGTTTGCCATTAAGTTCCTCCATTCCTTTAACTTCTCTGAAAGTTACAGTGTCACCATCGTTAAGCCCATGCTTTTTCTCATCATGAAGGTAGACAACTCCCACTTCTTACTTACTGATACCTGCAACATAGATAGACTTTTATTGTTAACCAGTGGGATCGAGAATTTTATGATTGTTGCCAAAATCAACGAAAGTAAATCCGTAGAGTCCCAAATTGCCTCCGTAAATGAACCCAATATTTTTGTCTCTGCATGCTTTGTTGAGCGTTACCAGATAATTTCGATCGAAGCAATCTAGAACAACAACACAGGTATAATTTGAAACGCTAAAGTAAATGAAAATAAGTACATATGCTCGATATCGGTATTTTTTGTGACTTAAATTACCGCATTAGGGTTCAAATCCTTTAAATCTGTCAGGCATGATTCAGCACGTGTCACCTGACCGACTTGTTGTTACTTCGCGTAGAAGTTGCTACCTAAATCATGAAGCGAAAGTATATTGTTATCCAAAATTGTCACCTGTTTTGGACCAGCTAAGATTAAGTTCTTAGCTACTTCGAGTCCTAACTAAAATAAAATGTAAGTTACGCCTGTCATTCCATGGATGTAAACTTTCATTTCCATGAGTTTTCCTTGAGCCTCATGCCCATATACTGCTAACTGTCTCGAAAATGCGTTTTGATCAATACGTGGCTTTTCGTGTATCATCGAATTGCTCAATTCGGATGTAATAGGCTAATTTATACAACCCATAGCCAATTATTTAAAATTATTCAAATATAACTACTAAAAATCATCTTATTTTTCACCTCCTGTCCGCTAATCTGCGATATTCTGTGTTCTCATCTACGAGTCTTTTTATTTCTATTTACTTTGAGTCTAATAGTTGTTGGTGCTTAACTTGAATTTCTCTGAGAAGTTTGGCATAATGTGAGGATTTATCATCCAGCTGTCGCCGAAGATCTTAAATTTCAGAATAAAGAGATCGCTCTTTTGCAAATATCATTGATTTCCCTGATTCCACTTCCATCTTCAGCTGTACATTTTCATTCTTTATCTCATCTATTTTAATCTACATTTTCTTGAGTGTGGTAATTAAAGTTTGATTTTTACCTTTCTGCTCATTTAACAAGTTTGTAGTCAACTCATACTCATTCAGCACTTTGTTGAACTTTTTCTACATATCATTCAAAGTATTTTCAAATTTTTATTTTTCACCTTTGCTTTTTTAGCTCTCTCGTAATAGATTTTGTCTCTCAGCTTTCATCAACTTGTGTTCTTACATAATATGCAAATACTAATTTTATATCGATCTTCTTAATGCTTCAGGATCAAAATTTTATCGATCTCCCTGCATCATAGCAATCTGTCTCTGCATATCAGATTTTTCTAGCTCAGCATTATGAAATTTATTTTCCAAAATCTGATATTTCTACTTCTATTCAAAAAGTAAATGCTCTGAGACAGCCAATCTTCTTGTCACTTCTCTTTACCTTTCAATAGCTTATGTAAGGTGTTTTTTGCCTTAGCTCCATTTTCTCTCCCATCGACCAACCTCTTCGTCCTTGCCTTCAAAATTCTTCCTATATTCCTAATGTTTTCTTTTAATTTATTCGAGATGTTGAATTAATATGTTGTTCTCTTGCTATAGTAATGCCATTTTATCCTCAAGTTAATTACGAGTTTCTGATTAATTTCTCGCAACAGTCTATATAATCTTATGCAAGTCCGCATTTTTCTGAATAAGCGCTTATTTAAGTTAATTATTCTCCGCGATAAGCTGTTAGCATATTCCAACCGAATTCGAAAGTTGAGATTAAAACAGACTTAACTCCCTCCTTAATAAATTATTTTCCTTCTAAATCTGTGCTAGGATAGGTCCCAGTTTCCCATCAAAAGATAACAATCGGTCCACAGAACTAATCTGATGTGCAGTGATATCCTCCGAATATGCTGTCTCATATTATGAGAATTATCTTTTCAGTTTATCGATCACTGCAGTTAATGGATTACCTGTATGTGCTTGCACGCGTTATAACATCTGTTTGCCTGTGATCTGTCGTTACGCTTAGGCTAGGCGTTGGTAATGTGGGCCTATCATTTTTATTTAAATATATACTATCGAATAACTAACTTAAATTAACTGCACAATTATTGAATTTTAGGAAATCACTGGCTCTCGCATGGCAATAATTTTAAAGGGTAACTAAATTCACTGTGTAAATTCCAGAAAATGCTGAGCGGGCAAAAATCTTTATTGAATCTTTAAATGCTATGAAAATTCATCCTTCTGAAGTTGATGGTTCTGTTTACTACACAGCTGGAATTAAAGCTGAATCTGGAAATCTTTTGAACAAATAATTAGAACAGAAATTTCCCTAATTTCAAGTACACAAAATGACTAAAAAAATTAGAATGGATCAAGCAATTTTCTACAGTGCTATTTACAAAAAATTAAAACTTGCTCATCCATTTTACTTCATTCCAGGTAAAATTATGCATTTCCGTAAGAAAAAAGTTCCTTGCTTTGAGCCTATGACACCCTAACAAAGATCACAAGTTTTTGTAGAGAACTACTAAAACTAAAGTAATTTCATGGTAAGAATCAACTTGGCTTAGAAAAATGGTCAAATGTTTGTAATTATGAGAACTAACAAACTTAATCTTGATGAAGTTCTTGAGATAGTGAGAAAAAATGATGATGAAGTATAATCAATAGCAACTTCAGATTGCTTCAAAATACCGCAGATCAAGATTAAAGCATCAAATACTATTATGGACTTGAACTGTGCCAAAATAAAGCTTAGTGGTGACGAAAAGAAGTACTAGATTCTATAACTTTCTCAAAATGTTGATATAGAGATGAAAGGATAGCCTCAGAAAGATACCATTGATGATTTGATTATGACTGTACCAGATTCAGAATGCCCGAAATACAAATCAAGGAGATTGTGCCTCAACGAGCCTTTTTGGATGGTGCTACGAAATAAAGGATGCACTCCTTATTTCGTGGCCTTCATCAACAAGGCGACTGATTGTTCTTGAAAATTATATCCATTTATAGTAATTGATATTTTATCAAAGTAAACTTTAATTTAGATCAAAGAGATTCTTTGTTGAGGTACTTCTCGAACACTTGCTTTAGTTTTTCTACTTTGGGCTTAATAATGGCCTTGCAGTAGCCTTGACCTGGGTTTTCATTATAGTAATTCTGGTGGTATTCCTCAGCTGGGAAAAACTCTGTCACTTTGGTCAGTTCCGTCACTATTTTATCCTTATAGTATGGCTGGATCTCTTCAAAGACCTTCTGAGCTATTTGTTTTTCTTCTTCAGTTTCATACATGATGATGGAACGGTACTGAGTGCCTGAGTCATGACCTTGCCTGTTCAGCGTTGTAGGGTCATGCAAGCTCATAAAAACATATAGAAGATCATGATAGGGAATAATTTTGTTGTCGTAATGCACTCTGACAACTTCTGCATGACCAGTCTGTCCTGTACATACGGCCTGGTATGAAGGATTTGGAATTTTACCTCCAGCATAGCCACTTTACACTTTTTTGACACCTTTAAGCCTTTGCAAGACAGCTTCGACACACCAGAAGCACCCGCCTCCAACTACAGCTTTGCTTAACATTTTTGGTTCGCTAACAATAAATTATTATACTGTTTATATTTATAATTAGAAGAGTGTGTAATTAAGATAAATAATTTCTATAATAACTAAAACTTATATTCGTAATCATAGTGATAGTCTAGTGTTCCTGTAATATAATAAAGATGAGCAGATCGAATATAAAGAAAGTGATGCTGTTAGGTTAGCAGAAGGTAGGCAAAACATCAATAATATACTACTTACTAAAAAACCGACAATTCACTTAAGATTACTATCCAACAGTAGGTGTATAAGCAGGTATAAAAACAATATAATACTAAAATAATCAATACGCAGTAGTACAATTATGGGATAGTGCAGGCAAACATTAACTGCATGAATATGTGTGTTAGAAATATTATGATGATATGGATGGGTTTGTTGTTGTTGCTGATTTGGG
>APMI01007715.1_pt1 | contig 10395 bp, 11 predicted proteins | sample 667938 | NCBI WGS metagenome assembly APMI01 (sample SAMN01084076, study PRJNA167559) | wastewater metagenome | biome: Wastewater | place: Denmark: Ejby Moelle, Odense | collected 2011-11-28
AGTACGGTATAGCCCCCCGTGTAGCCCAGACCCCTGAGTTCGGTCAGCAGTGCCTTGGCGCTGCGACGGTCCCGCCTGGGCCGCCGGGCATCCGCTTCAAGGGCCTGGATCAGGCTGGCCTGGTACGGCCCGAGCTTGCCCGGCGTGGACTCCCGCCGGTAAGCCGGTGACGCCCCTTCCGGAGCCTTCAACCACTTCTTGACCGTGTTGCGCGACAAACCCGTGCGCCGTGAAATCTCCGAACGGGACAGTCCGTCCCGGTAATACATCCGTCTGACCTTGCCCAGCATTTCCATGGTGATCACCTCGCTTCCTCTGCCTCAAAAAGAGGCAGGGAGGTTAAACACCCTGGTCAAATTTCAGCCGGAATTCACCCCGATAGATGGTCAGTTTTCGGCCGGCAACAACAAGCCTTCGAATCCACTATGAAAACCGGCGACATCTTCGCCGACATGCAGGTCAAGGCCGCACTCACCGCCTACCTGCAAAACGCGGATCTGTACCAACGCCTCAAGCAAAACGCCGCACAGGCCAGCGGTGAAATTGAGCAAGACCTGATCGCCCGGCGCGAATCCTCCAAGCAGATCTGGGCCGAGGTCGGTCAGGCGTGGGACGAGGCCTTGCGCCGGATTGGTGACGCCTTGCGTCCAGTGACCAACACCGTGGGGCAGGCCGTCGGTTCTGTCGGCAGAGCCTTGGCCGCGCTGGTCGAGCAAGCGCCGATGGTGGTGGCGGGTCTGGCCACCGTGGCCGGTGGGCTGGTGGCGTTGAAGGGCGCCAAAGCCGCCTGGAATATCGGGCGCGGCGCATTCGATCTGGCGCGCGGCACCCTCATGGCCGGCAGGATGGGGGCAGGCAAAGGCCTACCCGGCAAGTTGGGCACTCTGGCCAGCGTGCTGACCGGGGGTGCAGCCAGTGCAGGTGCCCAGCCGGTATTCGTCACCAACTGGCCCGGTGGTGGGCTGACGGATCTGCTGGGTCGGTCTGGCCGAGGTAGCCCAGGCACCGCCACGACCGCTGGCAAGGCGGCCGGCGGCGTTGCAGCCTCGGCAAGCAAACTGGGGCGCTTTGCGCGTGTGGGCAACTGGCTGGGCAAGGCTGGTGGCCGACTGGGTGGTGCACTGGCGATTGGTACAGCCGCCTATCAGGTCTACGACACCAGCAAAAACGCCACCACCCGGCAAGAGAAGGCTCAGGGCTATGGCGGGGCAGCCGGCACGCTGGCCGGTGGCCTGGCGGGTGCCAAACTGGGGGCAGCGGTGGGCGCACTCGGCGGACCCATTGGTATCGCCATCGGTGGCCTGCTGGGTGGTGCCATTGGCAGCTTCGCCGGCGACAAGCTGGGGGGTTGGCTCGGCAAATCGCTGGTGGCGCCCACGCCGCCCAAGCTTTCGCCTACATTGGCTGCCACGCCACACACGGCAGTTGCATCCACGCCCACTACTGCAGCCAATACCCCGGCTCTCGCCGTCAAGCCGGCGACAACGCCGGCGGCAAAAGCCCCGCCCGTACCGCAACAGCTGAGTTTCTCGCCCACGCTGCAAATCACCGTCAAAGGCGACGTCAAGGACCCGAGGCAGCTGGCCAATGAGCTGATGCCGCACCTCAAAACCCTGTTCGAACAATTCCAGCAACAGGCCCAGCGTGCCGCCTGGTACGACGGTGCCCATGTGTGAGGAGCACGATGCCTTTCGTTACTAGCACGACCGCCATCACCCAGCAGATATCGCAGGCGAGCACGGCCGTTGCGCGTGCCGCCAGCCATGCGCAGCGTCTTGGACAACTGGCCAACACCATGACCAATACCACCCGGCCGGCTGAAAGTGTGTTCCGGTTGGCCAGCACCACCACCGCCGAACTGGTACGCAGCGCCTCTGCTCTCAAGGGTGTGGCGGCACTCCTTCCCACCCGCGTGCTGTCATCCATTGAGCGCAGCACTGTAGGGCGCAGCCTCGCATCGTTGCAGACGGGGCTCACCGACATCAACCGGCGCACTCAGCAAGTCGGACGCTTGATCGATGCCAGCCAGGCTGCGGCCAAGCGCCTCGGCGCCGCCGTGGAATCGATTCAGAGCGCGGCAAGCGCGGTGAGCAATCAGGTCACGACCATCAAGACGCAGTTGGGCAACGGGTCGCCCGTGGCCGCTGCTATCGCTTCCACGGGTGGTTCGGGTGCATCCCCACTGCCCAGCCTGTCCAGCGCTCGTCCGCACCTGCTGGTGATGATTGCCGAGCAAGGCGAGCGTTTTTACTTTGGCCTCAGCACGGCTGCTTTCGACAGCCTGCGCCGGCAGAGCAACTACAACGTCGCCACCCAGGAGCGGCTTGGTCGCCCGGAAGCCTTGCAGGCCGTGAATCAGGGCGGCGAATCCCTCACGCTCACGGGTGTGGTCTTTGCCCAGATGGCCGGCATGACTCAACTCAACGCCTTGCGGCGCATCGGTTTCCAGATGAAGCCCGTGGCACTCATCGCCGGGCATGGTGAAACCCTCGGTCGCTGGTATCTGACCAGCCTCTCCGAAGACCAGAGCGATCTGATGGCTGACGGTGCACCGCGCAAGCAAACCTTCACCGTGGAGTTCAAACGCTATGGCGACGACTATCAAAACCTCTGACGGCGATGTGCTGGATACCCTGTGCCAGCGTCACTTCGGGCATCTGCTGGGGTCGGTCGAGGCCGTGCTTGAGGCCAACCCGGGGTTGGCTGGCATCTCCCAGCCCTTTGCCGCCGGAGTGCAGATAGATCTGCCCGATCTCGCGTCGCCGCGCACCGACGTGATCCAGCTCTGGGACTGACCCATGCGCGCCATCTTTCAGGTCATTGCCAACGCGCAGGACATCACCGACCTGCTCAAAGACCGCTTGCTCAGTCTGGAACTGACCGACCGGGCGGGGCTGCAATCAGACGAGTGTGAGATTCGCCTGGACGACCGTGACGATCGCATCGCCTTCCCCCAAAAGGGCGCGGTGCTGCGCATCTCATTGGGGTGGGAGGGGCAGGGCTTGAGTTTCATGGGCGCCTACACGGTCGATGAGATCGAGCTCTCCGGCCCGCCCCACACCCTCGTCATCCGGGGCAAGCCTGCAGACATGGCAGGCGCTGCCAAGAATGCCCGCCAGCATGCCTGGGAGCAGGTGCCGCTGTCGCAGATCGTCAAGGAAGTGGCTGCGCGCAACGGCTGGCAAGCGGTGTGCTCGATCCAAACGAATGTCCCCCGAGCCGACCAAGTTGGGGAGTCCGACCTCAACTTCCTCACCCGCCTGGCCCGCCAATACAACGCAACCGCCACCCTAAAGGAGCGCAAGTTGCTGGTGCTGCCGCGCGCCGATGGCAAAACCGCCTCTGGCAAAAGCCTGCCGGTGATCCAGTTGGAGCCTACTGCCATCAGCAGCTACCGCTTGACCTTTCCAGATCGCGGCAGCGTGGCGGCGGTAAAGGCCAAAGCACACGACAGTAAAACCGGCAAAAAGATCGACATCGTGATCCCGAACCCGGATGCGCCAGCGGGTTCGAGTACTGCGGTACATACCGAGCGGCACATCTACCCCAACGCCAGCGCCGCCAAGGCGGCTGCCAAAGCCAAACTGGCCGGCATGAACCGGCAAACCGCCACGGGCAGCTTGACCTTGCGTGGCCGGGCTGATCTCGCCGCCGAGAAATCGGTCGAGCTCAAGGGTTTCAAGCAGGAGGCCGATGGCCCCTACCTGATCGAGTCGGTGACCCACCACTTGGCCGCGCAGAGTTGGACCACAACTGTGGAGCTCTCAGCGGGCAAGTCTGGCAAAGCCAAAGCCGGGCATACCAAGCAGCCGACCAGAAAGACCGCACTGGTTATCCCCGCCGCGCCCTGATCCATACATCTCTTCACCCCACCCAACCCCGCCCTCGTGCGGGGTTTCTTGTTTCTGGAGACCGCAATGAACACACCGATGACACCGACCACGCGAGACGGCTGGGTATCCATGCCGCTGGATGAATTTGAGCGATTGATCGAAGACGCAGCTGAACGTGGCGCCAAGCGCGCCATGACCGATGTAGGTCTGGATGGCGAAAGTGCTGCTGCTGACATCCGTGAGCTGCGTGGACTGCTCGAGGCCTTCAATACCGCCAAGCACACGGCCTGGCAGACGTTGATACGCATGGTGACCACCGGCTTCATCTTGGCCTTGGTCGCCGGTGCGCTGATCAAGCTGAAACTCTTCGGTGGAGGCCACTGATCATGCTGACCTTGCTCGGATCACTGCTGGGCTTTCTCGGCAGCACCTTCCCGGAATTCCTCAAGCTGTTTCGCGACAGCCAGGATCGTAAGCACGAGCTCGCCATCCTGGATCGTCAGATGGAGCAGCAGCGGCTGGGGCATACCCAACGGCTGGAGGAAATCCAAATTGCGGCGGATGTTGCCGAGAGCCAATCACTGTACAGCTACGCCAACCACCCCACAGGCTTACCCTGGGTCGAGGCATTGCAGGCCTCGGTGCGCCCGGTCATCACCTATGCCTTCTTCCTGGTCTTCGCCTTGGTGAAGGTTTCGGCGTTGCTCACGATGCTGCAAGCCGATGGGATCACACTGACGGCTGCTTTGCAGGCCACCTGGGACGAAGAGACCCAGGCGCTGTTTGCCGCCGTGATGTCGTTCTGGTTCGGCAGCCGCCAGATCAGCAAGATGCGCCGAGGTGGCTGATGCGTCACGTCACCGAAGAAGGGCTCAACCTGATCAAACGGTTTGAGGGTTTCAGCCCGACGATCTACCTTTGCCCGGCCGGCTATCCAACGATCGGCTATGGGCATGTGGTACTGCCGCATGAACGGGAGCATTTTGCAGCGGGCATTACGCAAGCCGAGGCCACTGAGATCCTGCAAAAGGACGTCGGCATCGCCGAGAGAGCTGTTGTGCGGCTCATCTCGGTGCCACTGACGGATGGGCAGTTCGACGCGCTGGTGTCTTTCACCTTCAACCTGGGTGCCGGGGCGCTACAACGCTCGACACTGAGGCGTAAGGCTAACCGTGGCGAACACGAAAGCGTCCCCGCTGAGCTGATGAAGTGGGTGTGGGCGGCTGGGAAAAGGCTGCCGGGGCTTGTTTTGCGCAAGAAGACGGAGGTATCCGTTTACTGCACCCGACTGATCCGAAGGTAAATAATTTTTAGGTCTACATTTGGTCGAGCCAGTGTTCGTATCTCAATCTTCTCTAAATTTTGCCCAGAATCCAAAGCAAAATTTCCGGCTACTTTTTCAGCTGCCCCGTCAGTGCCGGTGATTGGCCCATTCTTCAAAACTTTTGCCTCTTTTGGAAGAGCAAGTACGACATCCCAATCTCCTACAATCTCTCCCTTGCTCGCAGCGCTTGAGTATGCAATTTCAAAGGTGTATTGGCCGGATTGCAGTTGTTCGTAAGGACCAAAAGTTACATGCCCTGACTGAGAATTGTCCTTTTTTTGCATTTCGCAGGCAGCTGTTTTTTCTCCAATTATTGTGGGCAGCTCACATGCCTTCCAAGTATAAGAATCACCCACGGCGACAATTTTATTAACGCGCATTTTGTCTTTGCCATACACGAAGACTAATTTGCTGCCGCAGGTTTTCACAAATTTGGGGGTGCCATTTATTCGCGTTAGTGCATCGGAAGATATTTTGTATGGGGGGGCGGCATTCAATGAAATAATCGCGAAGTCATAGGTTTGCTTGAAATATTTTTTTGAAGTAATCCAATACATTTCACCCAGATTGTCGAAGTGCTGAGCGACGTTTAGGTTTAATCTGCTGAAATTCTGGAGATACTTAGCATCCCAGTACTGAGCGATTCCGTCATGAAGATTTTCTTTTTCGAGCGCATTGTCTATGCAGGATATCTCTTCCGGATAGTAATGTTTTTCGATCCCATTTCTCATGATGGAGTGGTATGAGGAGCAGCTCATGGGTACCAATGTCAGCAAAGAGAGTGCAATTGCTAAATTGGAGAAATGGTCGCGTAGGCGGTAACCCAGGAAGATAAACACAACAATAACTGGCCAAGAAAGCGCTGGAATTAGATACCTGCTTGTAATCGGCAGATTTGTCACCAGCGAGACCGCTCCAAGCGTTGCGCAGAAGGATAAAAAGGAAAATGTGGCAAGCCAAGATAACCCAGAAACTTCTTTTCCACCTCTCACGAGTTGGGTGAAAGAGTTCAGTACTATGCCAATATAGAGTAGAAAAATAAGACCAAACGCAGGGTTGTCTATTGTTGCTGAGTGAAGTAGTTGATAAATATCTTTCAGGTTTGAAGATAGCTTATCGATTCCTATGGCTGTAGGGTAACGGGTTTGATTTTCCACAATCCACTTGTAGGATATCGACCCAAGGAGACTGCAAACTGCTAGAAGTATTGGAGGAGTGTTGTTCTTGAGCGAAAAATCGCGCCCCGCTATTGAGGTCAAAATTTGAGTTGCAATAAGTGGGACAATAAATTGAACTAGAAATAGATTGTCTGATAGCGTAGTAGCATAAGTAATTGCTGCCATAAGCAAAAAAGTCGCGATCTTTTTTTTGCTTATGTCTTCGTTGTTAAATTTAATCCACAAGGCCGCCAATAATATGGCTGAGAGAAAGGCGCCATAGTGGAAAGCGCTGTTAAGGATCAAAGCGAAAGGCTCACCGGCGCTCAGTGCCAGCCATATTAAAATGACTAGCGTAGTTGATGCGGCGAGAAACGAATTAACATTGGTGGTTACTCTTGCGACAAACCAAATCGCAAAAAAAGTCAAAGCTGTCTGGATTAATGCAAATGCAATTATTTGGCTGTAAGGATTCGATCCGGTCAAATAAGCCAGCGTGAATGCTGGGTAGTCGGGGAAAAAGTATGGCGCCGGAGTAAGGAACCAATCTTCAATCTTCCCGTTGTTCTGAAAAATATCTGAAAATAAAGTGGGGAGATAAAGCGCATCCGAATTAAATAGATGGCTTTGAATAGGAGATCCTGAGACGTAACTTGCGAATATATTAGCCAGACTTAAAGTCAGCAAAAAGAATAAAAATGTGTTTTTGCGTTTATTCATGAGGGGGTTAAATATCCATCTTGTTGAATACAAAAGCAGGCAGATGTCGAATAACCATCATTATGAGCCACCACTTCCCGGGCGCGTAGATGACCGGCTTGCCCGCTTCTACCCCCTCAACAATCTGCTCTGCCACACTTTCTACAGAAGCCAGCTTGGCACCCTTACCCTTGAGGTGAGCCGTCATCGGGGTGTCAGTCGGACCTGGCTTGATAAGCACCACCTTGACCCCTGTGCCCGCAAAACGGTGCTGCAGGCCTTGGGCATAGCGAGTAACCAGACCTTTTGCAGCGCCATAGACATAATTGGATTTGCGCCCTCGATCACCAGCCACAGAGCCGATCAGGGCAATGGTGCCGTGGTTGGCTTTTGCCATCTGTTTGGCGAAGGCCTCCGCATAGAGCACTGGTGAGATGCCATTGATGTCTAGCGCTTCTCGGCATTCAGTCAGGTCGTCTTGGCAGTCGGCTTGTTCTGGCAGCGAACCGTGTGCGATCAGCACAACATCTACATAGCCTGACTGAACGGTGTTCTCGACCGTGGCATTAATAGCTTCCGGGTCCAAAAAACCTGCTTGGACGATCCGGATTTCCGATTCAGGACTACGCACCTTGAGGTCTGTGGCCACCCGCTCGATGCGTTGTGCATCGCGTCCCAGCAAAGTCAGGTCTGCCGGCTGCTTTTCCAGCCAAAGCCTGGCGCAGTGCTCTGCGATGGCCGAGGTGGCGCCAACAATGACGATTCTTTTCTTGTTGTTCATTCAACTTCCCATCAAACGGCGTGAGAGACCGGAGCTAATCCCCGGGTCTCTGTATTTCATGAATTCTGCTAGGCGCGGATAGCCTGCTTCGAAGAGTTCTCTGGGCATTCGCGCGTCCTTGGCCAGATAGATGCGGCCCTGGGCTTCACGCACGATGGCATCCAGGCGCTCGAATAGTTTGTGTGTGCGCTCCCCGTGATTCGGAAAGTCCAGCGCCAGCGTGACCCCGGGCTGCGGAAAGCTCAGCATCCCCACCGGCTGGCGGTTGCCAAAGGTTTTCAGGACTGCGAGGAATGAACCATCGCCAGAGCGGGCGATTTCTTTGAGCATGGCCTGAACGGCGTCTTGCCCGACTTCGCGTGGCACCACACTCTGATACTGGAAGAAGCCCTTCGGACCGTACATCCGGTTCCACTCGAGCAGGTTGTCGAGTGGATAGAAAAACGGTTCGTAGTGCGTAACGGCCCGTCCAGCCTGCCACTTCTTGAGATGGTAGTAGGCCATGTTGAAGGGGCGCAGCGAGAGTCGATTGACCAAGGAAACTGGTGGCACCATGGGCATGGTCAGCTTACGCCCCTGAGGTGCCGGGCGATCTCCCGCATTGGTGGGGTTGCCGCGCATGAACAAGCCGCGACCGCCACCCCCTGTAATGCAGTCAATCCAGGACACCGTGTGTTCCCAATCGGCCTCGGAATCATCTGCGAGCCGGAAGAACTCATTCAGGTTGGCATAGGGCACGGTCTCGGTGTCCAGCCATGGTCCAGCCACGCGGCGCAACTGGATCTCGGCTTTGGCGATCACACCCGTCAAGCCCAATCCTCCCACCGTGGCAGCGAACCAATCAGTTCGCTCATGTGGCCCGCACTGGATGACTTCACCATCGGTCCGGATGAGAGTGATGTTCTGGACGTGATCGCCGAAAGAGCCGAGTACGTGATGGTTCTTGCCATGGACATCGTTGGCGATCGCACCCCCAACGGTCACCAACTGGGTACCCGGCGTTACAGGCAGAATCCAGCCGCGAGGGATGACCAGTCGCTGAATGTCCCGCAGCAGCACGCCAGCCTCACACACCAGGCGGCCGGTGCTGTCGTCGAAAGCGACGAAGTGGTCGAGTCCGGTCGTGACCCAGAGCGTGCCTTCCGGATTCAGGCAGACGTCACCGTAGCTGCGGCCCATGCCATGAGCCACACCCGGGTGCGTTCCATTACAAACCAGACTCTTGACCCTGGAGGGATTATTCAGACCGACGACATGATGAGGATCGGCGCTCAAGCGCCCCCAGGAGGTCACTGGCGTCATACGGCCTCCGTGCGGAAGACGTAACGCTTGTCGAGGTGGTACTTGGTCAGGTAGCCGATGGCCAGACCAATCACGCCACCGAGGTAGCGCATTTCCTTGGTCTCGAAGACGTGATGGAAGCCGAACTCGAAGCCCCAGAAGATCACGGTCGTGGCAAGGCCCATGACGGTGTAGAGGGCGAAGGTCTGGGTGTCGTGGGCGACGCTGCGTGCCCGGAAGCGGAAGATGTAGCGCTTATCTAGGATGTACTTGACGACAAGCCCGACGCCTGTGCCAACGATGACCGAGGCCAGGATGTCGAAGGCGCCGCTGTAGCTTCGGATGACAAGATCCTGAGCGCCGATGTTTGCTGCAGTTGCGATTAGTGCGAAAATGGCATAGTTAATCGCCAGCTTAGACGAGGCAAACATTCAATGATATCACCGAGGTTCAAAAATAATGCATGATACCGTAATGGCCCGCTCGCCTCTAGCGCAGATGCTGGGGTTAATCAAGCTGATGCGGCCAAAGCAGTGGGTTAAGAACGGCTTTGTTCTGGCGCCGCTGGTCTTTTCTGGGGCGTTTTTGAATGCGGGCTCTGTTAGTCATGCTCTTTTGGCCGTGCTGCTGTTCTGCGTCGCCTCGTCTGCGACCTACATCATCAACGACATGCACGACATCGAGCGTGACCGTCGCCACCCCAAGAAGTCCAAGACCCGCCCCCTGGCGGCCGGCGTCGTTTCGGTTCCCGCTGCCCTGATCTTGCTCGCTGCCCTCTACGCCGTGCTGGTGTGGGGCTGGTTCGTTGCCCCAAAGGTGGTGATGGTGATTGCGGCCTATCTGGTGCTGAACCTGGCCTACACCTTCGTGCTCAAGCACCAGCCCGTGGTCGACATCTTCACGATTGCCATCGGTTTTGTCTTGCGGGTCTATGCAGGCGCCATGGCCCTTGACGTGCCGGTGTCCTCATGGATGTTCATCACGACACTGTGCCTGGCTCTGTACCTGGCCGCTGTTAAACGCCGCCAGGAGCTCAGCCAAAGCGGCACGGAGGGCCGTAAGGTGCTGGAGAAGTACTCCGTTTCGCTGGTGGATCGCTACGCTGAGATGTCGGCAACCGGGGCGCTGCTGTTCTACAGCATGTTCGTGATGTCCGCCAAGCCCGAGTTGGTCATCACGGTTCCATTGGTCCTGTTCGGCCTGTTCCGCTACTGGTTCGTGGTGGAGGCCCTTGATGGCGGCGAGTCGCCCACGGTTAAGGGTTGTCCACGGTTAAGGGTTGTCCGATGCCTGCCCCTACGCGCGCACGTTGAGGGCCTG
>APMI01025752.1_pt1 | contig 10395 bp, 8 predicted proteins | sample 667938 | NCBI WGS metagenome assembly APMI01 (sample SAMN01084076, study PRJNA167559) | wastewater metagenome | biome: Wastewater | place: Denmark: Ejby Moelle, Odense | collected 2011-11-28
CTCGCCGCAGAGGCACCCGCCGGCCGCTACCACGTCAACCTTGGCTGGTACGAATACCCTTCAATGCAGCGCTTGCCTCTCGCCGATGGCTCAGACGATTTTGTGATCCTGGGCAAGATCGAAGTTGCGCGCTAGCCGTTCTCGGCGCGAGAAGGTTTGTTCGACATCCAATACTTCCCGCGCCCTGCCGACTGCTAAGTGCTGCCTTGGTCAGTCGTCGGTCGTCCGTGGTCTTTCGGCAAGGCTGGACTGGCTGCTTTGTCGAGCAAGCAACGAAGGACGAATGACTACGCTGGTCATTCGTCCTTCGTTGTTTGTCATAGGTCTCGCTAGTCGCCAATCGCCAGCTTCCACGCGGGAATGCGCCGCTCAGGCATGTCGATCAGTGCGCGCGCGGTCGCAAAATATGCCGATGCCCGGCGCACATAATCGCTGGCCGTCGGGTTCTTGCGCAGCTCGCTGGGCGACACAATGCCCTGGTTATGCCATGCCGCCAGCACGCGCCACGTCACCGTTACATGTTCGGCCTGCGCCCGGTAGAGGCCGCGTTCAAGGTTTGCCGCGAGATACTCCACCGCCAGCGTTGGGTCGGCAATTTCATGGCTCACCGCAGCGTAAAGCTCCTGTGTTGAAGCAAACGCTGTGATGTCGAGCGTGCTGCCTGCAATCGTCAGCGGCACCGTCATCATCGCCGTGCTGTGCGGCAGCGGTACCTCGCCGCGCAGAATCTCAATCGCCACGGAGGGGCGAATATTGGCTGGCCATACGCTCAGGTTGCTGATGCCGGCCTGGTTCGTTTCGCGCTGCAAATCCTCATACAGCGGCGTAAACAGCTGCACGGGCGTCACGCGCTCTTCGAACCAGCCAAAGTGCTCGTTATACATCAGCAGCGCAATCAGCACTGCGAAGTCGTGATCGCTCATTCCAGAGAGGTGCGGGCGGTTGTGGCGCGCAGCGGCCGCGAGGATAGCTGGCTGTAAATCGCGCATCTCGTGGGCGAAGTCGGGGCGAACATACGGGTTGATCGCGGGCGCAGGCACTGGCTGGTCAGACATGCGCCATTGCTCTTTCACCCGAAAGGCGTATGGCCCGCGCTCGAACATATCAGCCGGCGGGCGAAGATGAATGTCGGCGGCATCGGCGCGCCAGTGGCTGAACCCAATCAGCGTGCCGCATACCAGCACGGTTGCCAGCAAGAATAAACCTAAACGGCGTTGCACCGTATTCCTCCATAACCCTATCCCCGTCGATAGTGACGCTGCATTGCATTGCTCTGTTCCATTTCTTCATTGCGCCATTGCTGCCACTTGGCGGGCTTTGGCACGGCAAGAATAGCGCCACGAATGTGCTGCCCAAAGACAAAACGGGCCGCCTGAAAGTATACACGCAGACTGCGTTTGGGCAAGCCCGTCGCGAGGCCGATTTCTGCGTAAAGGTTCCTCTTTGCTCCCTACTGTGTACTGCTGTGGGTCCCGCCTCGCGAAAGGCTGTGGTATAATGCCGTCGGTACGGGGCTGGCCCGTACTTTATATTTCTGCACGCCTGCCGGCCAGACAGCCGCCTGCGGGCTTGCGAAGCGAAGGTACGTAACACAAGGCCATGGAATACCAGCCGGATCTGAAAAATATTACGGGCGAGGGTGGCGCGATTGCCGCAGTCGCGCGCGGCAGTATCGCCGACGAATTGGGCATCCAGCCCGGCGATCTGGTGCTGGCCGTGGGCGAACGGCGGCTGCGCGATGTGATCGACTACCGCTTTGCAATGGCCGACGAGCGCGTCGAGCTGCTCGTGCGGCGCGGCGACGACGAGACGATTTACGAGATCGAAAAAGACCCCGACGAAGATATCGGCATCGATTTCGTCGAGCCGCTGTTCGACCGCCTGCGCACATGCAACAACAAGTGCCCGTTCTGCTTCCTGACGCAGATGCCCAAGGGCATGCGCAAATCGCTCTATCTGAAAGACGACGACTACCGGCTGGGCTTTCTGTACGGCAATTTTGTCACGCTCACCAATCTGACTGAGGATGACTGGCAACGTATCGCCGAGCAGCACCTCAGCCCGATGTACGTTTCGATCCATGCCACCGATCGCGCCACCCGTGCCGTGCTGCTGGGCAAGGCGGATGTGCCCGATGTGCTTGAGCAGATTCGCCGCTTCGGCGAGCTGGGCATCGAAGTGCATACCCAGATCGTCGCGCTGCCGGGCATCAACGACACCGCTGTTCTGCACGAAAGTATCCGCCAGCTTGCCGCGCTCTACCCAATCGTGCAGACGATCGCGGTGGTGCCGGTAGGCCTGACGAAATATCGCTTCGACGGAAAACGTCCGCAGAGCATTCGCGCCGCCATTCATGTGCACGAAACGCCGGAATGGATTGATACCAACTGGGAGCGCCAGCCGCTCTGGGACGAGGCGATTTCGCTCGAACCCGCCGCACGCCAGGCAAGCATCGACCCAGCCGAACTCGGCCACTGCGCGCGCCAGATTGTCGCCGCCGATGTGCCCATGCGTACCTTCACTGCCGATGAGGCTGGGCGTGTGATCGACCTGATTGGCTCGTATCAGGGCCAGTTCCAGCGTGACTTTGGCACGCGCCTGGTCTACCCGTCCGACGAATTTTACCTGCTCAGCGAACGCGACATGCCGCCAGCCGATGCCTATGACGGCATGCCGCAGTATTCGAATGGCGTGGGCATGACGCGCGACTTCATCGACGGCTGGGCGCGTGTGCAGCGCCGCCTGCCGGCCCGCATGTCTGCCCCGGTTGAGCTGACGCTGGCCTGCGGCACATTGATCTCGCCAGTGCTCCAGCGCGTCGTTGATCGCCTGAACCGCATCGCGGGCATGCAGGCGCGCCTGCTGCCAATCGTCAACCAGTTCTTTGGCGAGATGGTCACGGTGTCGGGTTTGCTCATGGGTCAGGATGTTGTAGCGGCTATCAAGGCAGCCGGCGCGCAACGCGTACTGCTGCCACGGGTTATGTTCGACCACACCGGCACGCGCACGCTCGATGAATACACCCTTGAGCGCATTGCCGCCGAGTCCGGTGCGTCGGTGGCAATTGCGGGCGAACCCGACGAGGTTGCGCGCTATGTGCGTGCGCTTGCCAAAAGCTCAGAAGCCTGATCGCTCCGTCGCGCGTGCGCGGAGTTCGTAACCCGCTCATAACACATCAACCCCGAGCGAAGAACGAGGTGGGTTATGGCAATCGAACTCAGCAGCTCGATGTACCAGCGTATGCTCGATACGATTCGGCGCGCGAACGCCATCGCCGCTACGCACGAGCTTGACGCCCTGCTCGACCAGATGGTCGATCTGTTTATGGAGGTGACGGATGCCAATGCCGGCTCACTCTACCTGTACGATGCCGAAACCGACGAGCTGGAGTTCAAGGTTGTAAAAGGCGACCCGCAGAGCCGGAGCTTGCTCGGCCAACGCTTTCCGGCTGCGCGTGGCATTGTGGGCGTTGCAATCCGCACCAAAGCCTCCCTGTTCATCGACGATGTCGAGAACGACCCGCGCTGGGAGCGGCGCCTGAGCAGCTCCTCGTCGCTGCACTTGCGTACGGTGTATTGCTTGCCGCTCGTGCTGCGCGACCGCCCGATTGGCGTGGTGCAGGTATTCAACCTGCCGCCCTCGGCGATTGACGAAGAAGGTGAACTGGCGCTGCTGCACGACCTGGCCGACCGCATGGCCAGCGAGATCGAAAAGGCGCGGCTGCTGGAACAGGCCAATTCGCGCCAGCGCCGCCTGAATGCCCTGGTCGACATTATCTCGCACCTGACGACAACGCTTGACCGGCAAGAACTGTTGACGCGAATCATGGATCACGCTCGCGACCTGCTCGAAGTTGAGGCGACTTCGGTTTGGGAGCTGGATGATCAGGCCGAGCCGCCGGTGCTGAGGCTGCATGTCGCCACGGGTGATCGCAGCGAAAAGCTCAAGGAAATGACGCTGCCGGTTGGCGAAGGTATTATCGGCCAGGTGGTGGCAACCGGCCAGCGTATGCTGGTGGAGGATGTTAGCAAAGAAACGCACCACTACAAGCAGGCCGATGTCGACAGTGGCTTTGTGACGCGTTCGATCCTGTGTGTGCCATTGCACGCCCCGGGCATTCAACTCGGCCAGGAGCGCGGCGAAATCAACGCAAGCATTATTGGAGGCGCGCAGGCGCTCAATAAGCGCAATGGCGGCGTATTTAGCGAAGACGATATTGTGTTGTTCGAGGCGCTCGCCAGCCAGGCCGCCACTGTCCTGCAGGTTGCCCGCCTCAACGACGATACCTATCGCCTGTTCATGGGTGTCATCAAAGTCGTGGCAGGCGCGATCGACGCCAAAGACCCGTACACCCAGGGTCATTCGCAGCGCGTGGCTGAGTTCGCCGTGGCAATTGCCGAAGAGCTTGGCCTTTCGCGCAAAGAAATTAACCATGTGCGCATCGGCGGCATTCTGCACGATGTTGGCAAAATCGGTGTTCCCGACTCGATCTTGAAGAAGAACAGTGGGCTGAGCACCGAAGAGTTCGAAGAAATCAAGAAGCACCCTGAGCGCGGCTACGAGATCATGCGCCAGGAAGAGTTGCGCTGGCTGCTGCGTGAAGAACTGCCCGCACTGCTCCAGCATCACGAACGCGAAGATGGCAGTGGCTACCCCAACAAGCTGAAGGCCGCCGAAATCAGCCGAATTGGCAAAATCGTTCATGTCGCTGACGTGTTCGACGCGCTCACCAGTGACCGGCCCTACCAGCAGGGTCGCACCGCCGACGACGCATTTGCCCTGCTGCAGCGCGGCGTAGGCACCGAATTCGATAGCGATTGTGTTGCGGCGCTGCTGCGCGCCCGAGCCAATGGTAAAGTGTATACCCAACATGAGTTTGCACGCGAAAACCGCTAGCGATACTCTGAAAGCATAGACGATAAGACAGATGAAACCAATTATTGCCCTGGTTGGCCGGCCGAATGTTGGCAAGTCGACCTTTTTCAACCGCCTGATTGGCCAGCGCAAGGCAATTGTCGAAGATTTGCCTGGCACTACCCGCGATCGCCTGTATGGCGACAGTGACTGGAACGGCCGCATATTCACCGTGGTCGATACCGCCGGCCTGCTCTTTGAGGAAGAAGACGACTCGACACCGCTGGCCGAGATCGCGCGGCGCGTGCGCGCCCAGGCCGAGCTGGCAATTGCCGAAGCCGATGTGATCGTTTTCATGGTTGATGCCATTGAAGGGCTGACAACCGCCGACAGCGATGTGGCCGAGGTCTTGCGGAACACCTACAAGCCGGTGGTGCTCGCCGCCAACAAAGCCGACAATCAGGAGCGCGCGCTCAATGCGGTCGAGTTCTATGCCCTCAACTTGGGCGAACCCATTCCCATGAGTGCCTATCACGGCATTGGCACCGGCGATGTGCTCGATCGCGTGGCTGAGCAGGTGCCAGTTGTCGAAGAAGACGACGACGACAGCACCGTGAAGGTCGCGATTGTCGGACGGCCAAACGTCGGCAAATCATCGCTGCTGAATCGCCTGCTTGGCCAGGAACGCAGTGTCGTCAGCGCGGTGCCCGGCACTACCCGCGACAGTATTGATACGCCGCTTGAATACAATGGCACAAATATTCTCCTGATCGACACGGCCGGTATTCGTCGGCGTGGCAAGATCGAGCGTGGCATCGAGAAATACAGCGTCATGCGGGCCTTGCGTGCCGTTGAGCGCGCCGACGTAGCCCTGCTGCTGATCGACGCCGAGGAAGGTGTAACCGCGCAGGATACACACGTCGCCGGTATGATCCTCGATCAGCTCAAAGGCGTCGCGATCCTTGTGAATAAGTGGGACCTGATCGTCAAGGACAACGAGACCTTCAACGCCTTCACCCGCCATATCCGCGATCAGTTCAACTTTATTCCCTATGCTCCGCTGCTGTTCATTTCAGCACAGGACGGCCAGCGCGTCGACAAGGTGCTGCCACTGGTGTTGGAAATCGCCCAGGAGCGCCAGCGCCGCGTGCCTACTGCCGAGCTGAACACATTGCTGCGCGAGTCTACCTACGACCACCCGCCAACCGCCATTCATAAAGGTGCGCATCTGCGAATCTACTACGCCACCCAGCCGCAGGTTTCGCCGCCAGTGTTTCTGTTCTTTGCCAACAACGCCGAGCAGATTCACTGGGGTTATGCGCGCTACCTTGAGAATCGCATTCGCGAAAAATACGGCTTCACCGGTACTCCAATCAAAATCGTCTTCCGTAGCCGCGACGAAAAAGACGAGAAAAAGAAGCCGCGCTAAGGCGCGGATACACCCAAATTCCCCGTTCAATTGGCAAAACGAAACCAGGGTTGTGGCATTGTTCCACGCCCTGGTTTAGACTTTACACTTTCCCCCAGAATATACGCGCGTGCTGTTAAGACTTACCCCACCGAAAATGTACAAAATTCCCCACCAATTGCTATGCAAATGCACAGATGTTTTGTGAAATGCATTGGAGTGATCATGCAGGGCGGCGATCTAAAGGTCCTAGAGCACGTATGGCCATTCCTACCGGCATTACTATTTACAAATAGGACTGGACAGTACTGTCTCAGTATGCTATTATAATAAAGCATTACACCTTCAAACCCGCTGCCCCTGTCTGATGGCGGGAACGGCGTATGTTGTGACGGCGAGGAGCGTGCCGATGGATCTCGATCTGGGTAGCAAGCGAGCCAGAAAGCTGATCCGTGATCATGATCTCACGGAAGAAGAGATCTTGCAGATCGTTGCGTCGGCGCGTATCAATCTGGCGACGTTTGATCCGGAATACCGCACGAACGTGACGCAAATCGCTGAAGATCTCAACAAAAGCCGGCCGACAATTTATGGTTGGGCCGACCGCGCGCTTGCTGCAACCATCCATTCACTCCGCAATATTCGTACCGGTCGCCCTCCCAAGGAGCGCGAGCGAAGCAACGGCACTGAGCCATAAACCGCAGCTGTAAGAACCAGGTATGGTGTATAATACGCCTGCTGGGGCATGTATTGGCCTGAGTCGTACATAGTCGTGTTGGTGGTTTTCTGCGTGGCCGGTGTGCTATAATACTTCGCTACCCTGAGAGGCCCCCCGGGCACCAGCCCACACAACAAGGTAGGATTACATGGATCCACAGCTCACAAGCCAGATTGTACCAATCGAGGAAATTCGCCAGATTGAAGAATGCCTGGCGCGGCTGGTTGAAGATACGAGCGGCAACTATGTCCTGCTGCTCGACAAAAGCGGCCAGGTGATCGCCAGCCAGGGTGATGCCAATCGGCAGGATATTACCGCCCTTGGTGCGCTGATCGCCGGCACCTTTGCTTCTTCACGCGAAGTGGCCAAGCTGCTGCGCGAAAAAGATTTCCGCAGCATGTTTACCCAGGGTGTGCGCGATAACATCTTTCTGGCACTTGTTGAAGACCAGTGGATCCTATGCATTATTTTCAATAAAGGCACTCATATCGGCCTGGTGAAGGTGCTGACGAAAAAAGCTACCGATGCGCTGGCGCAAGTGCTCGAGCGCGTCCGCGAAACGCATAAAGCACGCGAGGATGTGCTTGGTTCATCGTTCCGCACTTCAATGGAAGATACGATCGACCTGTTGTTCCGCGATTAATGGCCGCTGGCTGTACGGTTTTGCGAACGTTATGCTGCCTTTCTGGCACTACGTTCGTTTGGGTATGCGAGAGGATCTATGGCCCTGATCAATGTTGCAACGCGTGAGATACACTGCAAAGTTGTGTACTATGGCCCGGGTATGGGCGGCAAGACCAGCAACTTGCAGTACATTCACACGCAAGTCCCCAAAGAAGCAAAGGGCGATCTGCTTTCGATCGCAACCGAGACCGAGCGTACCCTGTTTTTCGATTTCCTTCCGCTTGATCTTGGCACTGTTGGCCCGAAAGATCGAAAATTTCAGGTGCGCTTTCACTTGTATACTGTGCCTGGGCAGGTGCTCTACGAACGCACGCGCACTGCCGTGCTGAATGGTGCCGACGGCGTGGTATTTGTGGCCGATTCTCAGAAACACAAGATGGAAGAAAACCTGAAGAGTCTGCGCGAACTGGCAAATAATATTACGAAAAATCTGGGCAAGAATTTCCGTGATTTTCCAATCGTCTTGCAATATAATAAGCGCGACCTGAAGAACGTCGCGACCGTGGAGGAAATGGATCGCTATCTGAACCCGCCCACTGTGAACCTTGGCTGGCAACGTTTTGGCGCGGTAGCCTATAGCGGTGAAGGCGTACTCGATACGCTAAAAGCGATCAGTAAGCTTGTGATTAGCAAGCTCTAATGCGAAGAGGTGGCGGCTGGCGCCACTTGGTACGTACGCACAGCGCGCAGGCGCGGCGCACACGTTGGGAAGATCAATGGCACTGCAAGGTGATTTGAGCGATTTTTCGCTGATTGATATTATTCAACTGCTTGACCTCAGCAAAAAAACGGGTGCGGTCTCGATGCGGGGCCAGCGCGGTCAGGAATACTTCGACGGCTGGCTTTACTTCCGCGACGGCCGCATTATAGGCGCAAAGCTCGATAAGCTGCCTCCGCTCGAGGCGGCTTATACCTTTTTCACATTTACTGCCGGCCCGTTTCAATTTCACGACGATGTGACTCTTAATGTCCCGACCATCACGCAAAGCAACGAAATGCTGATTATGGAAGGCGTGATGCACCAGGAGACATGGGCAAAAATACAAACCTACGTTCCTTCGCTAAATATGGTTCCGCAGCTCGTCACGAATCCTTCGTCGACGGGGAGCGAAATCAATCTCGAGGCCGATGAATGGCGCATCCTGACGATGGTGAATGCCAAGAATACTGTCGGGCAGATCGCGGAGCGGAGTGGGCTGGGCGAAATGCGCACATGCGAGATCATTGCGCAGCTGCTTGAGAGTGGTTTGGTGCAGAAGCGCGAGATCAATTTAGCCGAGGCACTCTTTCCTGAACTCGATCGCATCGCAACGGCTGCGTTTGGTGTTTCCGGCCAGGCCCTGCTGCACGACTCGTATGGGCGGGCGAATATTCGCGATCAGTCGGCTGCTGCGCCCGATCAGATCAACGCGGCGCTCGATACCTTTGAAGCTGCGGCGGCGCGTGCCTTTGGCCAGGAGCGCTCGGCGCAGGTGTTGCGGGCGTTACGCAGCCATACGCAACAGGTGCTGAGCAGCCTTTAAGGTATATGGTCGCGGCCATGTTTGATAGTATGTCCCTTTGTGAAGACGGCCTTTTCGCGACTTTGCCCCGACGCAACGGGCGAAACGCGATTATTGTTTGTAGGAGTGTTTGTGCGAGCCTTGATTAGTGTGTCGGATAAGCGCAGCCTGGCCGACTTTGCGGCTGGTTTGCAGGCGCTGGGGGTGGAAATTTTCTCGACGGGCAATACGGCGCGCACACTTGCGGCGGCTAATGTTCCGGTTCAATCGGTGAGCAAGCTCACTGGCTTCCCGGAAATTCTTGATGGTCGCGTGAAGACGCTCCATCCGGCGGTGCATAGTGGTATTCTGGCCCGGCGCGACCGGCCCGAGCACCTGGCCGCGCTGGAAGAGCATGGCCTGGGACTGATCGATCTGGTAGTGGTGAACCTGTACCCCTTCGCCGAAACGATTGCGCGCCCGGGGGTGACCTATGAGGAGGCGATTGAGCAGATCGATATTGGCGGGCCAGCAATGGTGCGTGCAGCAGCAAAGAATCACCAGGATGTGCTGGTAGTAGTGCGGCCCGACGATTATACAGACATTCTTGCCGCGCTACGCGACAATGCAGTGACCCCCGAACTACGACGCCAGTTGGCTGCGCGTGCATTTGCGCACACTGCTGCGTATGATTCAGCGATCGCAGGCTATCTGGCCGGTGAATCGTTTCCGGCAACGCTGCCATTGGCGTTTCAGAAGCAGCAAGACCTACGCTATGGCGAGAATCCACATCAGCCTGCGGCGCTGTATGGCGATTTTGGCCAGTACTTCGCGCAACTGCATGGCAAAGAGCTCTCGTACATCAATATTCTCGACATTGCTGCCGTGCAGGAGCTGATCGAGGAATTTCCACCGACTGAGGAGGTGGCGCTGGCGATTGTCAAACATACCAACCCGTGTGGGGTGGGTGTTGGCACAACGCCACTGGAAGCATGGGACCGCGCTTTCGCGACCGATCGCGAAGCGCCATTCGGCGGTATCATTGCGCTGAACCAGACGCTTGATCTACCGCTGGCGCAGGCAATCGATGAGATTTTTAGCGAGATCATTATTGCGCCGGAATTTGCCGACGACGCGCTGGAGCTTTTGCTGCGAAAAAAGAATCGCCGCCTGATGCGCGCACTGCGCCCGGTAGCAAGCGGCAGCCAGCCGCTGCTGCATAGCGTGCCGGGTGGCGTGCTGGTGCGGCA
>APMI01002346.1_pt1 | contig 10394 bp, 9 predicted proteins | sample 667938 | NCBI WGS metagenome assembly APMI01 (sample SAMN01084076, study PRJNA167559) | wastewater metagenome | biome: Wastewater | place: Denmark: Ejby Moelle, Odense | collected 2011-11-28
TTTTATCCATAACACTAGCTTATTAAAAATCGGGCAAAATCTAGATGCATTCTATAAATCTGCTTCTGTGTACAACCCGTAATATTAATTCTTACCTTCATTGCTTTCCCTGAGTCACTCTGAAAGCTGATTACGAGATATTTCCAGAATAATATATACTTTACTTCAAATGAAGCAATTTGCCGCTTAGGCATTTCAAAAACAGCGGTTATATTCTTTTTATTCATTAAATACCATCTATAGTTTTTAATAGACATTACCTCACCTGTGGTATCATACTCAAAAATCATTTGCCATCTCAGAAGAGAAATCACAATCATCAGTAATAAAAAAAATAACAATATCAATATGCCATATTCTCTTAAAAACTGAAAGGGAATAAGATGCTGGGATATTCTATACATTATTAGCATTAGCAATATTGCTATTGATAATACAATCATCAGGAGATTAAGAGTTACTATTCTTTTTTTATTACTACTCTTCATTATTTAATTTTCTTGATATTACATTATTTGCATTGTACAGGCAAGCAACTACGCCTGTCTGTAAAATATAAAAAGCATTTACAATAAAACTTTTGTGGATGCTTATGATATTTTCATTTATAATAGTTGAGCTTATATACCTTAACTCTGCCCTATTATAATTGAATAGTTGATGAACGAACTGCGGTTATCTGGAATCTATTGTACAATCTTGTTATACGCTACTGCATAAACTCTGGTTTAGAAGTGAGTGGTTTATATTTTATAAGTGAAATATATCCTTACCTAAAAACTGGCATTGATGATAACCCTTTAGTTCAGAAAGGAGTATAACCTGAATTACCTACTCTAAAAAAATTATACACAATACCAGTAGGTTATCTAAAAAGCTCCCAAATAAAAAAACACAGACACAACTTAAGAAATATTTAATCTTAAATGATGAGATTTGGGAGCTAATTCTTAAAAACCTTCAGAAAATGTATCTAACAATTATATCTAAAAACACAATAAAAAGCATTTATCTGAAGGTAAAAAGTTCAATTATTTAGTTTAAAATCTACGGTGCATCTTATTATTTCTTTACATTCTGTACATTAAGGGTCATTTCCTGAGTAATGTTTATCTCTTTTATAGATTGATAAATTGCGCCACACAATTTACTTTTTAGGCTATAAGTTCCTTTTCTCAGCACTATACCTTCTTTAGTCTGCGCAGCTATAGGAATAGACATTGTATCTTCACCAGTAATTCTCATAATGATATTGCAAGGGGTAGTATTATTAACAATTAATAATGCCTGATCACTATGCTCATTATCATTATTAAATAAAACATTAAGTTCGTCTAAGTTTTTATTTTTTTGCTGCTTTCTTTCTTCTAATAATTGGTAAAATTCTTCTTTCTCTTCATCTTTATTCTTCATTTTTGAATCTGTACTTAGACTTTGTGCTTTTATAGTAGCAAGGCTACCTAGCGTAATGAGTATTATAATAAAACTGATTACACCTTGTGGTATAAAAAAACGTTTCATAGTTCATCATTGTGTTTTTGTGTTCTTTATTTATTGTTTTTTATAATTATGAGGAGAGAATGGGTCTTTGGTGAGCTCTGGTCTCTCCTTTGCCAATATTGTAAGTAAATAATCAAAAGCGTTGTAGATATTTGCTAATTTATCTTTATCTAATTTTATTTTATAAGAAAATATAGCCCTGCCTGCTTCCTTAGAATCTATACAATTTCCTTTTTCCAATTTACAGCGAAACTCTAGCTCTGTTTCATTTTGTTTACTAAGAACTATATTATTATACTTAAATTTTACTTTTTCATCTATCGTTATTTCTCCTTCGGTATCTATACCTACTTTATAATTACTTTTGGTAAAGATATAATCTACCGTTTGTACCTTAGTAAAACTTTGAGCAGCTAGTAGATTAGTTGCTACAAATAAAAAGAAACTGCCGAATGTATATTGCAATACGCTTTTTTTCATACTTATTTATAATTTAATTTATTTAAAAGCCTTCAGGGCAAATATTAGAATGAACACCTACTCTCTAAAAACACTATGTATATTTTTCTGAAGGCTTTTTTTTAAAAACATTTTTAATAACTTTTGCAATTCTTATTAAAAGACAAAAATTTACTTAGCTTACAATTATTTTTGGTCTTAGAGCCTGTTTAAATTTTATCGAGAAAAAAGTTTATAACTCTTAAAAATTATCTTTACATTATTTTTTTGCTCTTTTAAGCCTATTTTTCACTTTTCATTTTTGATTTATCCCGATAAATCTGCAATTAAAAAGCAAAAAATCCTTCTTAAAATAGTTATATAAATAATTGTAATAAAATTTAAACAGGCTCTTATTAATACTTAAATGGTTTTTTATCACTCCAATAGAAGGTGCAGCGTTTTTTATTCTCTATGCTCTCTGCGTGCTTTGCGGTTTTTTTACACCACAGAGGCGCAGAAGATTTTTTATTCTTCTTAAAACCTACAAGGCTATGCTTTTAATACCCCTGTAGGATGATGGTTTGTAACAAGCACAAAGTCGGGAGACTTTGCGCAGCGGGGGAAAACCACTAAAGACGAAATACCTATCTTTCTTTTTCTTATCAGAACTGTCTTTTTAAAAGTTTTCATCGTTCGTTTTATTAAAAAGGGAAGCTCCTTTTGTAGCAAAGGAATGTCTCTTTTTAATAAATGGGGCTTCCCTATTATAAGTTTTATTTGTACTACCTGCTTTTTTCGAATTTAAGGGTAGCCAGTACTTGCTTCAGATCTGCACCAGGGCGAAAGGTAATCTTACCTCCTTTGATAAAGGAAGCATTATATTTAGCTTCACTTTCTGCACCTGCACTAGAGACGGTAATCTGAAACGAACCAAAATCTCCGAAACGTACAATCTCGCCTTCTGCCAGATGCCTTGCCAAGATCTTGGTAAGATCATTAAGCACCGCCAGTACATCTGTATCACTTACCGTAGTACTGCCTTCTGCTATTTCTTTGCTTAGCTTTTTTAGGGTAAGCTCACCAGAAGATTTTGATTGTGCATAGAATTTTTTAGGTTCTGTGGGTTTTAGAGGATTACCTCTCTCTACCACTACGTATTTTACTGCCATAATATTTTTTTTTCTTTGCGTTTTCTGTGTCTCTGTGGTTTTTAATCTCACCACAGAGGCGCAGAAGATTTTTTATTCTTTCTTTTTAAAACTAGACAATAATTTAAAAGCCTCATTACCCTCGGCTATTATATTACCCTCTTTATTTATACAAATAAGGGTGGGTGTTTTGGTAATATGGTATTTTTTTGCCAATTGGTTATTCATATACCCCGCTTTAAAATTATGTTGATGTACAAAATTTGTCATATTAAGTTCTTTGATAGCTTTATAATAGCTTGCAGAATCTGTATCAAAAGATACTGCCGTCATCATAAACTTATCTCTATCTAGTGTTTCTATTTTTTTTACCAACTGCGGTATCGCAGTATGGCAATTAGAACAATTACTTACCCAAAAAAGCATAAATTGCTGTTTTTGTAATGGTTTTTGGGCTATAGCAAGTGTATATAAAAACAGAAATATACCTATTGTAAAACTTTTCTTTAACATATTTGTTTTTATTCTTTGTGTTCTCTGCGACTTTGCGGTTTTCTTTTACCACAGAGGCACAGAGTACACAGTTTTTTTAATTTTCTTTGCGTTCTTTGCTGCTATTATTTTCACCGTAGAGGCACAGAAGTTTTTAGTATAATCCTTCAGGGAGATGTATAGAACAACCCTGAAGGATTGGTTTATATTAATATCTAATGACCATTATTTATTAATATTAGCGTATCCAGATTTTAAATATAATATCATGATTAAAAATAGCAGCACTTGATATAACTCCCCAGCCAGTACCACCAGTCCCATATACCCAACCAGGTCCACTAAACCCTAATGCTCCATTTCCAGAAGGATTATCAAACCAAGTTGCTGTATTCATGGTTCCATAACAAGCTGAATAGTTATATAATGGTACATTATTATCAGCATAATTTACAAATCCTGTTGTTTCATTACACATTGTGCTACCAGAAACCCCTAATACGTATTTTAGAACATTAGTATTTGTAATTTTAACGTGGCGCACGTTTGAGTTATTTCCATCCATTTCATAAAATCTTACTTGAGTAGCATTAGGATAAAATACAGCTCCTAAAGTAGAGCTTGTATATCCCCAAGATGCTGTTAATCCACTTTCATCATTGCCCATTGCTTCTGTAGCTGATTTAAGAGGAAGAGTTGTTCTAATGGTTGGAGCTGTTGTAGTACCTGCTTTGTGAACAATATTATGTATCAGCATCCACCCTCCACCATCGGTAGTCATGTCACATTGTGCCTGCATAGGTGCATAAGTAGTGCTACATTGGTCGGGATCAATCCAATACACTCCATCAGCACTTGAAGGAAAGTCTTGTTTAATTTGTAAACAAGATATTCCTGCATGGGCAGCATCAATACCAGTCATCAATGTCCTATTTTGAATACAAGCCGTTAGATTACAACTTGCGCCGGCATTGGGAGAGGTAATGGGTACAGAGATAGAGGTAAAAGGAGTTGTTGTAGTAGGCGGCGTTCCGTCATAATTTCCTGTAAATCCATTTATAGAGGTAGTACTGGTACCTACATTGTATTGGTAGGCGTCTGCAGTCATGCCATAACTATTGGTTCCCAGATTAAGCGTAGCAATACCTGCATTAGTTACGGTATTTATAGGCACGGCAACAGTAAAAGTACTAGGTGTACCTACGGTAAACGTACCTGCATTTACCCCTGTACCACAGTTAAAGTTAAATGCTGTAGGTGATACCTGCCCCACACAACTCCAAACTGAACCATTATAAAAGCTAATACATTTTTTGGATGTGTTGTAAATGGTCATCCCCGCAGTAGGTGTAGCTACAGCATCCTGCTGTGTTGTGGTAAGTCTTGGCAGTAATAATGTTTTAGTAGTGCTGTTAAGATCTAGCAATGCAGTGGTATATGGGGCAGCAGTGCCTATGCCAATATTGTCTCCTACTGCATTAATATTAAAGGTAGATCCATCTACTGTAAAATGGCTAGTACCTGTAGTAGCAGTGCTAGTAAAAGCTAAGGTTTTATCTGCTTGAGATACAATACGATTGCCTTGCAATGTACCATCAGCAGTATAAATGTTATTAGAAACACTGCTGCCTGTAGTAATTTTCTGCCAAACAGTACCGTCAAAATAGTAATAACCAGTTGCTGTAATATTGGGCGCTTGTGTGTTAGAAGCTGCTGCGGTAATCTCTGCTGCTGTAGCAGAGGTAATATATACTAATGCTCCTTTTTGTGATGCTCCGTATAGGCTAGCCCCTTTGGCATTAAGCTCAGTAAGGGTAATGCGTGGTGCTTGTAACCCCGTAATATCAGTAGGGTCTATAGCTGTACCAGCGGTGTTTAGCTTACCAGTAACATCTAGTGTGGTGCTAGGTGTGGTGGTATTAATACCCACCCTGGCATTCTGTGCATAAGCGGTAGCTCCTAAAAATAAAAATGCTACTGCTGCTAAAATAGTTTTGTTTGTTTTCATTTGTGTTGTTTTAAAGTTATCTCCTCCAAAATGGTATTAGAGGTGTAGAAATAGTATTTATTTTTTTCATCATTTCACAGGGGGTTTGTCATATTTATCGCAAAGAATGCAAAGCCACTGCGTTTAGCTCATAAAAACACCAGGCTTAGCAAAGCCTTTGTGTTCTTTAGTATGCAATCATTTAATCATAATTGCTTTGCGCCATTGCATTTATAATTCTTCATAATGCATTAGAGGTTTATTCTTAGAAATGTAGTGTTTAGAGCCTCTATATGCATCACATAGACAACAGTCTTTTGTTCGCCCGAACAATGCAGATTAGATAAAAAGTAGAGTCTAAAAGCCTGTTTAAATTATACAGCAGGTGGCGGGCGCACGGTAATAAAAGATATACAGGTATTAGATAGAAAAGTATTTTTATGAAAGTATAGAATGTATTGATTATCAAAATGATGGATCAGCTCTGCCTTTATGTCTTTATACAACCTAATATCATACTTGTAGCTATTGACAATGGCAGAATTAGTTGACCCAGAGATCGTAAAATATTTATGATTAGGTAATTCTTTAAATGTTATTTTAAAGTCTATTGGTGTTGCCAATTTTACTTTTTCTGACACATTTTTTTTAACGGATAGAGCTTTTTTCTTATGTTTGGTGCTATGTTTTATGACTTTAGCATCACTATAATCATTATGAATGTACATATCCTCTGCATTATATAATAGTGCATCTGGTGAAATGTAGATTGTAGGAGATATTTTATCAGATACGGTAATAGGTGCTGATGATAGGGAATCTAATACAACGCTATTGCCAGAGCTAGCGTATATAGACATTTGGAAAAAAAACAATAATATAAAAGTAGAGATACTTTTATTGAAAATTGCAAAACACAATATTTGCTTTGTTTTTTTCATAGTTTAGTTAAAAAGTAACAATGCAGGGCTTTACCCCTACATTGGTTACTAATCTTTTTCATTTGTGTTATAGAAATCAGTATAATGCAATTCAAATAATATTATTAAAACTGCTTTTGCAAAGATTATTCATTCTAATGAAATTAACGCAACTACTCTTGTAGTAACAATTGTAATTGTTTGTAGTTTTTTTACTACAAACAAAAAACAAATAATTATGTTAAATTGCGTAGTTTTACATGTTTTAAAAAGCACAATGAGAACTAAAAGTTTTATTCTTATTATTATCCTTATTATTACAACCATCAGAGCTCAGCAAATAAGCTCTGTATGGTATGATACAGAAAATGGGCTTCCTCAAAACTCAGTAAAAGATATAGTACAAGATAAATATGGTTTTATATGGATTAGTACAGAAAACGGCTTGGTAAAGTATGATGGTAATTTATTTCAAATTAAAAAAAATCTGGCTCAAAGCAATAATAGATACTCCTATTTCAGAGGTAATAAAGATAATGACAGTATATATAATGTAACTTCATATCAAGAAGATATTATCATAATATCTGGGATGAAAGCCAAACGAGAATCATTATCTAAATATGTGATTTCTAAGAAAATTAATAATAATGTTTATTATGACTACTCTAAAAACGGATATATATCAGAGTTTTTTAACACCAATTACTTTATAGAAACAAAACAATATATTTATTATTTGGATAAAAACGCCATCTATAGCCAGCATCTTCAGAATAATAGAAAGCTACTACTGCCTAAAATATGGAAGGGCTATATTGAAGATATTTTCGGGGTAAATGATTGTATTTATATTGTATCAAAAAAAGAGAAAAAGATTTTAAAAATTTTAAATGATAAAATATCTTATGTACCCGGTGCATCTATTCTTTTTGAGAATGACGCAAAAATATATTGGTCTAAAGTAAATAACCAAACATTCTTGATAAAAGACAATACATTATACAAAGTATTTCTTACCGATAAAGGATTTGATGTGAAAAAAATCATCAGTTACAATTTTACAAAAATGCCCATATCTTCTATTTTTTATGATGAAAATTCTCAGATGATTATTCTAGGTACTGTAACTAATGGTTTTAATATACTGAGAATTAATAATTTTAAAGTAATACAAAAAAACAACCACGAAAATATTTATTATGCACTTTTGCCATTAGAAAATAATCGTTTTTTAAGTACCTCTGGTGATGTTTTTTCTGATAAAGGTTTCCTAGAAAAGATCAATCTAAATAAAGCAAGCAACTATTTTTTGCAAAAAGATAAGTTCCAAAATATTTATACTATTAATGACTTTGGTATTTCTGTATTTTATAAAAAAGATAATTACAAAAAAAGCAATACAATTACCCTATATAAACCACCTATTACTTATTTCTATCAAACAGAAAATTTTTCTTTCGTAGCAACTTCTGATGAAATGGGGTTCAAAAACACTTTGTCTATTTTTAATAAAAATAATAAAACCCAAGTTGCAAAATACTTTTTCAATTCGATAGTCAACATCATAAAACCGATATCAGGAGTAGAACTATTGGTAGGTACAAGAAAAGGGTTATATAAAATAAATCTCAATAACTATAAATATGAGAAAATAAAATATCCTAAAAATATACAGATAAGGGATATTATAAGAACAAAGGATGGCTATCTATGGGTGATGACTTATGGAGATGGTTTCTTCTTGTACCAGAATTCTCAATTGATTAAAATGCCAATGGATTATATGGGCAGATTATCCTCGGCGCATAGCTTACAAGAAGATAGCAATGGTAATTTCTGGATTAGTTCTAATAATGGTCTATTTAAAGTTAGAAAAAATAGTTTGCTGGATTACAGTAAATCTCAAAAAGCAAAAGTATATTACTATAGATATACCAAAGATGATGGCTTTCTAACCAATGAGTTTAATGGTGGGTGCTCTCCTAGTTCGTTATCCTTAGACAATGGCAATTTGGTGTATCCAAGTATGAAAGGGATTGTTCTTTTCAATCCTCTTGAGATTAAAAGCTACTATCCGAAAAACTTTTATATCAAAACAATAAGATTTTCGGAAAATGAAAGCCAATTAAAGAAAGACAGCCTAATTCTTGCTAATAATTTTTATAAAGCAGAAGTCTATATAGATGTTCCATATTATGCCAATCCTGAGAATCTAATTCTAGAAGCCAAAATAGAAAATTCTAAAAGTAATAAATGGGAAAAACTGAATTCTAGAAAATACTTAATTATGGGATTAGAACCCGGCAATTATAAATTAAGAATAAGAGCTCTAGTCTCAGACAAAGGCGATTACTTATATAAAACCATAAACATAAGCGTAAAATATTTATTTTATCAAACATTTTTTTTCAGATTTCTACTGGTACTATTTATCCTTGGATTGGTGTTATTAATCATTAAAGTAAAGATTAGGCAACAGCAACTTAAAAATATTGTCTTAGAAAAAATAATAGAATCACGCACAGAAAAGCTTTCTGAAACGGTAAAAACATTAGAGATAACCAAAGAAAGGTTAAGAAAAGAAACCCAACAGCAACAAAAATTGCTAGAGACCATAAGCCACGACGTAATTACCCCTGCTAAATACCTATCAATTACTACCAAAAAACTCTACGAAACAGAAGAAAAAGATTATCATCAGGTAAAAAAATACTTTGAAGTATTACACAAGTCTTCTGAAGAGTTTTATAATTTTATTAAAACCTTAAAAGACTATGCAGAAATTTATAGACAAAATAATCATGAAAGCTATGAAATATTTCCGCTAAATGAAATCGTAGCAGCCAAAATTATGCTTTTTAAGGAAATTGCAATGTCTAATAACACTAATATACATCATCATATAAAATATCAAGTAGAAATAAATTCTAATAAAAATATCATTAGCATTATAATTCATAACCTTATAGACAATGCGGTAAAAAATACGCCAAACGGATCTATAGACATATTTGTAGAAAAAACACAAAAAGGAACAATAATAATTATCCGAGACTCTGGAAACGGAATGACCATAGAACAAATGAAATACTATAACGAAATAACCCAAAATAACGACGGAGCTAAACTCATTTTACAAAAATACGGCTTAGGGCTTCATTTGGTTGTACAGTTATTGACTATGATAAATGGTGAAATAAATTTTTCACAAAACTTACCTAAGGGAACAATTGCTACTATAACTATCAAAAATACATTAAATGAATAAAAAAATTATCATTGCAGACGATCACTTTGTAGTAAGAGCAGGAACTTCTATTATACTAGAATCACATTTTAAAGATATTGAAATCTATTATGCTAAAAACTATACCGAAGTTCTAGAACTTGTTAAAACGATGAAAATAGATTTGATCATCCTAGATATTAATATGCCTGAAAGCAAATATTTGCAAATGATAAAGGAAATAAAAGAAATTCATAGTGATATTAAAATAATGGTTTTCTCTGTTTATGCCGAAGATATTGCCGTAAAATACATTATGGAAGGTGCAGAAGGTTATATAAATAAACTAAGTGATGAAAGTAAAATAATAGAAGCCGTAGAATCTATATTTACAAATGGATTTTATTATTCTTATAATATCTTAAATAAAATAAAAAATATAACCACCAATAAAGAACCTATTAATCCCATAGAATTATTATCAAAAAGAGAAAAAGAGATCTATGATTTGCTTATTCTAGGGTACGGTAACTTAGAAATTTCTAATACCCTTGACATTCATATTTCTACAATCAGTACATATAAAAACAGAATATTTAGCAAACTTAAAGTAAAAACACTGGCAGATTTAATTAAGTTAAATTATCAATATTCTGGGATGAATAATCTATAGAACA
>APMI01029715.1_pt1 | contig 10394 bp, 9 predicted proteins | sample 667938 | NCBI WGS metagenome assembly APMI01 (sample SAMN01084076, study PRJNA167559) | wastewater metagenome | biome: Wastewater | place: Denmark: Ejby Moelle, Odense | collected 2011-11-28
TTTTACTCAGATCATAAAGTTGTTGGTACAACTACTCAGTGTCCTTAAAAATGTACCCATTTACTCCATACTTCACCAGTTAGTCAATGCACTTGTACTTGATAGCTAGGACCGGAATCCCTGCTGCAAACATATCTACCACTTTCATGGGTAGGTCGAGACCTGAGCTTGAATAATGTAAACACACGCCCAAGTGACACAACGATAACAAAACAGGGTAGTCATCGGCATCCAGCCAAAGTGTTTCCACTGACACTTTTGACCAATTTTTCCTCATTTACGCAATCCTATTTAGATAGTACTATTTTTATGGACCTTTGCCTGTGATGAATGCTCTCACTTTAGTTTTGGCATCAGATTTATCGTATTTTTATATTGCATTGAGTAAAATAGAGAAATCTTCATCTTTGGTCCATGATGTACTGCTCACTATCCGCAATTAGCCATCATTCGGCTAAGCTATTCTGTACTTTGACCAAAAGTTGTTGCCATTGCTAGTGTTAACAAAGTTACCTCTTGGTCGATCATAGAGTGTGATTGCGTCTATGCCCCAGTTTTGTTTGAGATCAAGCTTCATGGCATCAGAAACACAAAATGCTCGTGTGTTACGTTTGCCAAAAATCTTTTCATACTTTTCGGCTAATTTATTTATTATTCTGTTTCTCACTTTCAAAGCAAGGATAGTATAACCGTAATTATGGAAATCAATGTATATCTTGTAGAAAGCGACGAAAGAAGTCAGCCAGATAGCGAATAGATTAGGGATACTGGGTGGGTTCTGCACTAACACGAACTCCAGCTTTCGGTGTTTCCAGCCCAGTAGATATACTATTTGTAAAATTTGCAGTATGACTCTCACTACAGCGTACAGCCAGAACGAAACTTTTCTTAACTTACCAAGTCCTCCTATTTCAAGGTCCACTAGGTGAATGCTTGAATTTTCAAGGATTGAAGTCCTTGGACTGCTTTCAATATAGCCCATGAAGTAAACATCATAGTTTTCGCTCAGCTGCTCGGCATGGTTTTGCATGCGAGGCGAGCGTCCAATGTCTCCGTATACAAAAACTCCTGCCCTTGGTTTCGTCATCGCCTATATGGACTTTTATTATGATACGTAATTATAATATTAGTACAAGTAAATAAATCATCTGATCTGCGTGACCACAATGGACAGATCCTTCCCCTACTTCGAGGCTCTCTCGATGTATTTGGTTTTTCCCTTGTAGTTTAACAAAAAGAACTCACCAAATTCCCAGGATGCCCAAAAGGCTGCGAAGGCCAGAGCAGGAAACATCAGGCTGGCGTATATATACTTTTTCTGCTCATTAAGGTGCATCTATTCCCTATACCTGATGTTAAGGTTTTAGTATACGGTCTTAAACTTCACTTTACCCTTTATGTTTTCCTTGAGGATTCGTTAAATTTCCTGATTCTCAAACTCAGAGTTAGTTTCATCACTTTCGATCTGCCAAGCCCTCTCGTAGATTCCGATTGAGTTATCGTACATCACTCTCTTCTTTGGATTGCTCAAAGTTTCGAAGGCTTTTTGTATGGCGATGAATTGATTGTGACATCCATCCTCAACATCAGGGTGTGCGGCTTTTATTTTCTGGATGTAATTATTTCGAATTTCTCTGAAGCTGGAAGACTCGTTCACTCCCAGTATCTGATAGAAGTTGGTGGAAGCATGGTATCTGACTGTTTTTACAAACCTTCTCATCAATTATATATAACAACTATAGCTATGATCGACAACTTAACGCCAATTATTAGCATTTAAATTTACGAGTATTTCTGATGTCAAACAAAAAGTTATAAAAAATCACATTTTCATTGCACCAAAGTTGCCACTAACGGAGTGCCTTAGATTGCCCTTTCAACCGTAGCCGAAAGCAGGCTGATAATATATGGTTTCTTGATTACCAAGTCTTTATGTGAAGGGTTGAAAATAATACTATTGCTAAATGCATTGTTCCACCCTATTTTAATATTCTATCTTGCGAATACAGCTTGCTTGATCTGGTCGCTGAAGTCTTTAAGGAAAACTTCGCTTTTGATTTATACTTCTGGTACGAAAACTTTATGATATTCCTATTTGGTCACTTCCACAACATTTTTGATGAAGTGTTTTACGTAGAAGAAAGTGTTAACCTAAGGATTTGCCTTATTCATACTCAGAAACTCATTTGCTTCAACAACAAGCACTTTGTACTTTGGAACTAGGTTCAGAAAATACCCGACTTCTGATGAGTTTGATGATTGAATTTTTGTAAGCGCTTCCTCAGGAAAATGAATAATGTAGTTTATTTCCTCTTGATCAATATTAAAGGTGCACCGTTTAGTCTTTTAACTTAATGTGTTGCACACTGTCAGTTGCATATCCTGCACTATATGAGTGGGGTCCTCAATGACAAATTTATCCATCAATTTTTTAGATATCTGCAATCTCTGTTACACTGCTAATTCATGAGTGTCACAATTTTTAAGCTCCACTTCCTTCTTCTGGAACATCAACGCCGTTATCAATAGCTCCCTGTATTTCAGATCTTCTTCAGCATTCTTACGAAACACTTCCAGTGCTTATTAGTTTCTTTTCATGTACATACCCAGTAACACAGTACTGGAAAAGTACTCGATTGCTCTTTTGTTTTAAAACCCATATCCTTGCTGTCTTAAATGGTCACCGTGAATCTATAAGCTAACATGCATCTATATGCCTTGACTTTCCTTCTAAAACTCTTTGTCTGCAGGCTCAAAAAGATTTCGGCGTAGGGCATATTTACGTGTTTTATCAGCTCCAACTTTTACATAGACTTCACCCATTCGTTTACACTTTTATTCGAACTCTATGAAGTGGATCAGCGATATTTCATCCTCCAGCTTGTTTAGGTTAAAATAGTACTCGATTTTATTTGTGAAGGAGTCCAGTTTGAATACATATCTGCTGAAGTTGAACACTAAATTTAGGAAATTTCTCATATTGTGCGCTACCACATAGTCACAAATATACAGACTCTCATGATACTCTTTGTGAAATACTCCGATACCTACCTCAACTTCCTTGGTCCTGTCTTTAGCAATTAGGATCACAATTGACTTGTAAGTTGGAATATCCTTGAATATAGTGTTATTGCTGTTTAATCCTCTTACTTCATCGCTTGATATACTATAGATGTTCTTAATGTAGCTGTCAACGTTAGAACTTTCCACAAATTGCTGGTAGATATCATATTTCTCTTCCTTACTGACGTATGATCTTATTTAATCCTGATATTGATGGACATCCTCTTATAACTATTTTCTCTATCGATCCAGTGAACTATGTTGGTTTGTGATCTCCAAATAATTACTACCAAAATCCCCTTATTTTTAATCTTGCTTATCCTCCTCATCAATATTTTGTTATTCATTTTTCTACTCTTTCTGGCTTGCTTACTTTTACTTATCTTCTTATTCTTCATGTTAATGCTACTGGTGCTGAGTATCTTACTATTGTCGGTCTTCTATATTTTATAGCTGCTGTTTATAAGTTTCGGTTTTGATTGTTCCTTAGAGACTGACAAGGCTTGATTTTTTCTTTTACTCTATTTATTCATTGCTCTTAAGTGATTGCTTCTTTTACAATAGCTCATTTGCTTTTTAATGCACTCTTGAGTTCTTTTGACTTTGCTCCTGGTGCAAGGCTTTCTTTTTCTACAACGACTTTTGATATCTTTATTATTATCTAGCTCGAAGTTGTTTCTTCAGAATTTGTTCCCGGGCTCTTCTCTTGGCTTCTTATTAAATCAAATGCTTTTCTTTCTACTTCCTGTCCTCTTCTTGGATTGCCAGTCTCATGCGATTGATGGCAAGAAAATTTTTACCATCGTTCTTCTTGATGGGATATTTCTTAGCATGTTACTTAACGTGTTCATTAATTGTAACGGGAGGTGGAGTTTAATCTGATTCGAATGAGAGCTATCGCTAATTTGCTGACTCATTTTGCACGATTGCTGGAAACAGTTCCTGTTTCAGTGCCGAAGATTACTTCTATTAATAGACTCGTTTTAAACTGAGCAAGTGGCTTGTCATTATATCGTCATCAGCGGTGGGCACAAATTTTTGCATTTCTTTTAATTGTAACAACTCATGTTCAAACTATCCAGCCAGTCTGCTCTTCTTTAACACTTCCTACTTGATGTCAGTCTTCTCTTCAGGAGAGTAATCTCTTGTCTTGCTAGGAGGATATTGGTGTGGATTTTGGAGATACATCTCTATTAAATTTTACACCTCTTCTTTTTCATGGTACTCAGAACTTTGCCGAATTTTTTTAAACTCAGATTTCATGTTTGCTTAATGTTGCTCCTGATATCGAAGCCTACTCTGAAATACACGCTCTGTTTATTGTATATCAAATTCATCCTATTTCAAGAGTCCCTCTTTCTGATTTTCGACTGTTTTTTTACTTAGCTTGCTCTGTTTTAACTTTGATTATTCAGCATCGGAATGGTAATCGCGCTCCAGTTTTAATCTCTATGGTCTCAATTCAGTTGAAGTCATTGCTAAATTTGGTACTTATTATTATTCAGTCGCGATGCCATCTTATTAATGGTCTACATCCTCCTTAATATTTTCCTTAATGGCACTGATGAGCTTCCCTTCTTATGCCTTTATTCGGGATATAAGGCTCTTTAACTTTTAGTTTTGCTCGTCTATTTACTCAAGCTCTTCTTGTTTTTAGTTATGAAGCTGCTCTATTTAAATTCTAAGTTGATCTTTTTGCTATTCAATATCTATTTACTCTTCCTATTATTCAGGTGTTCCTTTTTATATTTCCTTTCTAATTTATGACTCTAGTCCTTTCTTAATTTATTCCAGTTCAATTATTTGAAGCAATTCTTCCTTTTTTGCGATTTCCATTTGAAGTTCGCGTTACTTTTCCAGTCTGCCTTTCTTCTCCATCTCCAGTAATTGCATGAGTTGTTTTTCGTTGCTTTCCATTTATTTCAGGAACTTAATCTGATTATTTAAATATTTTTCTCTCAGCTATTTCTCATTTTTCTAGTTCTGAATGTTTGCTATCAATTCCTTCTTTTATTAATAAAATTTCATTTTCTAAGCTTTCATTTTTTATTCAAATTCATCATAAAGCTCTTTATGTAATCTTTTTATTTTATTTTCAAGCTCATACTTTTTATTTCTTTCCTTCTCAATAGCTTACTTATACTTGGTTATCTAATCTCCATCTCGTTGTGCTTTTCGTATTTTTGCTTTCATTTATTGTTATCGTTTGACTTCCTCACGTTCGAGTTGAAATAGAAGTGAGTTCTTCTCCTTTACCATTTGCGATAAAACATTTTTATTCTCAGTTTCATCAGTATTGTCTTTTGCTTTTTAAGTCTAGTCATTCTTGCTCTTACTCTTACTTGATCTTTTATAAACAATTTCAATAGTTTTCTTAGTCTGTATTATTTACACCTTGTTGATTGATTTACTTATCACGACATTCTTTTCATGCTTCTCCTACTATTCGTCCATTTATGAAATTATCTTTGGTTTTGTGTTGACTCGTTTTATTTATGGTGGCAGCTTAAAGTAGTTGGCTGACTGAGCGTGACTATTCTATTTTTTCTACCTTTTAGCCTCTTCTTGTTTTAAAGCACTTGCTGTGTACATCCTAAGACTCTCTGATTTTTTACGTGCCGGCATAGTCTCTGAATTTTTTGTTGATTTTTCTAAAGCTTGTTCCTATTTCAACTTATTAATAGTTTACTCGTATTTTTGCATCTTCTTATCTAAAATTTATTTCTCCTTCAGCATCATCTTGTGTGATTTTTAAATCGTTTGCTCCAGTTTACCTTTTTATTTAGCTAAATCTTTCATTTGTTTTTATAAGCTCTTTCTTTGCTATTTTTATTCAATTAACTTACTTTCATACAAGTTCAAAGATGGAGAAACTCTTCGATCTATCGGCATTTAATTTGTGTATATGGAAGTCACGCTTACTTTAGATTTTTGTAAAATTGAATCTGTCTCTTTGTTTCCTTAAGGACTGTCATTGTAATTTGACAATTTTGATTACAAATATTTAACTCTTTCTTCCAATTTTTATCTTTACACTTTATTATTTTCAAGTTGCTTATCAATGTTTAGTTCTGATTTTTTAATAATTTTCTCTAATTTCAATTTTTATTTGATTTGGCCCTTCAGTTATTTTTATAAAGATTTTTTCTAATTTATTACATCTTCAACGCTAACTTGAGAATCCTCGAGTTTACGATCTGTCCGATTCATTTTACGATTTTGAGATTTATAAACAGCCTCAACTTTATTATGAAAATCTGCCCTGCTTTTATTTATGCTTACTTTTGATTGATGAGGTTCAATTTGCGAAGAGTTAAGACCATTATTTTTTCCACCCTTCTTCTCCTCCTTAGGCTCAATATTCTTGAGAATTTTCTAAAACTATTTATTCTTTTTATTAGCCTATTTTAATTATCGTTAAAGTGCAGCTTTCTCGTTAAGGATAAGTTGTATTTTGTTGTTTTCGCCCTTTCCATACACTCCAAGTATCTTCTAATTTTTCTTGGTCTTTGGAGAGCTCACTGGATTATCATCTGCATTATCTTTATTAATGCTCTACTAGTGTTTAGAGTTGTTTAGCTTATTTTTACTTTTGGATTTGTGCTTCAATAAGATTGCTTAAATATCCAATACATTTTTATTATTCACGATTGAATTAACACTCATTTTTTTAGGTAGTTTATCTTTCTCGTTTTATTTTGGTTATTGGCTCGACCTGTACTTTATCTAATTTTCCCATTTTGCTTTCAGCTACTATTTCTGTTTCTTTTTATCATCTAATTACTTATCTCCTATGCTTATATCTTATTTCCCTGACAACTATGACAAAATCTCACTAGTTTTTATATCATAATTTATATAATCTTTTAACATTTATGCCTTGAATATACTTTGAAACTCTGACTTTTTACGGTTTTACTTATTAAAAATAAGAAATGGATTGTTAGCTTACTTCATATTCATCTCTCTCCCAAGAAATGAATTAAATATGAAACTTTGGTCAAATAATGGTAACAAAACACAGTTGAACCCATACGTCGGAAACACTATTTTGAATTTAATTCGTTTATCTGATATGCTAGTTAGTTTTTATCTCCACATTTTTACATACCCTACAATCTGCATTGAGTTCGCTCTGAGTCGAATAATTTACGAAGCTAAATCACATATTGATTGCTTTTACAGAGTTTTGATATCTTATAAAGATGTTGCCTATTTGAGCATATCGTTTATTTTACTCTTTACACTGCTTTTGATAGACTTGCCTACATTCATATCCTGGAACCCTTCTGCGATTTCCTACTTTACTCAATAATTACGAGTCTGCTCTCCACAGCTTTCAGAATGCTGACCCTCTGATCAAGAGTATCGCTAATTTTATGATAGTAGCTACGATGATTTATTATCTATCTGATCTCAGCGGACAGTGTCTAACCTGCCTGCTGGTCGTTGAGTCTCTCCAAAAACAGAAGCAGATACTGGCAGTAGAATTCAGGAATCTATTTGAGTTTGCTTATTTTATTAAAGTCGCTCATCACTGGTGTCATTATTTTTAGAGCACTAAGCTTAGCTCTGCCTTCTAACTCTTTTTTGATTTAGGCCCACTACTTGACTGCCTATTATGTGCCAATGAGTCCAGGCTTGCGTTTGCCGGCTTGGGCTCCAATGTAAGGCAACATTAAAACGGAAATAATATTATAAGCAAAAAGATAAACTCCTTCTCCACGGTGCTAATCAATAAGCAAGATTCATGAGAATAACAAAATGACTATCTGTATATAATTATAAAAGTATCGATCGCTTAAGATAAATGGACGTACTAACTCTGTGTTGGGTATTCGATAGCCGATGGTTCTTTGGCATTGACTTCAAGCTGCACATGATGTGGGTGCCAATAGTTGTTGACTTACTGACAATGATCGCATACAACTTATAAGACGATGTCCCCGGCTGCTGCTCTTCTACATCCAGCGAGATAATGCTTGGGCTCATCGGGCTTGGTCATGTGTCACTACTCGCAATTGCCTACCTGAAGACGATAAAGCAGAAGCCATATCGATACCAGAATCAGGAACAGATTGACAAGTTCATATTTCGATAGTACTCGTAGCTTCATGTAGTAACACTAAGAAAACCATCTGGAGTGTGATAGGGCTTTTCGTGGCCACCATGTCATTCATCCTACTGCTGCTGGAGTGCTGCGAAGTCATCGTGTCCCCATGCGGAGGCGGCTTCGTGGTGCTCAGGTACGCATCACTCTACGCAGGACAGTCTTAGACGTCACATGCTGGGTCTATTTGGTAGCCGTGGTCATTGGCTACATCGGATGCAAAGTTTTCTATCTGTTATGGGCATGGAAATTCCCATAATGGTACCTTCGTCACAGACAAGTCATCATCTGATATAGTATTTAATTTCTATTATAATAAGCAAACTCAATATAATATGTCATATATGCTCATCAAATAGGTTTAACTTTATTATCAGGATCTTCTGCCTGCTCTGGGGATTCGGAAGTTAGGGTTCACATGCCGGTTAGTGTGAGAACATCCTTGACCTTCGTAAAGGTGAGATATTGAAGTAGAGCATGATTTGCTGAATACATCTCATTAGTACTAGTACGGTCGAGTATACTTGTTGCTAAGTGATAAGGTATAGCTAGTTTTTGCGCTATCGAGAGGCGGAATACACTATAAATGATAGTTTCGGCTCATTTCTGTACTTTTTCTCGAAATTATTAATAATTTATAACAGATAATCGAACTCAAAAATAATAAAGTAATAAACATTTTGATATTTGATATTTGATATTTCAGTCATCCAGTTAGATTCCATCGTTCTAGTATATTTCCTATTGATCTTTTTCAAATTCTTTCATAATCACATCAAGTCCAGCCTTGCTGTTTGTTCCAAATAGTTGTTGCATCTATCTTTATTCCACCATTGAATCGTAAAGCAACTAAAAATGATTTTCACGCAGCACATTATTACTAAATCTTGCTCTCTTCTATTCAAAATTATTAGGAGGTGGAAAAATAGAGTCTAACCCTATTTTGAAGCTATTCTAGACCATCTGTGGGATCACTTCCATCAAAACTGGACAGTTAAGCTATAAACATGGATTGGTGTTTATTTCGATTAACCAGGGTCGAAACTTTGAATCAATCATGAAATCAAAACCAAATATCTCAAAATTGTGACCCTTTCTGTCAGGGTTCAAGAATATCGAAGAAGCCTTCATTGAATCGTATGCTATGCTCTTCATTTGAGGATATATTGTTTTATGAAAGCTGAATCGACCTGAGTACTCATTTTGTAAATAACTTTAAAATTATTAATATGAAAGTTTATTTCCTCTTTCATACTTGCCATAATCGGGCAATAGTTTTTGGACAGCATCATTTGTGAGATGCACTGAGCTGAAGCAGTTCTTAACCGAGTACTAGTATGAAGTGGTACGAATATAACCAAATTCGTACCAGTAACCCTTGACTCGACCATTAACACACGTCATTAGCATATAGTGTCTAATATCAAACTTACGACCAAAGTACAAGAAAGGCCTATCTAGATACTCTTGCACTATGTATGTGCGATCACTACCATTCTCCAGCTTGACTCTGTTCTTGAGGATAGACTTCACCTAATCCAGAGTATGACAGACTATTATTCCATTGCCCCTGTTCGTGAACTCTCCTGGTTTTACTATCCATATATTACGTCGATGATGCTATTTTTGTTTCTCTTTTGCGTAGTATGACTTCAAGAAAGCGAAATATTCAGGATCTTCAATTCCCTTACTAATATGAAATGTTAATGGTAAGTAATCGAAAACATTTTTATCACATGCTTCATAATATCTTTTCATTGTGGCAAATAGAGCCTTTTTGTTACCAAGTAGGAAATTCATTGGAATGTGATTATGAACTTTAGTTTTCTACAAGTCCATCGAAGCAAGACAGCTCTTTTTAAATTCTCTGTTTCTTTTATCAAAATTAAATGCACTTTTCTATTCCATTTATTTATTTTAATTGAAATATTTTAACCATAAACCCGTCATTTGCTAGTTAAGAATCTTTCGATTTTAACGAAAAGACTTAGATTTGACTAAAGGCAAAGTATCTTAATCTGCAACCATATTTGGAGTTATAGCATAACTTTACTGTGATGAAAAGATTAAATTTATTTTAATTTGAGTCCAAATAAACTGAGCTTATTAAATTTTATCTGTGATGCTCCACCATGCTTATCTTCGTCTCAACAAAGTCTTTATCAAGCTTGAGTTATTGCCAGGACCTACATATACCTTAAATTTTTTATTTAAATTTTAT
>APMI01003150.1_pt1 | contig 10389 bp, 8 predicted proteins | sample 667938 | NCBI WGS metagenome assembly APMI01 (sample SAMN01084076, study PRJNA167559) | wastewater metagenome | biome: Wastewater | place: Denmark: Ejby Moelle, Odense | collected 2011-11-28
GTCGCCACCACTTCCTTGTTCGTTTCCATGGCATCGCGCAGAGCCTTGCGGAACTCCGGTGTACCCGGCTTGGCCTTCTTGAGCGCCACCGGAACGGCAGCTTCAATCAGGTGATAGGCGTCATAGGCGTGGCCGGCGAAGGACACGAAGCTGCCGGCGCCGTACTTTTCTTCGTACTTCTGCACGAAGTCGATGCCGAGCTTCTTGGACGGATGGGAATCCGGGATCTGCTTGGCCACCACTACCGGGCCGACTGGCATGATCACGCCTTCGGCAGCCTTGCCGGCCACGCTCAGGAAGGCCTGATTCACCGCTGCATGCGTTTGATAAATCTGCCCCTTGAAGCCGCGCTCGACGAGGGCGGTCTGCGGCAAAGCGGCGGGACTGCCGGAGCCCACCACCAGGATCGCGTCGGGCTTTGACGACACCAGCTTGAGCACCTGACCGCTCACCGACGTGTCGTTGCGGGCATAGCGCTCGACGGCGCCGAGCTTGATGCCGGCGCTGGCCAGCAGCGGCGTGATGGCGCCGAGCCAGTCTTCACCATACACGTCCGAGAAGCCGATGAAACCGAGGCTCTTCACGCCGTGGGCCTTCATGTGCTCGACCAGCGCACCGGCCATCAGGGTATTGTTTTGCGGGGTGCGGAAAACCCAGGCACTCTTCTCGGGCGGCAGGTTAACCGGGGAGATGGCGACCTGCGGCGTCTTGCTCTCGAAGGCCACTTCGGCAATGGCCACCGAGGCCGGGGTACTGGCCGAACCGACCAGCACGTCCACCTTGTCTTCAGAAACCAGCTTGCGGGCATTCTTGCTGGCCGCCGACGGGTCGGTGGCGTCATCGAGGACGATGTACTTGACGTTTTCGCCGGCGATCTTGGCCGGCAGCATGGCAAAGACGTTCTTCTCGGGAATGCCGAGAGACGCCGCCGGGCCGGTGGTGGACAGGGACACACCGACGGTGATGTCGGCCAGGGCTGCCTGACTGGAAAGCAGGGCCAGGGTGGAAAGCATTGCTGCGAGTTTCGTCATCCTCATGTTTCGCTCCTTTGAATTGTTTGGGTTGAGCCAGGTCGGCGGTTGCTGCCCGGCTTCTTGTTCAGTCGACTTCAGTTGCTGTTCCCCTTTTAGCGGGGCAATCAGGTAGCCAGCATGTCCTGGTGTTTGCCGCCGAGACCGAGGTAGGCCTCGATGACCCGCGGGTCATCGCGCAGTTGCTCGGCCGGGCCTTCCATCGCCACCGCGCCGGTTTCCAGCACGTAGGCGTAATCGGCCACCGCCAGCGCGGCACGGGCGTTCTGTTCGACCAGCAGGATCGACACGCCGCGACGGCGCAGCTCGGCGATGATGCGGAAGATCTCGCGGGTGATCAGCGGCGCCAGGCCGAGGCTGGGTTCGTCGAGCATCAGGAGCTTGGGCTTGGCCATCAGGGCACGGCCGACGGCGAGCATCTGGCGCTCGCCCCCCGACAGCGTGCCGGCCATCTGGACGCGGCGCTCCTTGAGGCGCGGGAAGATTTCGTAGACCTCTTCCATGGTGTCCCGGTATTTGCGGTCGCCGCTGCGGTAGCGGTGAAAGGCGCCCAGTTCCAGGTTGTCTTCCACGCTCATCTCGCCGAAGAGTTCGCGCTTCTCGGGCACCAGGCTCATGCCGCCGGCCACCAGGCGCTCCACGTCGGGCACCACTTCCAGCTTGCCGTCGAAACTCACCTGCCCCTTTGAATTGAGCAGGCCGATGATGGCCGACAGCATGGTCGTCTTGCCGGCGCCATTGGGGCCGATGACGGTAACGATCTGCCCCTCGCCGACCTTGATATTGGCGTTGGTGAGGGCCTCGACCTTGCCGTAGGCGACGGTGAGATTGCTCACCTCGAGGATGTTTTTGCCGTTCGTCTGCATCACTCCACTCCCCCGAGATAGGCTTCAAGCACGCGCGGGTTCTTCTGCACCTCGTCAGGCAGACCCTCGGCGATCTTCTGGCCGAATTCCATCACCACCACCCGATCCACCAGGCCCATCACGAAATCCATGTCGTGCTCCACCAGCAGGATCGCCATGCCTTCGCCGCGCAGCTTCTTCATCAGCTCGCCAAGGGCCTGCTTCTCCTTCAGGCGCAGGCCGGCGGCGGGCTCGTCGAGCAGCAGCAAGCACGGGTCGGAGGCCAGCGCCCGGGCAATTTCGAGGATGCGCTGCTGACCAAGCGCCAGGCTGCCCGCCTCCGCGTGCATGAACTCGGCAAGGCCGACCCGCTCGATCTGGAAGGCGGCTTCGCGCAGGATGCGGGCCTCCTCGCCCCGGTCGAGACGCCAGGCCGACGGCAGCACGCTCTTGGTGCCGCGCAGGTGAGCGCCGATGGCCACGTTTTCGAGCACACTCATCTTCGGCAGCAGGCGCACATGCTGGAAGCTGCGGCTCATGCCCAGGTGGGCGATCTCCCGCGAGCCGTGCCCGGCAATCGACTTGCCGCGGAACAGCACCTCGCCGGAGGTGGGCGTATCGACGCCGGAAAGCTGGTTGAACATGGTGCTCTTGCCGGCTCCGTTGGGGCCGATCAGGGCCAGGATCTCGCCCGCCTCGACATGCAGGTTCATGTCGTTGTTAGCCACCAGACCGCCGAACTTGCGGGTCACATTCTTCGCTTCGAGGATCACCTCGCCGGCCGCCGGCATGGCCTTGCGGGCCAGTGGCTCGGCGTTCCGGTCGATGACGCGGGTGGCGGCGCGTGCCGGCACCAGCCTGGCCAGCAAGGGCCATAGTCCGTCACGGGCGCGTTGCAGGATGACGACCATCATCAGTCCGAAGATGATCGTCTCGAAGTTGCCCGAAGCACCGAACACCTTCGGCAGCCAGTCCTGCAGCCACTGCTTGAGGATGGTGATGACACCGGCACCGGCGATGGCGCCCCACACCTGCCCTGCTCCGCCGACCACCGCCATGAACAGGTATTCGATACCTACATGCACGCCAAAGGGCGACGGATTGACGAAGCGCTGCAGGTGGGCATACAGCCAGCCGGCCGCCGCCGCGTGCATGGCCGCAATCACGAAGATCACCATGCGCGAGCGGGACGTATTCACGCCCATCGCCTCGGCCATCACCATGCCGCCCTTGAGGGCCCGGATGGCGCGGCCTTCACGGGAGTCGAGGAGGTTCTGGGTGGTCAGCGCGGCAACCAGCAGGAAGACCCAGATCAGATAGAAGATCTCGCGCCCCTCGTCCAGCACCCAGCCGAACAGATTGATCGGGGGAATGCCGGACAGGCCGGTATGCCCACCCAGGGTTTCCATGGTGCCGAACATGAAATACAGGCTGATACCCCAGGCAATCGTGCCGAGCGGCAGGTAATGGCCCGACAGGCGCAGCGTCAGCGAGCCGAGAATCAGTGCCACGGCGGCCGTCAGCAGCAGCCCGACCAGCAGCGCCGGCCACGGCGAGGCGGCCCAGGCCAGCCACGCCGGCAATTCCTGCGAGGTGGTCAGCACGGCGGTGGTATAAGCCCCGACGCCGACGAAGGCGGCCTGCCCGAAGCTGGTCAGGCCACCCACGCCGGTAAGCAGCACCAGCCCGAGAGCCACCATGGCGGCCAGCCCGATGTAATTGAGCAGTGTGACGTAAAACTCCGGCAGGACGGCAGGCGCAATGGCCAGCACGGCGACGAAGGCAATCAGGATGTTGCGGCTGCTCAGCAGGGAGGCGGTGCCGGACTGAGCGCTTCCTGCAGAAGGCAGCACGGCCGCTTGACGGTTGGCGGAGTTCATTCTTCCTCCTCGATGTGATGGCTCGTAAGGGAACGCCAGACCAGCACCGGGATGATCAGCGTGAACACGAAGACTTCCTTGTAGGCACTGGCCCAGAAGGACGAGAAGGATTCGAGCAGGCCGACCAGCAGGGCACCGGCCGCGGCAAGCGGATAGCTGCCCAGGCCACCGATGATCGCGGCGACAAAGCCCTTCAGGCCGATCAGGAAACCGGTGTCGTAATAAATGGTGGTCAGCGGTGCAATCAGGATGCCGGACAGCACCCCGATAAAGGCCGCCAGCACGAAGGTCAGCTTGCCCGCGAAGACCGGCGAGAAGCCCATCAGGCGTGCCCCGTTGCGATTGATGGCGGTGGCGCGCAGGGCCTTGCCGTACAGGCTGCGCTCAAAGAACAGCCACAAGCCGACGATCAGGGCTGCCGAGGCAAAGATCACCCACAGCTGCTGACCGCTGATCGCCAGCGCACCGAGGCTGAACTGGGCATCCGAAAACGCCGGCGTACGCGAGCCTTCAGCACCAAAGAAGAGCAGCCCGAGGCCAACCATCGACACGTGAATGGCCACCGACACGATCAACAACACCAGCACCGAGCCCTCTGACACCGGTTGGTAGGCCAATCGGTACATCAGCGGCCCGAGGGGCACCAGGATGGCCAGCGTGAGTGCCGCCTGCACGATGATCGACTCGGTCGCCGGCATTGCATAAAGCAACGCGGCCAGGGCCAGCGGGTAAGCCAGGGTCCAGCCGAGGCTGGCCGCCAGCCCGGCGCGGGAGCCGCCACGCATCGCCCGGATGCCGTCAAGCAGGGCCGCAAAAGCCCCCATGGCAACCAGCAGCCACAGGGTACCGGGCACCTTGCCCTGCTGCAGCATGGCCATGGTGAGTGCCCCGTAGGCCACGTATTCACCCTGCGGAATGAAGATCACCCGGGTGACTGCGAACACCAGTACGAGGGCGATGGCCAGCAAGGCGTAAACCGCGCCGGTGGTGATGCCGTCCTGAGTCAGGATCAGCGCAATGTCCAGATCCATCAGATCCTCCCCGTCTTGCAGGCGCTGTGAGCGGGTGCCGCACTACTGTGCGATTCCGCGCCGGCCTGAACGACCAGAAAGCTCGATGATCCGGCCCGGTGAGAGTGAAGTCTCGGGCTCATTCTTGTGTCTCCTCACATTCCTGCAAGTGAAGCCGGACGGCGACTTGGGTCACTCTTTTCCGGCAGGCGCTGCCTCTACTTGTCAGCGTGAAGAGACTTTACCGTCGACAAACTACCCTGTCAAACGTTAGTTCAACTAATTAGTTTAGAATTGTGCCGAACGGGCGTTCGGACAAACCGCAGGAGACGGCGGAAGAGCGGCGTATTGCGGGGAAAAATGGGGCTGTAGCAGCCGCTCTGCATTAAACTCGGGAAACTGGAAAGGTCATCAGATGGCAGAGCAACACGAATCACTCCCTGCAAACGAAAGCGAATCCGCAATTCTTCAGCTGGCACGCCACGAGCCCGAGCTCGGTCAGGCTGCCGTAGCCAGGCGATTAAAGGACGAGGGCTATGAGATTTCGCCCTCGGGCGTCCGCTACATTCTGCAAAAGCACGATCTGGAAACCACCGTGAAGCGCCTCAAGGCCCTGATGGCTGAATCCGGTACCGGCGATCAGATGCTGACCGACAGCCAGCGCCGCCTGCTGGAACGCAGCTCGGTGACCGCCGGCCTGCGGCGGCCGCGCAGCGCCAGCGACAAGCAGCGCGCCGGCCCCCTCGAGCGCAGCGAAATCATCATCAACGCAGCGGCCGAGCTGTTCAGCAGTGTTGGCTACGACCGCACCTCGATCCGTGACATCGCCAGCCGGGTCGGGCTGCTGCCGGGCTCGATCTACCACCACTTCGAATCCAAGGAAGAGCTCTACATCGCCGTGCACCGCGAAGGCTTCCGGCGCGTGCTCAAACGCGCCAAAGCGGCTGGAGAAGGGCTGGCCGATCCGTGGGAACGCCTGCGCAGAGCATGCGAAGTGCATGTTCACGGAATGATCGAGGGTTCGCCGGTGGATCGCATCACCGGCACCAATCTGGCGCTCATCGGCAACGAGGCCATCCTCGCGCGGGTTCAGCCTTTTCGCGAGGAATACGAACAGGTATTTCGCGAATTGATCGAAGCTCTGCCTCTCAAGCCCGGCATCGACCGCTCCCTGCTGCGCCTGTCACTGCTCGGGAGCATGAACTGGGTCTACCTGTGGTACCGCCCCGGCCGCCGCAGCCCGCAGGAAGTCGCTTCCGAAATGATGGACATGATCCGCAACGGGGTCGGGCTGCCGGCCGCGCCCTGAAAGCACTGGCAGCGCGGGCACCGGCCCCGTTCAAGCGGCACTGGCGCTGCGCTGTATCGGCAGGTGGATCGTGAAGGTCGTGCCCTCACCCACCGTACTGCGCACCGCGATGCGGCCGCCGTGCCGCTCGACGATTCCGTAGCACAGCGACAAGCCAAGCCCGGTGCCCTTGCCAACCGGCTTGGTGGTGAAGAAGGGATCGAAGATCCGGGCCATGTTTTCCGGCGCAATGCCAGCTCCGGTATCGCTGATCGCCACCCACACCTCACCGCCTTCCGCCCCGGTCCGGATGGTGATGCTGCCCTGCCCGGCAATCGACTGGGCGCCGTTGATCAGCAGGTTCATGAAAACCTGGTTGAGCTGGGACGGATAGCACTCCACCTGGGGCAGCACGCCGTAGTCACGGATGACCTCGGCCTTGTAGCGAATTTCATTGCGGACAACGTTCAGGGTGCTGTCCAGGCAAGCATGGATATTGGCCCATTCCCACACGGCCTCACCGGCACGTGAAAAATCACGCAGGTCCTGGACGATGATCCGGACCCTATCGGTGCCTTCGAGGGATTCGGCAATCAGGGATGCGATATCACTGCGCACGAAGTCTATGTCGGCCTCTTTGCGCACCTGCTGCAAACGCGCAGCGATCACCGGATCCTGCTGCAGAAGCCCGCCGCAGGACTCGTAGGCATCCAGCATCGTCAGCAGCTTGGCAGCATAGTCCTTGAGGCTACTGAGGTTGGCATTGACGAAGCAGATGGGGTTGTTGATCTCGTGGGCGACACCCGCTGCCAGTTGCCCGATGGAGGCCAGCTTTTCCGATTGCAACAACTGGCAATGGGCATCCTCCAGCTTGTTGATCAGGACTTTCTGCTCCTCCTTCTCCTTTTCCAGCGCGACCTGGGTTTCCTTGTGCTCCTCGATTTCCTGCTCCATGCGGGCCTTTGCGCCCTGCAGATCGCGGTTCATGGACTCGTTTTCGCGGAGGGCAATCTCCAGTTCCCGGGTACGGCGGCGCACCTGCTGCTCCAGCGCCAGGGTGTTCTGGAACATGCCGAAACTGCTCGTCTGGGCGTTCATGGACTGCTCGGCACGGTTCATCAAAGCCTTGACGACCTTGCCGAGGCGCACGATCTCGGCGTGCAAGGCCTCTTCGCCCCGGGGCTCCAGACGCTCAACCACGGACATGCTCCTGCGTTCTGCCAATGGCCAGCCCTGTGAGGGTCTGGTTCACGTGCACACCCCACAATTGCTCACCATACGTACTGAAACCCACAAAGTGCTCCCGCATGAAAACCTCGCCAACGGCGTCCTTGAGGCCCCGCTCGCCCATCTCGAGATTGCGCAGGATGCAGTCAAAGCCAAGTACAAGCTGGGGTGTGCCGACAGCGTTGTGGATCTGCACGACGGCCTGCTCCAGATTGGCAAGCAGATCGGTGCAGCGGGCCACACGAAAGACCAGCCCCTCCTCGATGGCGCAATAAAAGGTCAGGCTGCCATCCGGGTTGGCGCTCTGGATCGAGCGGACGTAATCGGTACCGTCGATCACGACAACCACTGGCGAGGCCGCAAACGCGTGCGGGCTCAGTGACTCCACGCTGACCCCGGCCAGGCGGGCATATTCGGCAGCCGCCGGCAGCCCGTTGATTTCCTTGACGATACGCCGTACCGCATCAGCCTCCGTCACGACCAGACGCTCGGCGAGGCAGATGAAATGCTGGGTCTTGAAGGGATGAACCGGAAAGCTCGTCCTGGCCAGCACCAGCAACGCGCAGTCAGCATGGAAGGCCCCTCCGAAATAGACCCGCGTTTCCCGGAAGTTGAGGCCATCCCCCGCCGAGCCGCCGACAAGCGGAAATTCGCCGATTCCGTCCTGAAAAGCCCGCGCCACGAGTTCCTCCTTGACCGCCAGACCATCCACCAGCATCAATGCAAAGCCGCTGCCCGGCGCGGCTGCCGGCTCCCTCGCCTCGAGTGTTTCCCGCAGGGCATAGGCAAAACGGCGACCGCCGTCAATGTCGAAATCGTGAAGATTGGTCTGTATGCCGGCTACGGCCGAGAAATGGGCGCCCGAAAAGCTGACGCCGGAAATACTGCGGTCAAGGTAGCCTGCCGGACCAAACTCGCCAGCGGTCGTACAACCGACCACCATCACATTGCCGAAGCAAGCCTTCATTTCTCCGGCAAGCGCATCCAGGTCGTAAAGGCTGGAGCAGAAAAACAGCACCAGCGCCATGTCTGGCTGGGCAACGCCCGCATGAAATTCACGCACAGCCACGACTGCATCGGACGCAGAGGAATGGGCGGAAAGGCAGGAATGGACAGCATCCATCGGATTCATCCTCGCACAGTTGATGGAATGGGCGTGCTCGGATCCGAGTTTCCACCCGGCTTGAGGCACCCACATGAAGCAGGGCTACGGCAACGCCGGGGATTACTTGAGAAGGATTGCGTGTCCGCGCCGGCTAGCTTTCAAGAAAGCGCGTAAAGCCGCTTACCGGCTCGCGGGCCGACTCCAGCAGATTGGCCGGATCGTCTGGATCGGCATAGCCGAGGGACATGCCGCACACCAGGATCTCGTCATCGCCGACCCCCAGCAGCGGATTGATGAGCTGGTGATATTGGGCAAAAACCTGTTGCGCACAAGTATCGAGACCAAAAGCCCGGGCGGCGATCATCACGTTCTGCATGAACATGCCGAGATCGAGCCAGCTGCCCACTTCCATGTCCCGGTCGAGCACGAAAAAAAGGCCCGCTGGCGCGCCGTAGAACGCGTAGTTGCGGGCAAAGTGACGCTCCCGCCCGGCGATGTCCTCCTTCGGAATGCCGAGCAAGGTGTATAGCGCCTTGCCAAGCTGGCGCCGCCGCCCGATGTAGGGCTCGCGCCAGCTTGGCGGGTAGTAGCGGTATTCACCCTCGTGCTCGACACCACTGGCCCGCTCGGCGATCAGCGCGTCGCTGACGCGCTGGCGCGCGGCGCCCGTCACCACCACTACCTTCCAGGGCTGGATGTTGGTGCCGCTCGGTGCACGGGCGGCCAGGGCCAGCACCGCCTCCAGCGTTTCCCGCGGCACCGGCGTGGCCAGAAAGCCGCGTACCGAACGCCGCGTCAGCAGCGCATCGCGAGCCGAGATGGCGCTTGCGACAGGTCCTTGCATGGCCCGACCGCCTTAACGTGCCGGACCGTAGCCGACGGGCGCCGGCGCCAGACTCAGGATGCGCTGGTAAAGCAACTCCGCCTCCTCCTTCGGCTTGATGCCGAAAAGTGGATTGTCGTTCTCGCGGAAAGCGCTGTTGATCGCATCCCAGTCTTGCGCCGTCAGCGTGCGCTCGGCAATCGGCATCAGCAGGTCTTCCTCGGTGCGCATGTGGCCCCACTCCAGTTCGAGATAGCGAGCGACGGTCGTACAGAACGCATCCTGTGCGCCGGGCTGGCCCTGCTGCCAGGCGATGAGCTGGGTCTTCAGGTCTTCGACCATCGGGTAGCCGTCCTGATGTTCCTTCTCCAGGCGGGCGATGAGCTCGTCGGCCTCGTGGCTGCGGGCGCGTATGGCGGCGAACAGGTATTTGTCCTCCTTGGGGTGATGCCAGCGGTCCGGATAGGACACGATGTAATCGAGGATGGCACGCAACAGCACAAAGTCTGGCGCCTTGCCCTCATCCTTCACCTCCTTGACGATGTAGCGCAGGCAGTAGAGCACGGCGGCAATGGCCAGGTGCTCGTCCTTGATGATCTGAATCGCTTCCGGTCTCATTGTCGCGCTCCCCTCAAACCCGTTCCAGGACCAGGGCGATGCCCTGCCCCACACCGATGCACATAGTAGCGAGGCCGTAGCGCCCGCCGGTTTTTTCGAGCTGGTTGAGCGCCGTCGTCACCAGCCGGGCGCCGGACGCACCCAGCGGGTGGCCGATGGCGATCGCCCCGCCATTCGGATTGACTCGGGGATCGTCGTCCCGCAGACCGAGCTGGCGCGTCACCGCCAGGCCCTGAGCGGCGAAGGCTTCGTTGAGTTCGATCACATCCATCTGTTCGATGCTGAGGTCGAGGCGGGCCAGCAGTTTCTGGCTGGCCGGCGCCGGACCGATGCCCATGATGCGCGGCGGCACGCCAGCGGCGGCGCTGCCAAGAATGCGCGCCCGCGGCGTGAGTCCATAGCGGGCGACGGCTTCTTCGGAAGCCAGCAGCACGGCGGCGGCACCGTCGTTCACGCCCGAGGCGTTGCCTGCGGTGACGCTGCCGTCTGGCTTCACGACGCCCTTCAGTCTGGCCAGCATCTCGGCCGAGGTGTCGGGGCGCGGGTGTTCGTCGACGGCAAA
>APMI01010304.1_pt1 | contig 10387 bp, 10 predicted proteins | sample 667938 | NCBI WGS metagenome assembly APMI01 (sample SAMN01084076, study PRJNA167559) | wastewater metagenome | biome: Wastewater | place: Denmark: Ejby Moelle, Odense | collected 2011-11-28
AGCCGGTGCGGGAGACGAGGTCTGGCCGGCTGTCGAGAAACATCCCGGTGCAGGCGATGTCGACGACGACGGGTGGGTGGCTGTTTCTCGAGTCTGGTCTCGAGCACGAGCTCGCAACGTGGCTGGACCGTCAGCGTGATGTGACGTGGCTGGTCGGTCAACCCGTGTTGTTGCGCTGGGGGGACGGAACGAAGCACTTCCCCGACGTGTTGAGCGCGCACCGGGATGGCTCGGTGACGATCTGGGACGTCCGAGCTCCGGAAGAACGCGATGACACGTTCATGGTGATGTCGACGCGTACTCGGGCAGCCTGCGCGAAGGTCGGCTGGCGTTACGAGCTGTTCGGTGGTCTCGACCCGGTGGCGTCGTTGAACCTGCGCTGGATTGCGTCGGCGCGCAGAGCGCCGGAGTGGCTCACGCCTGCCAAGGCGATTCTGCAGGGTGTCCTGGCCGATGGTGGCGGCTGTGTTGGCGATGTCATCGAGGCCGATGACGATCGAGGGTTCCTGACGTCAGCCATGTGGCACCTGGTCTGGTCGGGTGAGATCGAGATGGACCTCAACGCCCCGTGGGATCAGCGCTCGCGCCTGGCGTGGGCAACCGATGAGGTGCGGACATGAACGCCCGAGTGACGCTGTACGAGGGCGCCAACATCCTCTTCCCGGAGGGACCTCGAATCGTGGTCGCGGTCGGCCCGTTTGGGTACACGGTCCGCGATGTCACCGGCGGTGTCCACGAGGTGTCGTGGACCGACGTCCAGCCGGCACGCGCCATTGTCGACGGGCGGGTGGACGCGGTGGCTGAGTCGTTGATGGCCGTCTTGTCCGGGCTGAGCGATGACGCTCTCCAAGAGTCGCTGGACAAGCTGGAGGTCGTTCTGACCATGCGCACGGGCTTCGCTCTCGGGCACCCGGCTCTCGCGCGACCTGGGGAGCCATACTCGCTGTTCAACCCGGCCCGAAAGGTCTCGGACAGCAAGAAGTGCGAGGCGATGGCCACGATCCTTGCCCGGGAGGCGCTGCTCGATCGACGTCGTCAACGCAACTTGGAGGCGGGCAAAGCCACACCTCGGGCGAGGGTTGGCGCGGTCTCGCAGCGTCAGCTGATGAACTGGCTGGCCGACTTCGACCGACCGATCAACGGTGGGCTCCTGGCCTTGGTGGACAAGCGTCGCGTTCGCCGGCATTCCGCCTTCGGAGGTCTCGATCCTGAGGTGCGACGCATCGCCGACGACATCGCCGCCCGCATCGATGGAACCCAAGCGGTTCGCTCGATCGACGAACTTCTCCGACGCACGCTGTTGGCGCTCAAAGCCGAGGGTTTGGACTCACTCGACCCTCCGGAGTCGACCCTGCGGACCTACCTGACGCAGGCTGCTCAAGCCGCCGGGCGCACAACTCGCTCCCATACGACGAAGAAGTTGCGAGGTGTCCTGGCCCTGACGGCCTACCCCGCCCTTCGACCGGGCCAAGTCGTCGCGATCGATGTGACCCGCAGCGACACGTTCTGCGTCGACCCGTGGACTGGCAAACCCATCTCGGTCGAGATCATCACCGCACTGGACGTGTGTACGCGTGTCGTCCTGGCTCTACGGGTCGTGCCCCGCAGCGCGAACGCGATCGAGGCCGGCTTGATCCTCTATGACGTGCTGCGCCCGTTCAGCCAGGTCGTCGAACCCGGCCAGGTCCACGACTGGCGTTGGGCCGGTGTGCCAGAGACCATCGGCTCGATCGAGGACGCCGTCGCCGAGGCCGAGCGCCTCTCCGCCCGGCCCCTCCTGGGCGAGCATCCGATCCCCGGCCTGCTCCCGGATGCGATCCGCGCCGACAAGGGCAGCATCTTCACGGGCCGCTACTTCCGCGAGGTGTGCACCCTCCTGGGAATCCACCTGCTGCTCTCCCGGGGGAAGAAGCCCACCGACAACGCGTTTGTGGAGCGCTGGCACGAGACCCTGCAGCGCTGCTTGCTGCAGTTGTCCGGCCACAAGGGCCGCAACGTGTCCCAACGGGGCAGCGACGCCGGCAAGATCGTCGTCGACAAGAAGGGCCGCGCCGTCTTCAAGGGCGACGGGCCCGGCCTCACTCCGCGCGAGCTTGAGTTACGGCTGCGGGAGTTCATCTGCACCGACTACCACCGCACCCGCCACGGCGGTCTCACGGTCGTCGACCACACCATGGAAGACCGCTCACCGGCGGTGGGGATGACTCCGCTGGAGGTCTTCGACGCGCTCCTGGCCGCTGTGGGCCGGCTGCACGTCCTCCAGCGCCCGGACCTGCTCTATGACCTGCTGCCACAGCTGTGGCTGACGATCCGCCACGACGGCGTCGAGTACAAAGACCTGACGTTCGACTGCGCGGAACTGGACGACTTCCGCTCTGTCCCCAAGGGGTTCTTCCGCGACCAGGACCGTGCCGCGCCCTTCTTCATGGATCCGCGGGACCTCTCGCGGTTGTGGTTCCGTCGACCTGACACCGGCGCCGTGGTCGAGGTCCCTTGGCGGCGAGCATTCCAGCTGCAGGCGCCGATGACCGACCTGGTCCTCAAGGCTGCCACCCAGGCCGTGAAACGTCGAGGCGGCACGAACACCACCATCAACAAGGACAGCGTTCAGCGGGAAATCCTTGAGGCCGTCAACGACATCGCCTCAATCGACCGCCTCCGGGCCAACCCGGACATGGTCGACTGGAAACCCAACAAGGTCGCGGCGGCCCACCTGCGCGAATCACGATCCCAGTTCGACCACGCCGAAGCCGCCGAAGCTGGCGCCCGCGGCACCCGACGGACCAGCCGCGGTGCCTCTTCAAAGGGAACCCGCGCCGGTGCGAGCAGGTCGAGCAGTCCGCCAGCATTTGACCCGACACAGACGGCGTGGCCGACGCTGGAGTCGCAGGAGGGGGAGCCGTGAAGGCGTCACGCCTGCACGCGCAGGCCTACGCACCTCCTTTGACACCGCCGCCGACGTTGACTCGGGCTGAGGCCGGGGCAATGTCGGAGGCCAAGCGTCGTGAGTATGCCCGTGAGGTACGCCGCTACCTCAACGGCCACTACTTCGACTCCGAGCGGGATCGTCGGATCCGGCAGGTCCTGAACGACCTGATCGAAGACAACGCCCAGATGCTGACCGGGACCCGGGAGGTCGCACTCCTGACCGGCTTCAACGTCCTGGGCAAGTCCACGGTCCTGTACCAGCTGTCGTATGCCGTGCACCGCCACCACGTCGGGCCGGACGGTGACCCCGAACGTATGGCGCGGCGAACCACGACCCGCCGGTTCGGGGGCCGTGACCAGGAAATCCACCCCACCCACGCGCCGGTGCTGTTCTTGTCCCTGGAAGCCGCGACCACCGTCACCCGGTTCAACGAGCTCGTCGTCGAGGCCTTCGACATGGACAAGAGCACCGCGAAGAAGGCCTTCACTCTCGACCTGGTGCTCGAGCATGGGGTACGGCTGCTGGTCATCGACGACCTCCACCAGCTGATCCTGACCGAACGCCTCGGCCGGTACGCCCTGGACCACCTCAAAGCGATCGTGACCGCCCTGGGTGAGTACGGCATCACTGTCATCTTCTCCGGCGCGAATCTGCACGCCCACGACGTGATGAGCGACCCCCAGATCACCGGCCGCGCCTACGCGATCACCGTCGCCCCCTACGGCTCCGACACCCGCGACCAGGTCCTGGCGTGGCAACGCTTCCTCAAAGAGTCCGGCGACGTTATCGCCCCGTTCCTTCCCGCCGCAGAACCGGGCATGCTGCACAACGACCTGCCCGGGTTGATCCTGGAACGCACCCACGGACGGATGCAGGCCATCGTCAACCTCCTGCGCCAGGCCACCGTGGCGGCGATCGTGGACGGCACCTGGGCGGTCACCGAGGAACATGTGCTGGCCGTTCCCGCGTCCAAACTGACCATCGACGAACTCGCCAAGAAGGCCGACAAAGCAGCCGCGAAGCCAACCCAGCTCCATCCCACGGTCAGCGTCACCCAGCACGGGCAGGTCACCGGATGAGCGACGCCAGCCAGCTCCCCGTCGCTGTCGACATCCAGCCTGGTGAAGACATCGCCGCCTACCTGCAACGGGTCGCCGACGCCAACTACCTCGACTTTCCCGTCCTGACCGGCCACCGACGCACCGCCCGAGTCTGGGAAGACCCAGACCACCCATTGCTAGCCCGGCTCTCGTCGATCACCGGGGTCGCCGAGGAACGCCTACGGGCTGCCACGCTGAGGGGCACCTATCCGGGGATGGCGCTCGGACGCGCCCGGACCGGGCGCCGGTATGCCGGCCAACCCGCCACATGCCCCCGCGGCTGCTTTGACACGGTCGCCGCAAGGCTCAACCTGATCGTCCTCTGCCCCAACTGCGAGGACCTCCTAGTCGATCGGCTCGATCCGGGCCCACTACCGGCTCCGGTGAGTTTGCGGGAGGTTCATCACGACGTGATGACGACACTCGGTGCGACGACGTCCAGCCGGTCTGCTCGAGATCGGCTCCGGCGCCTGGAGTCGCTCATGGCCAAGGTCGAACTCGCCCTCTGGCGGAACTGGCCCCCGCTGTTCGACGGGGAGACCCAACAATGGAGAACTCGTGCGGTGCGCTGGGTGGACCGCAACGTCATCACCGGCCGGTACACGATCGCCCGCCCTCCGTCGATCACCGCCACCCTGCTCACCCTGACCTGGGATGCGGCGGCTGATCGAGCCACCGCCGAAGCGATGCTCGATGACATCGCGATCATGGCCGACCCCTGGGATCCCGACCCCCAGGAGATGCCGGACTGGCGCAACCCACTCGACGCTCGCGACGGCCTACTCGATCTCCTGGAGAACCTCGACATTCAGGCACGCCACGTCCCGACCATCCTGCGCCTGCACGATGACCCGATCATCCTTCCTGAACACCACCGCACCCACCGAACCGCCGAAGCCCTCGCCCTGACCGCCCTAGCCAGCCAAGCCCACGGCACCCCCATGACGATCGCCGGAGCCACCTCCCTCCACGCAGCCGACTCATCCCCCCGCGCCCAACGCGTCGCAGCACGCCTGCTCGATGACACAGATGCGCTCTGCCGACTCGCCGTGCATGCTGAGCGACTGCACTCCGCAGGCCTGCTTGACCGCGCTCAAGCCCGTGCAGAACTGCGCGGCATCCAACGTCTCCCGTCCAGCGCCCTCCGAGATATCCCGCGAGCCAGGCCGGCCCGCCGGCGGGCCCCACCCAAACCGGTCAAACGCCAGCATCGTGACCTTCGACAGCGCCCTCGACCCCGAAACGAAACTCCACCTACGCACCTGGTGGCGAAACCGGCTCACCAGCAGCAGCGACCTAGTCACGGCCGAGGAATCCGCCTCGCCAGCCCGCAACACCGAGGTGACTCGAGATGCTGGCTGACAACGCCGAATCCGACCTGCCGACCCTCGTCAACCTCGCTCCCGGCGAGGCCCTCGATGCCTATCTCGAACGCGTTGCTGACGCCAACTACCTCACCACGGCCCGACTGATCGAGATGGTGCGGGCCGGGCACGGCTCCACCACCGCCTACCTCATGCTCGCCCCCACACCGGCCACCCTGAAGCGGATCGCTCACCTCACCGGAGCCGCCGCCGCCGCCCTGCAGAACGCGACCTTGGCGGCCTACGACGGAACGAGCCTCGACCTGCACGGGCTCGACCCGGCCCACCAGTCCAGCTTCCGCACCATCGCCGCCCGAGGCTGGATCCCCGGCCACGGCACCCAGATCTGTCCGCAATGCCTCGCCGACGACGGCATCTGGCGCATCACCTGGCGCCTGCCCACCACGACCGTATGCCGCACCCACGGCACCTACCTGCTCGCCACGTGCCCCGGCTGCCAGCGCCCCTTCCGCGACCAGCGACACTCACCCTTGCGCATCGTTGGTTCCCAGACGTTGTGCGGCAACCCTCTCGGCCAAGGCCCACGCAAGCAATGCCGCGTCGACCTCACCACGCTCGCCGCCGAGCCGGCCGACGATGCCTGCCTCCAACGCCAAGCCCGGCAAGACACCGCCGACGCCGCCGGGGCAGTCGCCACCTTCGCTGGCCAACTCGCCGCGCCCGAGTTCACCACCACCCTCCGATCCCTGACCGCACTCCTTCTGCACCTCGCCGCAGCGTCCCGAACGCCCGTCAACCTCCCCTCCTGGGCACGCGACGTCGCCGATGCCGGCACACCTCGGGTTCGGCGCTGGAGCATCCGCCCACCCCAAGACTCCGTCCTCCGCTCACGCCCGCTCACGGCAGCCGACCACATCCTCGCCTCGGAGGACCTCGACACCGCGGCAACCCGGTTCGGGTCCTGGCTCGAGCACCTCCACGACGTCCCCGAAGGCCGGCTTGGATGGCTGGCCGACCACACCCGCATGACACCGACCCTGACGCGGCTCGTGATGGCCGCCCACGCACCGCGCCGTCGCCTGTCCCATCTCCTCGACCAGCAACCACCGCTCACCGCCTCGACCCGACAGATCCCGCAAGTCCTTCCCCAGCACCTCGTCCGGGACCACCTCGGCGGGCTCTTCGACTCCCGCCCCGCGACTATCGGCCTGTTCGCATCCCTCTGCCTGGCCAAAACCCACCCGCACGTCCACTCGTGGGCCGACGCCGCGCGAGAACTCCGGCTGCCACCCGAACTCGGCGAACGCACCGCCCGCGCCTGCTCAGCGTCGATGACCGCGTCGCCCGCCGACGTCGCAGCCGCCCTCGCCCGGGCTGCTCGCCGGCTCGAGATTGACTACCGGGCGATGGAGGACCGCGTCCAACACCTCGCACGAACCAAACGCTGGTTCCGTCGATGGTCTCGTCACAACTGCCGAGGTACCCGCCCCGGGAGCCGCGCTTACGCCCTGCGCTGGCTGTGGCTGGAGGTCGCGCACGGTCACCCCGCGACGGTCGCGGTCGCGGCCAACCCTCGGTCCTATCGGAAGTTCGCCCGGCTCCTCACCGAGGAGCAGGCCACAACCTTGGCCGGCGCGATCGCGACATCGCCGCACACTACACAGGAGTCCAGATGAGCCCACGAGCCACGATCCCGCTCAACAGCGACATCAGCGCGGCCCTCGCCATGTTCTTCCACGGAGGTGCTGGCCCCAGCCACACTACAATCACGACCGTCTTGACGGGTTCCGGCTACGGGGACGACTACGTCTACACGCCCAGTATTCAGGGCAAGAACAAGGAGCAGAGAGTCCTCCAGGCCCTGCGGATCGCGCAGCGAGAGCCAGCACGTGCCCGACACCTCGTTGATGAGCTGCTATCTGCCCTCCGTGTAGCGGGCCTTATCGGCAGCGACGCTGCCGGGGAAGATGTTGACCGTCTCAACCGGGCCCTGCGCTCCGCCGGTTGGTACCTCACCGACGACGGACATCTTCAACCATTCGGCAATGTTGACCTGGACACCGGCGGTCGCCCCGCCCTGGACGAGCAGCTCGAGCGTCTGCGCCGCTCCACTGCCGATCCCGCCCTTCTCATTGGAACCGCCAAGGAGCTCCTCGAGTCCGTATCCAAGTTCGTCCTCGAAGAGCTCGGCATGCCGGTGGGCAACAAGATGTCCTACGACCAGTTATGGCACCTCGCTAGGGAGCGGCTCGGGGTGCTGCCCCAGCAGGTCGACCCCAACCTGCCGGGCGTCGATGCCATTCGCGCGATCCATCAGTCAACCTGGAACATCGCCGACCAGGTCAACAAGCTCCGGAACCTCCAGGGAACCGGCCACGGCCGGACCCTGCCCACTGGTGTGTCCGAGGATCTGGCAATGCTCGTCGTGCGTGAAGCCGCCACCGTCGCGGACTACATGCTCGCCAGACTCGATCGGGAGAAGGGCTGACGTGCCTAGCCAAGGTGCCCTGTTCGGCGGGCCAGATCGGGATGTTCCAAAGCCCTCCCGCCCGGACGAACTGGAGGTCCTCATCACCGTCAAAGCTGCGCCCAACCCTTCAGCGAAAGCGGGCGAGACGGTATGCGTGGCCGGACTGGGGCTGTCCCGCGGCCGCACAGAAGCGCGGTGGATCCGCCTGTACCCCATCAACTTCCGATTCCTTGAGCAGGACCAGAAGTTCAAGAAGTACGACATCATCCGAGTCAGGGCCGTGCCCGCCACCGGCGACTCCCGCGTCGAGTCATGGCAACCGGACATGTCCACCATGGTGGTTATCGACCACCTCGATCCCTGGAAGCGTCGTCGAGCACTTCTCGACCCAACGGCTTCGGACACCATGTGCGAACTGAACCGGCAGAACCAGCGGGCAGCGGTGGCGCCATCGCTAGGGCTCGTCCCTGTACGGGAAGTGCTCGATCTGCGGATCACCGACCACGCCGGCTGGACACCAGAAGAACAGGCCAAGATCGACGCCTACGTCAACCAGATGGACTTGTTCGACGACTCCGACAAGAGCCCACTGCAGGCCCCGCGACTTGAGGGTCACTACCGATGGAAGTGCTACGACGCTCAATGCAAGGGCCACGATCAGAGCATCATCGACTGGGAGTTCGTCGCGCTCCAACGCCGCCTCGGCGACAGCCCCGCGGCCGCCGTACGTGCCGCGCTCAAGGAGAAGTTCTTCGACATGATGTTCAAGCCGCCCCGGGCACCTGCCTTCTTTGTGGGCAACCAAGCCAAACGCCGCCACGTGTTCCATGTGCTCGGTGTGTACTACCCCAACTGAGCGAGCTCCTCGAGCACGACTGAGCGATGGCACCGCTCCTCGTCCCGCTCGAAGCAGAGCAGGGCGACATGATGCTCCTGCCTCCAAGAGGCGAGCTCACCAAGCGCGCGTCGCGCCTCGGGGGTCCGAAGGCCAGCCCGATAGCGTGCCCGCCCGACCTCCAACTCTGCGCCGGCAAACAGTGGCCGGTTCTCCTTGGCATTGCCCAAAGACCGCAGATGTTCGTATCGCACCCCGATGTCTCCGAGAGCCGCGCCCAGGCGCGTCTTGCTGAACCCCTGCTTCCGGCTCAACGGTGTGAGGCGGACGTCGGCGACCAGGTCAATGCCGGCCGCTTGGATCGCGTCGACGAACGTTGCGATCTCGCAGCCTTCATACCCGACGGAAGACACCCGATTCGGCCGAGCCGGCAGCAGCGCGTCCACGGTCGTCTCCAGGGCGTCCGCGATGGCGGCGATCCGAAACACTCCAGGCTGTTCGACGTGCCCCTGCTCGAGCTTTCGCAGTGTCTCTAGTCCCACCCCCGAGGCCGCTGCGAGTTGCCTCTGTGTGATGCCGAACTCCCGACGGGCTTGGGCGATCGCGGACCCAAGCACCTGACTCCGGGACGGATGAATGGAAGACTGGGGGATCACGAGAGTAGTAAAGCATTACGACCTCGACAGAGTCCGCCTCGGGGCTGAGAGGAGCGCTCGTGCCTCACCCCGCGTCGGCCGCGGCATCCACGACCTCGACGCCGCCCGGCTCACTGACGCTGTCACCGGCCTCGTCGACGCCGGGCTGGTGGACTACAAGGAGCGCTGCGACACCCTGCGACCCATCACCCACCCCCCGCGGCTGCCCCCTGGCCAAGGACCGGCTCCCCGCCATCGACGATCACCCCAAGGCGCGAGTTGGCGTGGATGTCGACACGGCTGACTCACGGGCCCGCGTTCACTGGCCCACGCCCCTTCATCGCCGACCGACACGTGCGCGCCTTCGACACCGCCATCGACCCCGAGACCCGCCTGGTCCTCGCCGAGACCGGGCAGCAGTTCCTCGCTGACGCCGACGTCATCACCATCCCCACCACCCAGGCCACCTGGGCCGCCATCACAAGGAGATACGGATGACACCGATCAACCATCCCGCCCTGGAAGACCTGCACCAGCGCACCACGGCGATGCTCACCACGATCGACGACACCCCGCTCGAGCGGGACCACCTCCACTACCCGCACCACTACGAAGAGCTCCGACTCCTGGTCGAGGACTGGCTCACCGCCACCACGGCCACACCCCGGCGTTCCCGGAGCAGACCTGGGTCATCACCCGCCACGGGGCCGTGGTGGGTGTCTGCACGACCGCCACCGCCGCTGCCCTGACCGCTGGGATCCCTGATCTCGCGTTCACGCCGATCAGTCTCGACTCGACCGCGATCGAGGACCTGCGCGCAAGCTGGTCCACCCCACCGTCTCCACCTTTTGCGGCACGGGAGCGGTGATGCGCGGGATCAGTCGCGAGGTTCTCGCCCGCGACGCCGCCTGGTCCCTGGCCGACGGCTCCTGCAAAGACCTCACGATCGCGTGGGGTCGGTGGGAAGACATGTATGCCGCCGCTCTCACCCCCGCGGCTCGCCTCGCCGCCCTGGCCGAGCCAGCCTCAGTCTGCTCCGCCTGCCCGATCGCCGCAGAGTGCGCCGACCTCGCCGAGCTCTCCGGCTACACCG
>APMI01011153.1_pt1 | contig 10387 bp, 8 predicted proteins | sample 667938 | NCBI WGS metagenome assembly APMI01 (sample SAMN01084076, study PRJNA167559) | wastewater metagenome | biome: Wastewater | place: Denmark: Ejby Moelle, Odense | collected 2011-11-28
GAAGGAATGCCGGTGTATGATGTGGCTGCATTTTTTATCCAGGGTCTGCAAAAAGGTGCGCTCTCCATGCGCGCGGCAGCATTTTCGTACAATCTTTTCCTTGCACTTTTCCCGGCTATAATTTTTTTCTTTACCATCATTCCATATATCCCAATACCCGGATTTCAGGATAACCTGCTGGAAATGCTTCAGAATTTTATACCCAAAAAATCATTCGATGCTGTTGAGGGTACCTTGTTTGATATCGTAAAACGGCCTCATGGCGGTTTATTATCGATCGGATTCATCATGGCCATGTATTTTTCAACCAACGGAATACACAGCTTGATTGAGGCATTTAATCAAACGCGGCACACCATTGAAACGCGTTCATGGATCAGGCAGAGGCTTATTTCGATTATCCTGGTATTTATACTTTCGTTGCTGGTAATTGTTGCCATAGTGCTTATTACGCTCGGGCCTGTGGCGCTTGCGTTCCTGGTAAAGCATGGTATGCTCAGGGTGAGTTTTAGCTATTACCTCATCATTGCCGGAAAGTGGATAGTATCATCAGCCCTGCTGTTCTTTGCTTTTTCGTTTTTGTATTACCTGGCACCGGCTGCCCAATCGAGGTTCCGGTTTATCTCGGCAGGCAGCACATTATCGACAGTGCTGACGGTGCTGGCTTCGGTAGGGTTCAATTATTATGTCAACAGCATTTCGCGTTACAACACCTTATATGGTTCCATAGGGACGTTGATTATTATCATGGTTTGGATTTATTTCAACGCCATGATAATACTCATAGGATTTGAACTGAATGTGAGTATACAGAAGGCTAAAAAGAGGTATGTGAAACCTATACGAAATAATCAAGTACGGGCCTCAAATAAGTAAAGATATTAGAATCCTATTCTATTTTTGACACTTCTTTAGTCGTCTTTCTTAACTATTTTAATGCCATCCATCTAGTTAATGAATGCACTCGAGGCTTGACTCATAATTATTCCTGTCTAAATTTCCGCTACATTTGCACCCCGACTTCTAAGAAGTATTCATGTTAGCTGATTTCCGAAAACTTATCCGCCTCTCGGCGATTTATGGATTAGGTACTTTGTCGACCAAACTGGCAGGCTTTGTGCTTATTCCTTTGTACACCAGGAGTTTTTCGGTAACACAGTTCGGAATTCTGGGATTGCTCGAAGTAAGTGCAGCTGTGGTAATTGCAGTGTTTGGGTTTTCGCTGTATTCGGGTTTCTTCCGCTGGTATTGGGATAAAAGTGCCGAAGGTAAAAAGGAATCCTTGTTTTTTACAGTCACCGCTTTCCAGGTTGTGATAGTATTGCTTGGTTACCTGCTACTCTTACCTTTTCTGAAATATTTTTCGGTACTCATTCTCGACTCGGCAGATTATTCCTCCCTGCTTAACCTGATGCTTATCTCATCGCTGCTCCAGGTTGTGTTGCTCATGCCTAATACGTTACTCAGGCTCCAGGAGAAACCATGGCTTTTTACCCTGGCGAACCTGCTTCAGCTTATGTTTAGCCTTACTGTCACAATATATTTCATTGTCTACAGGCATGCTGGTATCGAAGGTGTGTACTACGGACAGATTGCAGGCAGCCTGGCATTTGCAGCAGTATTGGCAAACTATAGCATACGAAATATGGTTTTCAGGTTTGAGCGCAATTTGCTGCGTGATATACTTTTGTATTGTTCGCCACTGTTTCTGTCGGGCGTAGCATTAGTAATGCTTAATGTAACCGACCGGTATTCTTTAAAAGTTCTGGGCAACCTGGCTGATGTCGGGCTGTATTCCTATGGTTTTAAACTTGCCAATACATTAAATGTTTTTGTCATCACTTCGGTGAATTTTGCTATTCAGCCCATGATTTTCCGGATGATGAACGATAGCAACAACAAACCTTTTTATGCCAGGCTGCTCACATACTATACCTTCGGAACCATGATCATTGCTTTGGCAATGATGCTATTTAGCCTTGAAATCACAAAACTTTTTGCCCGGCGCACGGAATACTTCGATGCATGGTATATCTTTCCCTTCATAATATATTCCATTATTTTTGGAATGATGAAAGACGTAGCAACTACGGGCCTGAGTATTACTAAAAAAACAAAAACAATTGCCATCACGGTTGTAGTAACTGCTGTTTTAAATTTATTGCTTAATATTGTGCTCATTCATTGGTTTGGCAATCAGGGGGCCGCATTATCAAAGCTGCTTTCTATGATGGTGTTCTTTGGGCTTACCTTTTATTTCGCACAAAAAGCATATCCGATTCCGTATGAATTGAAAAGGGTAGTTCTGATGCTTTTGGTTGGTGCAGGAATATACTGTGTTTCTCTGCTTTTCAACAGCCTGGAGGTTGTTCCTAGATTGTTGGTTAAATCCTCACTCATCCTCATATACCCATTTGTCCTTTTTTTGCTGGGGTTTTACGAAGACGAAGAACTCAAAGGCTTGAAGTCGGGCTGGAGCAAATGGCGAAATTTATCAGCATTCGCCGAGAATTTCCGACGGCTCACAAATATGTAAACCGAAAATGATAAAAATGCAAAATATAGTTATACTGGGTGCCGGCTCAATCGGCACAGCTTTAGGGAATTCGCTTGCTGTACGCAATGATTTGAATGTGACTTTATTATCAGTTGAAAATGATGTTGTTGATACAATTGCTAACACGCACTTCAACCAGAAATACTTTCCGAACATAAGGCTCATTCCTGCACTCAGCGCTACAACTGATCCGGCAGTATTAAAAAAAGCAGATATTGTTTTTATCGCTATCCCGTCGGTTGCAGTGGTTAAATATGTCCTCGAGATCAAACATGTTCTCCCCGAAAATGCAATCCTGATAAACCTGGCTAAAGGTTTTGGATGTGAGGACAAGATTATTTCAGAGTGCCTGAAAGGCATTGTAGGTAATCCGGTTTGTGCTTTGAAAGGACCATCTTTTGCCCGCGAGATAATTAATAACAGTCCTACGGCCTTTACGCTGGCTTCAGCAGACGCCGGACTTTGCAGGGGGCTGGAACCTGTATTTGACGAAACCAACATCTTTGTTGATACTTCGACAGATCTGTTAGGTGTTGAAATTATCAGTATTCTTAAAAATATTTATGCTATTCTTATCGGAATAGTTGACGCACATTTCAATTCACCCAATCTTCGGTTCATGATGTTTACCAGGGCATTTAATGAAATGCGTAATATTCTGGTGCATTTCGGCGGACAAGAAGAAACTCTTTTCCATTATTGTGGCATTGGCGATTTTGGCCTCACAGCACTCAACGACTTAAGCCGTAACCGGACACTCGGATTATTAATCGGGAAAGGCTTTTTTAATGAAGGGATTCCCAATAAAGTTGTTCTGGAAGGCAGGATTGCCATGAGTATAATTCTCAGAAAACTGGTTGAAAGCAATATGCCCGAAACTGGGTACCATATGATGCTGCAGCTCGATAAGATTTTTACAGGCGATACAGATATTGCGGGGTTTGTTAATAAGCTGATTAATGAGCGGTATTAATATTGTGTTAATAATTTTACCTATATTGATTTATTAAGCTTTTGTTCGAGCCAGGTTTAGTTTTCTGCAAAAGTCTTGAAATAAAACATTTATCTCATTTTTGTAATAAATATACACTAATATGTATGTGAATAGCATTTGGAATAACCTGATTAAATTTAAGTTGTGAGTTGTTACAAAATACTCTGAAGCAATCACAAGCAGTGTTACAATGAAAGGTAGCCATATAAACTTCATGGCATTAAATCTGAAAGTGAAAAACTTTCGTGCACCAAGATAAAGAAGAAAATTTTGAACTATTTTAGTTAACAAATTAGCTGCTATAGCTCCCCAAATGCCAAAATGCTTAATCAAAATAATTGAGATAAGTATTTGAACAACTGCAGTAATAAGATACATTTTTGGTAATATGTTTGTCTTTTTGAAAATGTAGATTGGAGTCAGAAAATAGTTGTATAACCCTCTTGAAATAAATCCAATATTCAAAACTGAAAGAAAAATAAAACTGGCCTGGTAATCTTTACTAATTATTAATGGAAGTATCAGAGGGATAAAGAATGTGGAGGCCGGAATAATAAGGAGCGCAACAGCATTAAACCCGCTAAAGTATTTATTGAGTTCAGGTGTAGAGGCAGTGAGTTCCTGATCTTTGATTAAGGTATAAATTTTCGGAGAAATAGAACTTCCCATTCCATTCAAAATAAATTCTATCAGTAAAGTAAACTGAAATACCAGTCCTAGTATTGCCACATCCTGAAGAGTCATGAAATAATTCAGGATGAAAGGATATATATTTGAGATACTCCACGAAAACAGGAAAAAAATCAAAACCGGAATTGAGAAATTAAGTGCCTGCTTTAATTCGTCTCCAAATTGAACTCTAATTGCGGATTGCTTATTAAATGAAATAAAAGCAATTAGGAAAATCCCAACTCCGGAAAGCATTCTACCCCACATGGGCCCAATTAAAGTATTTGGGAAAAGAAACAGCCCGGTGAGTGAGAAACCAATGGTCATAGCAAAATTTGCAATGTTTACAAGGGCAAAGCGAGTTGGTTTTTCTTGATTTATCAATAGGTTCGAGTATGTTTTAAAATAACTGTTGCAGAAGGCGGTGAGTACTGACATTAACCCATAGGGATAAAAAAGGATATCTTTTCTTTTAAAAATTAAACTGAATAAATTTTCGCCGAACAATACAAAAATCAGGGTAATAAAAAGGCCCCAGATAAGCAAATATCCTGTAATGGCACTAATTTTCTTTTTAAATATTGCGACGTTTTTTTTGCTGTCGAAATAACTTATACTTATATAAGCATCAAGCCCAAGGTTTATTAGCACTTGCAAAAAACCGGTAAAACTAACAAATATTACCAGTGCCCCATAAAGCGATGTGGATAGAAAACTGGTGTAAAATAAAAGCAGAAAAAAGCCCGATACCAAAGGAAGTGAGCCTATTACTGTATAAATGAAAGAAGATTTAACTAAATTTTTTGAAATCATATAGAACGAGCATAATGCAACAGGTTACAACAGCGAATAGAAATCAATTGCTTAGCTTGAAGATCGAAATACTGCATTGTTCAAAATTTCGCAATTGCAACTAAGCCGACTGATTTATAGATTTTCCATTTCCTGGAAGCAAAAGCATTCTTTTTTTGAAAAAAGTAGTACCATTTTATTACTTTATCGAAAATGGTAATTTTAGAGCGATCGACAAAATATAGGCTTTCGAAACTGAACCCCGCTTCAGTTATTACTTTAGCCAACGTAAAAGGCGTAAACCAATATTTATGATCAGTATTAATTTCTTCAATTCCTCTTTTAAAATTGTACATATTCCTTGAACTAAGTGCATTTGGAACTGTAACAATCAGGTATCCGGCTTTTTTAAACTTCGAATGGATTTTCGATAGAAATGCTACGGGGTCCGGTATATGTTCCAGGATTTCTCCTAATAAAACATAGTCATAGGTTTCGTCTTCAATTTCTGGATTACTTGATTCAAAAAGATCGTAGTAATAACAGTTCTTTATATTAAGTTTAGCCAGTTTTTCAATTCCGGCTTTGTTATTATCAATGCCGATGCATTTCCTGCTGATCTTCTCCAGTTTTTGTTGCAAGTGGGTATTGTTTGCAATTTTCTCTTCAATCAAATTTTCATGGTCGCAACAGCCAAAATGAAGAATGCTTTTTTTTGTCAACAATGAATCGAGTAAATCAGCCCGATTCGGGATATATGATTTTTTTTCAAAGATGAATTTTTCGAGATTCGAAAAAGACCGGCCTGATAAGAATTGTTCCAGGTGGCTATTTGTTTTTATTGCTGGTTCGAACATTGTTGTAGAATTGTAATGTTTGTATGGTCATTATTTCTTTTGAAAAATTACGAATAATTTTATTGCGGCCTTTCTGACCCATAATCATCGCTTCATCAGGATGTTTAAGGATATATTTTATGGCGCTGCTGATTGATTCAATTGATTCTGGATTAATTAACAACCCATCATTTTTATCTGATATTAATTCGGGGCCACTGCATGTGTCTGAATATATGGTTGGCAACCCTGTAAGCATTGCCTCCATAGGTGCTAAAGCAAAGGCTTCGGCAAAGGAAGGAAAGACCGCTGCCTTAGCGTATTTATACTGATTCAATATTTCTTCGCGTGTAACATGCCCATTAAAAATGAAATTATTATGCAGTGCGTCTGGTATAATTTCCATCAGTTCTTGTTTAACTGATAAGCCGGTTGCAAGTTTTACGGTGTCTTTCCCATTAATAATTAATGTTGCATCCAACCCTTCTTCAAGCAATGAGACCATGGCTTTAACCAGTTCATATATTCCCTTTTTTGGGGTTAAGGTCCCCGAAAAAATAATTGGATTCTGTATAGATGCTAAACTATTATAACCTTCTGATGTCAGTGATTGTGACTCAAGGGAGTTGATTTCTAGACCGTTGTAAATAACCGAGATTGGTTGTTTGATTTTGTAGATTGCAGACATTTTGTTAGCTGTAAATTCAGAAACAGCACAATAACGGTTAGCTCTTCTGTACAAATTCCATTCATAAAAAAGTGTTTTCTTTTTTAAGGGGATATTTAGTATAGAGCTGAAATATGTGTTGTTCCCATGAGCTCTTAAAACGAGCGGCACACCAAATGTTGGGAGTACTGATATTAATCCGTAGGAATCAGGACACTCAACAAGATCAATTTTTTTTTCTTTTACCCATTTGCTTACAATTTGCCAGAGTTTCCAGAATGCGGTAAAAACAGAAAAGCTATTTTTAATATCAGCCCTCAGCCTGTATATCTCAACACCTTTTTTAGTTTCAAAATCAGGCGAGCTATAGCCATGGTGGTATACTCCAATTACTTTAACTGCTTGATTATTTGCTACTAATCCTTCAGCAAGTAATTGAGTCATTGTGCCTATCCCTCCGTGTGGCCCTTCGGGGTATTCATTACAGATAAAACAAATGTTCATTGAGATGTTTAACTTTAAAGATCGCAAAAATACACCAGGTTAATTTATTTCGTTTAAAATACTCTTTTTTATTATGAAAGTAACACAAGTGTTAAATTCAAAGCCAACTGCGTGCTCAAGGTTGATGAATTTAATTATTTCAAAGATTCATCAGCATAATATGCTGTACCATCTTTTTGTTATCAAAACGTGTTTTTAAGCAAAGAATTGTACGATTGTAATTTGATACAAAAGCTTTGTATTAAAAAGCATTTTTAAGCGTTCCTTATTTTGAATGCACTTAAGTTAATATATTCATTAAGAATCAAATGATGCTCATAATGAGCTAAATATATTTGCTAATGATGGCATGCAGATTTTGTTCCCTATTTGAAAGTGAGTATTGATTTAGAATACGGTTTCGGGCATCACTGCCCGTGCTTAACGTAAAAGCCTTGCGTAATGCATTATTTAGCTCAATGATATTTCTCTTTTTAACAATAATTCCTGTATCGCCTATTGCATCGGGTATTCCGTTTACATTAGACCCTACAGGTATGCATTCGCAAAGCATAGCTTCTCCCAAACTTACAGGCATTCCCTCTGTTATTGAAATTTGTAAATATACTTTAGCCTTGTTAAAATTGTTGTTCAGTGTTTCGTTAGGGCAAAAGGAAGGTATAATTGTTAAGTTTGTGACTGATTTTACGTTATAATTTTCATCAATCCATGCGTGGTAATTTCTGTTTGTACCGATGAGTACAAAATCTTTGTCAGGATTAAGTTTGGCGAGCTCAATAAAAAGGTCAAAACCTTTATTGTAAAAGTCAGCTTCCTTGTTCATGGTCCCAACCGTTAGCACGAGGTTGTTCACTTTTTCAATCGCTTGATTTCGGTCAATACGCGAAGTATCAATGCCATTGGGAACAACAACGATATCGCCTTTTATTTTTTTAACGTAATGCTTTATGCCATCAATATGTGGATTTTTAGAATCATAAAAATAATTTTCATGATAAATAAGGGAGGCGTGATTGGGCAATATCAAGTTTGCATTTCGTAAAGCGTACTTCACACTCAGACCTCTTAATTTTTTCAAATAAACCCCTTTTCCAAGTTTTTTATAACAAATTGATTCCTGACCACCTGCAATTACAATTGTTTTTTTCTTCGTGTGCTTAGCAACAAACACCATTATGGCAGCATGATAGTCGCCAAACCAACAAACAAAAGCGTCAGCTCTTCGTGCATTGCCGAATAGAAAAAATGCGAGATTAGCCAGGCTTAAGAAATAGTTGATTTTGCTTGTCGATTGATTAATTAAGAAAGGAATAACTGAATAATTTTTCTCAAGAAGTTGCTGGTCAGTTGAAATAAATGATGAATTAGCCGGTTTTATATAAATAAGTGTCTTTTTGTCTTTCATCTGTTTCAGCAACGTTAATTTGTTAAACTTTGCTCTTCTATGCATATTTTTATGCCATGTTCAAAACTGGTAACAGGTTTCCATGCCAATTCATCTTTAACTTTTGAGATATCAACATAAACATCCCATGTTTCATTTTTTCGTTCAATATTAGAAGCTTGGTAAGGCTTGTCAATACCAGATGCGGAAAGAATAGTTTTAATTATTTCTTCAACGCTAACCGAGTACCCAGAACCAATATTATATGTATTGAACGATTGCTGACGGAAACTCTTAATTATTGCGTCAATGAAATCGTCGATAAATAAAAAATCCCGTTTAGGCCTCAAATCCATTACTTCTATTGTACCGACTGATGTATCAAATGCTTGTTTTATGATTTTTGGTATTAAAAAATCAGTATTCTGGTTTGGCCCAAATATATTAACAGGTCTGAAAATTGTAACAGGGAATTCAAACGTAGTTGAAAAGTATTTGCATGCCTCTTCGGCCAGAAATTTACTGTGGTTATAAGGGCTGGCAGGATTTATGGGGTGATTTTCGTCTACTGGTAAATATTGAGGCGTGCCATATACATAAGAACTAATGTATGTAAGAGGACAACCCATTTTTCTGCATAATTCAAGAATGTTGATGGTACCAATAACATTTGTTTGGTAAAATGCTAGAGGCCTATCCCAACTCTCTGGTACAAATATCAAAGAAGCAAGATGGATTATATGATCAAGTGAGTTAAAATCGAATTTGTATATTGATATATCACCTATATGATGATCGAATTCTTCAACAATAAAACCTTGTCTTCTGAGTGTATTAACCAAACGCCTACCGATGAATCCATTACTACCGGTTACCAGGATTCTTTTTTTGTTACTTACATCCATGGCATTATTTTTTCTTTTAGGATTTCAAGGTCATCTATGGCTTGCATATAGTCGTCGGGTCGGCCGATGTCAAGCCAATAGCCCTCATATTTTTGGATAAGCACATCTTCATTTAGTTCTAATAACCTGTACATGAGGTGGTCAAAACCAAAAAAGGTATCTTTAGGGATAAATTTTAAAATATTACGGTTAGCCATGTTTATTCCCATACAAACGGTATAATCACGTTTCGGCTTTTCAATAAATTGAGTAAGCAATCCTTGTTTATTTCTTTCCAATACTCCATATTCACTTACTTCTGTACGATTGTAAGCAGAGATTGTAAATATTTTACCTTTTTGTACATGATTATCATAGAATTGACTAAAATTTAAGTCGGTTATGACATCACCATTCATAACTAGAAAATTTTCAGGTAAATCATTTATCAGAGTTAACGGACCCATAGTACTCAATGGTTTATCTTCAAAAGAATAGTCAATTTTTAAATTCCATTTAGAGCCATCTCCAAAAAATGCTTTAATTATTTCGGCCTGGTGATTTACAGTCAAGGTGATATGGTCAAAACCATGAAAAGCGAGCTGGCGGATTATTATTTCTAAAACTGGGTATTCACCTACAGGCATTAATGGTTTTGGTAAAACGACAGTATATGGACGGAGTCTTGCACCTTTTCCCCCAGCAAGAATTATGGCTCGTTTTGTCATTGATTATAGTAAGGTTTTATCTGGATGTTTGATTATTAAGTAATTTCAGCTAAACTCAATTACGTTCTGAAGCATATATACTATCGAGTATTGTTTTTTTTGCAAACCTAGTTAAAAATTGAATCCGTAAGCAGAATTTGCGTTGAACTCAAATGAAGAATTTTAAAAATCAACTGAATTTTTTTTCAAGCAATTATGTTTTTCTTGGATTAATGAAATAGAATTTGTCTGCTTCATTGATCAATTTATTTAATATTTTGCTCATCCGTAAATGTACCACAAAATAAAAAATGATTATCTTGACGAAAAAATTTTGACGTGAATCTAATCAAATTTATCGAAGAATTCCCTGATGAAACGAGCTGCAGGCTG
>APMI01017741.1_pt1 | contig 10385 bp, 9 predicted proteins | sample 667938 | NCBI WGS metagenome assembly APMI01 (sample SAMN01084076, study PRJNA167559) | wastewater metagenome | biome: Wastewater | place: Denmark: Ejby Moelle, Odense | collected 2011-11-28
CCGTCTCCAAGTCCAGATCGTGTCGATGCATGACGGAGAGCAGGATTTCAAGAGGGGGCTGTTCCGTTTGCAACGACGCTCGCAAGCGATCACAGACCTCTGCGTAGATCGCGGCATCGACCCCAGCGGCGCGGTGTTGCACCAAGATCAGGCTACGGAGGTTCTGCGCAAACAGCTCAGGGATATCGGAATCCACAATGCGGACGGTGGGGATGCCCGCGTCCAGGTAGTAGCGCTCCTCGATGGCATGCCTAGCACGCACGGCCGCCTCCTGCACCTCGGCACGGCGGGCCGGGCGGCGACCCAGCGGGCGACGCTGAAACTCTTCCTCCGAAGCCTTGACCGTCCAGTTCACGCAATAGGGGCCGTGATCATCGGATAGGAACAACAGGAAATCTCCAATGAATGGCGCTGGCACAGGAATCCGGTCGGTACCATCCGGGTGGTCAATGAAAATCCACGGGAGCCGATCGATCATGTCCAGGCGCTCGCACACATCAATCGTGCCGCGCAGAGCCGGTAGCTCAAGCCCCATGGCCAGACTGTGGCCTGCCAGCGGATGTGGCGTTGATTCCGTGGCGAGCATCCGCTGCTCTTGAAGTTCGAAGAGCTGCGGATTGAACAGCGCCAGCAACAGGACCTTTTGCTCGACCAGGGACAAGGTATGGCAATAGCGATCCAAGCGTTCCGACCAGACTTGTGCTGGCCGACTCCTGGAAGGGGCCTCCTCCCGCGTGGCGCGAATCGCGGGATCGTACTGTTTGCCCCATTGGGGTGGATCCTGACGACGCAGGATTTCCTTCAGACGCGCCAGGGTCAGTTTGATGGCTTTGGGCATGCCGGTTCCTTTCCGACCGGGCTCACCGGCCTGAAAACTCGATAGGGAAAGGAAGGCCCTTGACGCGCACAGGAGGCGCGAGTAGATTTCAATCACTGTGAGAAAGAAATCTGAGGGTCTTCCTCAGTACGAAACGCCGCCAGCCTGCCAGCCGGTGGCGTTTTTGTTTGTGCTCATGCGTTCATGTGGTCATCGCCCTCCCAGACACTTTGTTCTTGCCACTCGGATGAACATGGGTAATCACTGAGGCAGCCCCCCACCTTGCTCGCGACGACTGGCCAGCGCCTGGGCTCGCCGCCGACTCAACCACAGTGCAACATCACGCGCCAGCGCGAAGCTGCCGCGCCGATGCTCAATGCGGAACACAGGTACAGGGACCGTTCCGCGCACCAGCGCCTGCTGGAATGCACCTGACGATGGATACCCCAGCTCCTTAATCAGTGCGGTCGAGCCCAGTACTGCACCGTACTGCGCAGTCAATCGGGTGGAGAGCTCCTCGGCGATCTGCCGAATGTCGGCCTCGTCATGCATTGCAGTGGTCATGGCATCTCCCGTCGTGCTCTGTGACCATGCTATCGTTTTGGCACTCAATGGCCTAGGTAACGGTTGTCGTTACGGTCGCTCACGATATCGCGCCCAATTGCTTGATTCTTCGCATAAATCGTTAGCCGAATTCACTTTCGCATCGATCGAGGGGCGATCTTTCGCATCCCGAAGGCGACATGTCTCCACCGCATTTGCCACGATTTGTTGGTTCAATGAAATTCGGCTGCGCCTTGGCGCTGAGACGCCAACTGCCATCCAGCGCATACTCGAGCCGATCGACGACGAGTACGAAGATCCACAAACCGTCAGAAGACGGTGGCGGGATTACCGCTCAGGTGTTCATTCGCCTGCTGAACAGACCATCACATTGGTAGAGCGTCGCTACCCCGGGATGATGCAGATCCTCCAATCGCCCCTTTGGGACTCGCTACGGTTAGATCGGTCAGCGGCTCAGGTTGGGCTCGCCTTGTTGGGACGCACGTGCGCAGAGGGCGATGAGCTGCTGTCCAGAATGCTCGGCTCAGCCGGTGGACTTCCCAACAATCCGCGCTGGCTGAAAAAGCGCTGCACTGCGGTTTTACTGGTCGGCAATCTCGAGAGCCTCGGAGTTCTCACCATCTGCATGCGGCTGGCTGGAGAAGCGAAGCTCAACCACACAGCCACCGCTTTCTATCAAGCGGCAACGCGATGCTTACTGATTCTCGGCCCTTGGCTCTTCAGGCATGGCATCGCCCGGGCGATCGGCGAGTACTATGAGCATGTACTGCTTCCAGCGTGTTGCCCCGATCCGCTGACGGGGAGCGGTTGCTTTTACTCAAGCTACTACTTGAGGTCGATCGAAATGTTGGATCGAATGAAAACCAGGATCGAGCGGGAGAGAGGGCATGCGCTCGACTCGACCGAACTCGCTCGCGTTATCTTGATGGAATTAGCGATCCAGGACGGATAGTTTTCTGCATTTAAGTGACGTTCCTGGATAAAGACGATCTCGGAGCTTGAGATTTCCGAGCTACCTAGCCGGCAGTGACGGCGCGCTGACGACGGTGTCGGCCGCCGACGTGTTTCTGAGCTGTCTACCCGGCATTGACGGACGGGCCAGTCGTGCTGCACGTCGCCGATGACCTTGGTGTCCACGCCCACAGCGCCCGTCTGCCAGAACAGGAAGTAGCCGACCGAGTAGCCGCCGTACATTAAGTCGAAAAGGTCACGGACCTTGGCATTGGCCCAAACGAAGGGGCGCTAGATGTCAGACAGGCCAATGCAGCCGAGGCCGACTTCCCCGATGAGGCCTCCCAGCGAGTAGTGGACGTCCTTAAAGAGGGTTTCACTCATCCAGCTTTCCTCTCTGCGTCAACCGGTCGTGTGGCCACAACTCCGCCCGCGCCACGATACCCCTCTTCAAGGAGCGTCAGCCCGGCTTGGTATCGCTTTTCAACTTGCGACGCCTTGCGAAACACCTCGCCATACTCATCGCGAGGCCTGTCCTTCGAGTCGCCTCGGAACGACAACCAGTTGAAGCTGGTGGTGACCGCGAACTCGTCGTCCGAGACCAACAACTTGCGGTGGGTGTTGCCAACGTAAACGAGGTGGAAGTTCTTGTACTTCGCCTCGAGACTACGAAGGTCCTTCTCAGCCCGCTCAGTGATGGGAATCTTTGACTGGCCTGGCGCCCCTTTCCCGACGCCTTCCCCTTCGTCGAGCCCATACCCAATGTGAACGATAACATGCGCCCGAAGAAGTGCTTCCAAGGAAGCCATGAACTCCCGGTTCACCACCTGGTGCCGAATCCACGGAGATATGATGAGCAACCGCTTACGCGACTTCAGGAGTGCGCGACGCAACAGGGCCGGATGCTCATGACACAGCACGGACTGAACAGTCTGAGGGTCATCGCCTTCTACAGCAGGACTGGGTTGCCGCTCAGACGCAGCTACCGGGGCCGCTGACGATGACGTCACTTGGTTCATGTTCTCGAGAGGCTCAGGCTGAGGAGTTACAGCCGGCAATGCGTTTTCCATTGTCAGGAGCCTGGCACCTACAAGCTCCGGCCCTCCGAGGGCACGGAAGCGATTCTCATGTTCAAGCGCCGGACCATCCTCGCGCCAAAAGGCAACGTCGACTTCGTTTCGGTTCGCCTGGCTGCGATAGAAAGCCATCACGCACCCAAGGAAGTGGAGTTCGCGCCGCTCTACCCGACGAATGGCCAGAAGCTCTCGCTTCTCTTCGAGTCCCGCCCGCTGAAGCTGCAGAAACCGGTCGAACTCTTGCAAAGAGATGTCCTCGACCTCTGGCCGCTTCGCTTGCCCGACGGGTACCTCAATGAAGCCCATCTCCTTCAACTCGCGCGGCTTGAAAAGCTGCTCCGGTGAAACAAACAGGAGCTGCTTGGTCAAGGCATCGAAGCAGACCCGGACCGTTCGCTCCTGGGGCCGCGTCGTGGACAGCTCTAAGAGTGCCGTCTTTCCCTTAGCCGTGAGAGTCACCTTGGCCGCCGAGTCACCAACAGCACGCGAATAGTTCACCTGCTCGGTTGTCGTGAGTCCGGCAAGCACTGGATTCAGGACGTTCGCTGACAAGCCCAAGAAGCTCACCAGTTGCTCGGGTGCCGATAGGCCGGCCTGGACGGCGCGAAGCACACCTTCGTCGATTGGGCCCAAGGGCTTCTGTTCCAGGGTCAGGATGCGCAGTGTCAGCACATATACAGGCAAGCCTGCCTCGCGAAAAGCGGCGAGCTCGTACCCAGGCCGCGCCGTTGACGCTTGTTCGAGAATTTGTTCTAGACTCATTGCGCCAACTCCTCAAGAACACAGGCGTCGGGATGCCGCCGAATGTAGTCAATGACATCCTTCAGCGGGTTGACCGCCCCTGCGACGGTCTGACAGTAGTAGTGGTCACCCACGATGGCTAGCAGCTCCTTGCCGCGCGAGAGGGCCACATTGATGCGCTCCAACTCTCGCAGGAAACCCAACCCTTGGACCTCGGACCGAGTGATGGAGAAGACGACCATGTCTGCCTCTCTACCTTGGAAGGCGTCTACGACATTTACGTAGATGTCCGAGTAGCTGGACCAGGCATGTCGCTTGGTCTGAATGGCCGTCTGGAGCTTTGCCCTTTGTTCGCCGTAGCCGGTGAGTACCGCGACGCTGATTTTCCGCCCTTTGGCCCTGCCCTTCTGTAGGGTGAAGTCCACCCGTCCGAGCAAGGTCACGATGAACTCGACCTCAAGGTCGTTCACATAGGACGTGCCAATTTTTCGGGATGCCTTGTTGACGCGCTTACTCGTTGAATACCAAGTTACAGGCTTCGGGAGCGAACCGATTAGCTGGGCGTCCGCCTTCCTTTCGACACTCTTCAGCGCGGAGCCATAGAAACAATCGGAGACGAGGTCGCCTATAGCCGGCAGCATACGGTGCTGGGTTGTTAGCGTCTTGTGCAGCTCTGGGGGCAATGTCTCCCTCAGATGATTGAACAAGGTGGCCTTCTGGTCTTCAGGGCGAAGTCCGAAGCGCTCCAGCAGCCCCTTGACCTTGAGGTCCGGATCCTGGAAAGGCGACAGTTGGCGACTGTCGCCAACGAGTACCGTCCGCCTCGACCGGGACATCGGTACGAGAGCCTCGGTCGGTGTCGCTATCGAGGCCTCGTCCACGATACAGAGATCGTAGACGATTTCGTTTCTGCCTGGAACGCTCATCACGCCCAGGCATGTCCCGGCCACCACTTGCGACGAGGCGATGACCGCAGCTTGGAACTCGCGGCTGCGTCCGAAACGCGCCTCCCAATCAGCGTGGGCCACCATCAACGCCTTGAGCTGGGTTCCTGAGCTGGTGCTATCGGAGTAGGCCTCCGCCCATCCTCGCAGGTCAGCGGCTGAACACTCGGCAAACTCCTTGAGCTCGTCCTTGCTCTCCACGTGATTGGAAAGCTCCTTGAGCGACTCGCGGAGAGTTTTTTCCAAGTCATCGCGCTCGCGCAGCAGACCTTGAAACTTGTCATCCAGTTCGGAGCGTGCTTCGGCGTCGAGCTTCTTCCGATGCTCGTCGCCCATCTGTGGCTCAAGCAAACGCAACTCGGTATCAACAGCTTCAAGGCGAGTCTTCAACGTCGCATGTCCTTCAAGTGCCATGGCCCGACGAATATCTTTGGGGTTCAGCCCTCGCTCTACCGCCCACTGCTCAATGAATGTCCGACCGGAGGCCAGCGCCTTCTTGCGAAGTTCTGGAAGCTTAGCGTCCAGCAACAGCTTTCGGGTGCTGTCTGCAATGCGGTCATCACCTTCCTGGCCGATTCGCACAGCGTTCACGGTGCTACCAGACTGCTTGACGATGCGCTCAAGAGAGTTGTCCAACGCCACATGGGTTTGCGAGGTCAGCAGCACCCGCGCATTAGGCTGAGCCCGAAGGGTTTGAAGCACGAGTTCCGTGATGAAGGTCGTCTTGCCCGTCCCGGGCGGCCCCTCAACTAGCATCAGCGGAGGTCCGGCCAGTGCGGCCAAAACCGCTTCCTTCTTGTCTTCATCGATGTTCTGCTGGATGAACTCCACCTCAACCGGAGGTGGAACATCCACTTGTTCTGGGCTGACGATGTAGCGTCCCAGGTCTGGGTTGACCGAGCGCCCAAATCGCACGGCCTCCACAGCAGTCTTCTGCTTGTCGAGTGCAGCGTCGCTCTTGGTTGTATCGGTCTCTACCCATCCCTGGCTCGGAATCAACTCAACGCGGGTTCGATTGCGTTCACTCGGTCGGACAAGCAGGACGCCGCTGTCAAACGACACGACAGTTCCCTTGAACTCACCGGCAACACCCGTATCAATCGAGATGTCCTGCTCTGCCAGCGCGGCTCCACCTGCGGCGCTCTGCCGCAGCTTCAGTCGCAGAAACTCGCCCTTTGCGTCCAGACCTTCGTACTCGAACCGAACCTTCCGCATCTTTTCCAGTTCGGTCTTCGCGCTGAGCAGGTCGAGCCAGGTCTTGTAGAGCGCCTGTTCGCGCTGTTCCAGCCTCCTAAGCTTCTGGTCGCCCGCGAACACTGCCAGGAGCTCAAGGAGCGTGTCGATGTTGGATGAGGACTGGCTGCTCGTTGTCCCCAAAAGCCCGAATCGGACCATGGGGTCACAGCAAAACACCCGTTGCTTCTCAATCTCGGAAGGAGGCAGCTCCACAGCGTCGACGATGGACAGTCGATGACCGGCTTGGTCGCGGACAGCGGTATACCTGTACTTGTTGCCGATCAGGCGAACGCTTCGACCCTCTCTGTTCGGCTGCAGCGGCAGCTCCTCGCATCGAACTTCCTCGAGGTCGCGCTCGACGAACTTCTCAGCCTGCGGTCCTCGCAATGCCATGTCGTGCTCAACAATGCCTTTGACACGCTGGGTAACTGCCAGTAAGACGACTGGCTTGGCCTCGGCAGCGGCGGCAGGGGCTGCGCGCTCCAGCTCTGCCAGCAGCACGATGGCGTTCGTCGGCCGGGCTGCTGGGACCTCAAGACTCAGGCAGCGCCGCAGAACTTTGCGGACGGTCTCATCGATAGCCAGCTTCTCCAAGCCGTTGAGCAAGTCGGCGTGGGCGCTGAGTTGCTCTCCAGACAGCAGCATCGTGGACAGCGACGCGTAGGCAAACACATCGCGGCTGTAGCTGTAGCTGCCATCGTCCGGCTCTGGCGGAGCGTAGGGCGCCGAGGCGAACTGGGCCAGGGTGACCCCCGGGGTCAAGAAGTTGCGAATCTTCGAGATGCCGAAGTCGCATAGCTTGACCTGCCCCTCCTCAGTGACCAGCACATTGGTGGGCTTAATATCGCGGTGAACAGTCGAACGCGAGTGTGCAAATACCAGCGCGTCCAGCACCCCCTTGCCGACCGTGGCGTAGTAGTCCGCCCAACTGTCGAAACGCCGCTTCTCTGCAAACGTCCGGAGGTCGTTCTCAACCCACTCCATCGCGATGTAGTGCGCCGCGTTCTCTTCGTCTCTTCCGGAGGCGAGGATTCGCACGATGTTGGGGTGCCGAAGGTCAGACAACGCCTGGACCTCCCGGCGAAAGGACTCTTCGATGACCGCGTCCGTACCATCGCCCGTACGAAAGACCTTCAGTGCCACCGGCTCCTCGGTCTCCATGTCGATGGCACGGTAGACCGACGCCAGCCCACCACTGCGCGGGGTGCCGCGTGTTATGTATCTCGAGTCAGCGAACGTGAGCCGCTTGGCCTCCTTGCGCTCGGCGACGCTCTGCATCGTCAGCTTCCGTTCTTCTCCCATTTCGCGGTGCTCCCAACTGTTATTTGCAGCATGTTCTCAACGGCCCAAGGACTCCGCCGCAGAGCCGTGATCAATGTCGACTATGAATTGCCTGTCTGGTCCGCCGGACCAGCGGGCGGCAGTGCCGCATCGTGCTGCCTTGTGCGAACAATATGGGCGCTCAGCGCCACACATCGCAGCAAGAGCCACCAAGCGTACACAAACTCTGTGCTGAAGAAGCCGCCATCCGTCTCGAGACCGTGGGCAACCTCGTTGCGGAGGTTGCTCCCGAGTTGGTCCGTCAGCAGATCCTGCAGCTCTAGTACCCCGGCGCTCCCGAATGCCGACTCGGCCTGTGGTGAGTCCAAAAGCGCGGACAATGTGCGTTCTTCCTGGGTGCCGTCCGGCTTGAGCATGGGGTCTGGGGCACAGTTGAACTCCACCGCTTGCCGGATGACTGCCTCGAACTGAAGGGGTACGACATGACCAACTAACAGCATATCGCCATGGAAGCCGGCTACGATGGCCCTGGCTATGCTCTCGTGGTGACCTTCTGGAATCCAAGGACTGTGACGGATCAGCTCGAGTACATCGGCACGGTCCGGTGCATGCTCGTGCAGGATGGTGCTGCGGGCTGGCTCAATGGCTGCCTGTACCACCATGCTCCGGTTCATACCGGCACAGCGAAACATCCGCCACCTAAGACCAGGAAGACTGAGGTCGGTACTACCCTGCTCAAGGCTTGACACCTTTGCCACAACCCGGCCCCGCGAGTTGACTACCTCAGCGGGCATAAGACTCCCCAGGACCTGCACGCTGGCCTGCTGCTCGACTTGACGCATCAGTGCATCCAGACTCGGCGGCTTCGCCAGTTGGCAGAAAGCCAGCATCGCATCACCGAAAGATTTCCCGCTTACTCGTCGCACGGCGGCTTGGACCATCTCGGTTGCATCAACGCTTGTAGAGACGCTCTTAAGTTCGGACAAAGCCTCTTCCTGCACTGCGACGAGCTGCCGAGCCAACTCCTTAGCACGAGCCTTTCCACCTGGAGCCTGCCGCATCGCTTGGACGGCGCTCGAAAGAACCGAGGCCGCAACCATTGCCCCGCGTCCAGGCTGCCCCCGTGCAGCATCGGCTTCCTTGACCAGCGACTCTGCCGCTGCTCGCCGATGCGCAGCCTCCTCGTCTGTAAGCTGAGCGGCCCGGCAGCAATCCGCCGCGGTGTTGAAGTAGTCCTTCGCGCGCCAAAAATCCCCGCTAGACTCAGCTGCCTGGGCGACCGTGGCCGCGTACTTCGCGAGCTCAGACGGATCACCGTGCCTAAACTCAAGAAGCAGCTGGGTCAGGCGCATCGTGAGGTAGAGCGGGTCTGCCCCAGCGTATGTACTCACCACGTAGAGTGCCTCGGCTAACGCGGCTTCATGCAGCTCTGCGCCACCCTTACCTAACGAGGCCGCCAATCGGAGCGCTCGCTCCAACCGTTGGGCAAAGTCCGTCCAATGCTTGGGGGCCAATAGGCGCTTCGCACTCGCCAGATAGGCGGTCACGGCATCCTTCGCCGCCATGAAGTGTTTGCCCTGGACCCATATGGTGTCCAAGAACCGGGCACGAAGTTCATCATCCTTCAGCGCGGTGGCCCAGGGGTAAGCCGCGACCAGCACGTCCTTGGGGAAGTCCGCAGGAATTGCACTTCGGCCATTGCCCATTTGGAACATCGGCCCGAATGGCTCCGAGGGCTGATCGTAGCGCAGCCTCATCCCCGTCGCCTGAACAGCGAACTCTAAGCATGCAGCCTCAGCCAGCGACCAACGGTCCGCCTGGTTTCGCAGGTTGGCCAGTTCCTGAGTGAACTCGACGCAGCGTCGAGACTCAACGTGATGCAGCAGGTTCTCCAGCTCCAGACCGTAGAGGGCTTCAGGGGTGACGAGCGTCCAATCAAGCGGCATCGTGTGCTTTCAAACGGACCGCCGGCCCCAGGCCTTCAACACGAGGCACCGGGTCTGGTGCTCGCCGAAGGCCCGCATCGCGTCTTCCTGTTCTAGTCTGATGACAGACACCCGATTCTCCCTTTATTCATAAATATCAAGCCAAATCAAACCCTGAAGTTGCCCCCAATCCCATCGACAGGTAGCCGCTTGAAACTCAAGTGCACTGATCGTACTCGATTGTCGTATTGGGTGCATTCTCCTTGTCATGTCGTCGCTGCTCGAAGTGGATCGGCGACAGATAACCCAGGGCCGAATGGCGGCGACGTGGGTTGTAGCAGCCTTTGATCCAGGTGAAGACCGCCAGGCGGGCTTCGATCTGGGTCTTGAAGCTACGCCGGTTGATCAACTCGCACTTCAGGCTGGCAAAGAAGCTCTCAGCATTGCGTTGTCGTAGGCATCGCCCACGCTTCCCATCGACGGCCGCACGCCTATCGTCTTGCAACGCTGGCCAAAGGCCAGGGAGACGTTCTGACTGCCCTGGTCCGAGTGATAGATCACCGCCTCGGGTTTGAGCGTGGTCAGGGCCATGCTGAGGGCCGCAAGCACCAGCTCGGTTCGCATGGCCTTGGCGGGAACACTGTGATTCATCCCTTTGCTTCACTGCCGCTTCCCACTTTTTCGCGCCTTCTATAGAACCCTTGAAACGACGAAGGGGCCAACGGCCCCTTCTTTCTCATCAAACTCCGACGAACTTTATTCGGATCCGACTGACTTTATTTGTTCCAGTCACCCGACAGCGCTGCGCCTTACTCCACCGTTACGGATTTCGCGAGGTTGCGGGGCTTGT
>APMI01061556.1_pt1 | contig 10385 bp, 5 predicted proteins | sample 667938 | NCBI WGS metagenome assembly APMI01 (sample SAMN01084076, study PRJNA167559) | wastewater metagenome | biome: Wastewater | place: Denmark: Ejby Moelle, Odense | collected 2011-11-28
CTGTATCCAAGTCCTTGTTGAATAAGTGATACATATTCATTATAAATATCTTTAATTTCTTTTAATTGAACATTAATTTCTTGTTTAGTTAAAACGTCATTTACAGTTAAACCAAAAACTCCTTTAATTGAAGTTAATGAACCGTTTCTCATTTCATAAGTACCTTTCTTGTTTGTACTTAACAATACTGGTGAATGTGTGGTTAAAATAAACTGATCTTCGGTCTTATCACCGATCTGTTTTTCAAGATCCGGGATTAAATCCCATTGCCATCGCGGATTTAAAAAAGTATCAGGCTCGTCCCATAAGAATAAATTATTCTTTCCTCTAAGCAATTCTATACACCCTTTTATTGCTAAAAGCTGTTGCTCTCCCTCACTCAAATCATCAAAACTTATTGGGTTTTCTACATCTTTCTTTTTTATCAAAATGATGATTTCAGATAAATATCCAGCTTGATATATAGTATTTAAAATTTTAAACATATCTGATTCAAATCCAATTGAACTCTTTAATTTAGTCAAAGATGAATGTTGATTTAGGAGATAGACTACTTTATTGACTAATAAGGGATTCGTTTTTGACGTTATTTTAAAAGGGGGCGCTAAATAATCTGGAAGCTTCAAGATTTTATTTTCGTTTTCTTGGATTTCACTAAGTGAACTAAGAAAGCTTCTAATTATACCTTTAGTGTCGAAAAAATTTGTGTACTGCCTGTCAGGAATCCAATTTGTATGCTTCTTTATATGAAAAGCAACGGATACGAAATTTTCAATTCCAAAATAGTTTAATAGAAAGTCTTTATGGATATAATCAACATCCTTGTCAAATGAAAACAAAGCCAGAAGTATCATTTTGAAATGAAAAGGTCGTAACAAGAGTAATGGCGGTAGTTTTATCGATTTACCTTGTCTAAATACTTTAGCAGATTCATTGTTCACTGTTTTGAATAATTGACTTATTCTATTTGAATAGCCAGAATAATAAGCAATTACGTTTTCGGGAACAAGATTTTCTATTTCACTATGATACTTAGGTAAAAACCATGCTTTAGATAATTGGGATACTCTTTCAAATGGGATTTCTTTAGTATTATATAAAACTTGATATTCATGTTTATCACCTTCTTTAGTGCTTATTTCAATATCGGCATTATCAATAGAATATTTAATTTTAAAATGAAAAATAGGTTCTTCTTTTTCACTAAAAGCAAGGCAATTAAAAATGTGTATAATTGCCTCTATTAAATTTGATTTCCCAGCACCATTTGGCCCAATAATACATAGTATATTGGAATAGCTTTCACTATCAATGTCCCATTCAAAGTTATTGAGGTTTTTATATTTGTCTATATATAAATACTTGAGTTCCATTTTACTTAAATATTGCTGTTTCAAATTCAGTTTCTGCTTCCAATTTTATTTGTTCAATTTTGTTTTTTAATGATTTAATTTTTTCCTTCAGCAATTTGAAATGCTCTATGATTCTATTTTGTGTATCAAATGGAGGAACAATTACTTTATAATTTTTAATCATCTGTGCATTTAGATTTGGCTGGTTATTTCCACTTGCTAATTCTCTTAATCGTTCATATTCCCCCATTAAATAAACCCACAGATAGTCTGTTAAAATTATTGTATTATCAATATTGTAAAGAACGGCACAAGCTTGATTAGTTGAAGCATCAATCCCTAGTTTAGCCGTTCGCCCTCTTGTTAGACCTTGTCCATACATAGCAATAATTAAACTACCTTTAGGGTATATTTTGGCACTGCTATTTTCTATTGCTTCTTTTGTGATTTTTTCTTCTGTATCGTAAATGACATCATTTACCACTTCCCCCGTTTTTATCCAAGGAACATTACCAGTGTAATATTCTTTTCTATCTCTGCTAGGTGTTCCTCCACTACTTATTGTACATACATCTTTTATTTTCATGACCTCAAACGATTTTGTAAGGGTAAGATTATTCGTATTATTTTGGTCAGCACCCCACTTGTCGATTTTAGCAAAATCTATTAACTTTAGGAATATCCCTTTCTTTTTAACCGCTGATAAAGAATTAATCTTGTATCCTAAAGCATCAAATAAGTAGCTTTCAATTTCTTTTTCAAAATTCTCACTTTGTCTTTGTAAGGCCTGTGCTTCTTCGATTTTGCTATTATAGGCATCGATTATTTTTTCTTGTTCAATAAGACTTGGTAATGGTATTTCAAAGTTCAGGAATTGACTTTCCTGAAGATAATTTCGGTTTGTTGTTCCAACGCTTGCTGATTGGCTTAACTTTTGAAATTCTTTGGTTCCCGTTAATAATGTTAAGTAATGTGGATTAATTTTCGAATAATCTACATCGAAAGTCCAAAAATTACCTGTTATTATACCGCCTTCTAATTCTTCAGGAACTACACCAAAAGCTCCATTCCGTGCATCAATTTTTGAAAGCAGGTACTGACCAGCATGTATTATGAATTGATTTTTAGTCCCAATCACTTTTCCATAGACGGTATCTCTTAAACTGATCCCGTTCCCATTAATTCTAATAGTAGCTCTTTTGTAAGATACTTCATCTTGAATTTTTACAGCTTCCTTGTTCCTTATAAGAAAATCACCGATTCTAACAAAAGGATAATTTTGAGTATAAATTAGTGCCTTCCCTAATAGTGCATAAGAACTCCAGTTTACTAATTGAGTGAAATCAATAATCTTTAAAAATGTATTTGCTTCTCTTTGCATAGCCGGATTCAAAGATTATTTATTATAAAAAATTTCTGGTTCGACAACCATTGTAGAGTCATCAGTGATAGGCATCCGGTATATCTTTTCATCATCAAGTATTTCGTACTTTACCCGCTTAAACTTATTATGCCAGAGCTTATTTGATTCCTTGTATTCTTTGAACTCGGCTGCTAATGGAATTAATTCGTTTTCGATTTGAGAACCAGTGGTACTAATCCCTGCTTTTTCAACTTCGGCTATTGGTATCTGGTAGTTAAATTCCTTCTTTACACGAGCTCTTAAATCAGCGGCTATTTTATCCTCAATGACTTTTAATTCAGAATTGAAAGCTTTCTTTTCATTCTTATTTATAGCTTGATCAAGTTTATCTCTGATCGCTTTAATATCAGACAAATAGGTTATTTTAACTGCTCTTAGAGAATTAGACATTATAATTTCCCAATGCTTAGCTTCATCTTCAGTGAACTTTTTGAAAAACAACAAGCTAGGTTTTACGGTTGCACCACTAGCAATAAATACATCCTGAGGTATTGATGTGATAAGAAGAATTTTAGCCTTGCTTTCTACAAAGTCTCTTATTTTTTGCAGCGCACTGTTGTTCAGTACACCTTCAGGCAAAACAATACCTAAACGGCCACCGGGTTTTAACAAATTTAAGCAGCGTTCGATAAATAAAACCTCAGTAAGAGCACTCATGCTCCCTGTTTTATATAATTCGAGCAAAGATTTACCTATATTATCATTTACTTGTTTAAGAGCTTCATCATATGCTTTGCCATACCGTTTCTGGTACTTGCTAATCCTATCGGTGTCAGTATATTTATCAGCTTCAGTTATTTTTAATGATTTTTCCACCCTGCTGCCAAAAGGTGGATTTGTAAGTATAACATCAAAACGGTTTTCGAAAATCCCATTTACATTCAGTAATCCGTCATTATGATGAACACCACCATGACCATCGCCATGCATTATCATGTTCATCTTTGCCGTGCGACTCATACGTGGGTTGGCATCTGTACCAAAAATGCAATCATAACTCAATTCCCTGACACGGCTTCTTGGATAAGTAATGTCTAACTCTGTATTAAGTTTGCTAAATAGATCATTTACTTTTTCATCAACTTCTTCTTTCTTTTTATCAGAGAGTTTTAGATACTCATCATTGTAAAATTGATCTTTGATTTTTTCCTTGGCCAGATGAATTTCATTCTCGATTTTTGCCCTAACAAATTCAAATGCCTTTATTAAAAAACCACCAGACCCACAACAAGGGTCGCAGATAACTTCTCCTTCTTGCGGATCTAATATCTCAACCATAAAATCAACTATGGTGCGGGGAGTAAAAAACTGACCTAATTCGCCCCTGAATGTTTTGCCTAAGAATTGCTCAAAAGCTATCCCTTTTACATCATCAGATGTTGTTGAAAGATTATAGATTTCAAGTTCTTCAACAATGGCTTCAAAACTGTTTTCCCTTATTCTGATTGTTTCAGCTGGTTCAAAAAGATCATCGTCTTTAAAATCTTCTTTGGTTTGCTCAAATAAGAACTGATAAAAATCGATACCCCCTTTGGGCTTATATCTTTCGTAGCTGTCTTTTGCTTTTTTAAATTCTTCTATCGAGAATATCTGGTTCTCAGAATTGCTTCTTTCATAACGTATCTTGATAAATAAAATCTTACTAATTTCATCAAATGCTGCTTCAGGCGAAAGCTTATCATTATTTCGGATAATGTTGTGGCATTTGAAAAGTAGTCTTGAAAATTCATCTCTTGTGAATGCTTTTGTCTGCTTTAATAACTCATTAATTTTTTTCTCATCATTAATGATTTTAGCATCAGGGATATTTACTACCTCTTCAAGTTTCTTAGGCATTTTCCCTTTGACGACCTTAAAGATTCTCGTTTCTTTAAGATTGGTAGTAACAAAGAAATCGGCACCAGCCCAGGATGCATAATTGTAACCCTGGAAATAATCCTCTTCACGAACAGTAATGTGTTCGGCCTTGCACTCAACAACAATAATCGGGCTATTGTTCTCTCTTTTATCTTTGGAATTTCTCCAAACAACAATATCAGCCATTGCCCGGCCTTGTCCTCGTTGAGAGTTGTTAACCTGCTTTTCCTGGTCCATTTGTTCCAAGTCAAAACCATAGTTGTTAACTAAACGACAAATATAATTCTGGCGAACTTGTTCCTCCGGTTTAAGAACCAACCAAACATCTTCGCCTTTAAGGGGGGCTTTTATTTTATTTCCTTTAATTTCAGGTTGTAATGGCATAAGATTTTTAATATTAACAAATAAAAACAAATGTACTAAAAGAACGGAAAGAATAAATAAAAACTGCAATCCTTGCACACTTTGCTAGGATTGCAGTTTGAAAATAACAGTATTCATGGGTCAAGTTTTTGAGTAGCAACCGAATTGAGGTTGTACCAGGTAACGGCCATTTAATTCTTTTAATAATGCATCCACTGAGCGTGTTGAAAGGCTGAACTTTTTGCCATGTTCAATAGCTTCAGCACGTTTGAAGTCTTGAGGCAAAGCCTCAAAGAATTTGCGTTTGTTGTCGCCAGATTTAAAAACTGCTGAATCGCCCTGCTTTGGTAAGTTGTGAAACATAAGCAGGCTGTGCTGTAAGTAGAGGTCAGCTAACAAAAGAGCAGAATCAAAGTCGGAATCGGTGCATTCAACGCATTGGGACGTGTCGCCATTTTCCATTTTTCGCAGGGCTGTAAATATCATGGCGATCCGATATAGAATCAATCCAAGACGTTTTACAATACTTCCGGCATCATCACTGGTAAAAGTAACTACTTCGTACAACCAATGACTGCATGATGCATTAAGCCGGTCCCACTGGCTGCGCGAAAGTTCCACAATGGTTGGATACTGTTCGAGGAAACAGATCATATCATAGGTTTCCTGCGATAACTGTGTAAAATGGTCGGTGAGGTTTATGCTATTGGCATAAGGTGAAACATCGAGCCATTGCTGCTCAACCTTGAAGGCATAAAATATAAACCTGCTGAAAAGGCCGTCTTCGGCTGAAGCAATAAGCCCTGTTACCTGGTTAGGTGTGCCGGAGATGGCAACTGATAAACGAGGTTCGTTCACCTCGATATACTCGTTGTTGGTTTTCTTGGAACTGGAAATACGCTCATGCTGGAAAGCTTTACGAAGCATGTCGGAGTAACCGCCCCATTCCTGTTTCAATACATTACCCATCGTGTCGGCTTCAGTTTCGCAAATGATGCCTTCGCCTTCGTTCTGCTGGAGGTGTGTCAGGATCTTTGCATAACTTGAATTGGCCGGGATAAAAACCACTTTGAAAGGTGGTTGTTCGGGCGGTTCCTCGGAAGGTTCGTTTTTCTTCTTCGAGCGTTCGCGGGTTTTGTATTGGTTCATTTCAGCTTCAAAGTGCAGCTGTTGTTCACGGCTTGCACGAATAAGTAAGTCGTGCCTTTTGTCGGCCAGCATCTTTGAGAATTTCAAAGCACCTTTGCCACTGGCTGCGGGCGCAATAATAAACGCAAAGAGGTTGGGATAGACCTTTTGCTGTTTGTAGATGCCTCTCACATTCGGCATACATCCGCTAAGGATGGCGAGTGCTCCTGTAAAGAATACATCTCTTTCGCGCCGATCCGTAAAAGCTCCGGCACCCGATTGAAGCAATAAGGGGAGATTCGTAAAGAACTCATCGTGCAGCATGGGGGTGTTTTTCAGATAATCTTCAGAGATTTCATCTGTTGCACCTGGTGCGGAGGTTTGCAACTTTGCAGAGTTTGCAAAGTTTGCAAACTTCGCAAATTCACCCGAATGGTTTGTATAGGCACTCCGGACCGATGCTCTTATTTCTTTTTCAGGAAGGTCGAAATGCTGTGAACACAAATGAAGAGTATCATTTTCAGGGAGTCCTGCCCGATTACAATTAGAGGCCAGGAGATAAATATGATTATTACGGTTTCCATCGGAATATTCTGATTTCTGATTGGTGAACTGAATTTGCTGATTAAAGATAAAAAGGGAATCCAGGTCTTCAGGATTATCGGGAGCGATAATAAGTGAAGCCGGTTGAGGAGTAGTTGGAGGAACCGAAACAGGGATAGTAGCTTCGGAAAGTTGTACTATAAACTTTTCGTTGTTGAGGTTTTTGTAAGCATCAGGATCATAACTTACAAAGCAAAGCCTTGTGATGTCCTTGCATTTCGGGTCGCAAAGGATTCCGAGTTCTTTTTCATAAAACTCCTGAACCTGATGGTAAGCTATATCGTGGTGAACAGCGGTAGTGTTAACCTCAATGAAAACCTTCAAGCCTTTGTCGCTTGGACTGCGAAAGCAGCCGAAAGTGTAAGGGATTTGTTTGATTTTGAGAAAGGTATTGTTCAACTGTTCGGGAGTCAACTTATCGAAATCGAGGTGAACAAAGCCACTGTATTGTTTCAGGAGGTGGGATTTGCGCCCGCCCTCATATGTGCCTGAAGGAGTGAAAGCCGGAAGCTGCTTTTTCAGCTGATCGGCTTTTTCAGTATCGCCGGAGGCAATACAGGCGCGGATGCGTTCTATTTCCGCCCTGTATTTGCCGATCTTAATGTCGTTAAGAATTAAGATCAAGGATCGGTTTTCAACCGGCTGGTTAAATCCTGTGAATATGGTTGCTGTTGCCATATCGATCAGGATTTAGCCGGTTTGTGGTGCTTTTCGAGCAAAGAAAGGATGTCGGTGAGACGGTAGTACATTTTGCATCCTACCTGGGAATAAGCAATGATACCTGTGTCGCGCCATGCCTGGGCGGTGCGTTTACTGATATTCATTACCTGGATAAACTCCTGGTTGTCGAAGAAGACCTGGTCAGGGCAAGACTGCTGCTTTTGAGCCAGGATTGTTTCGAGACGTTTGAGCCGTTCCATGACTTTGTCGAGAGGTTCGCGGCATGTTTTACAGTGTTCCATCCCTATTTCCTCCGTGAATTAAACAGTTTCTCGGTTACTTCCTGTTCAATTTCTTCATTGGTGGATTGGCGGTTACGTTGTAACCAAGCATCCAGTTCAGTGCGGTTGAAATACAATTTCTTACCCTGAGGGCAGAAATGCGGAATCTGCCGCGTGCTGGTTAGCTTATAGAGGTGGGATTGGCTTACATCGAGATAGGAGCAAGCCTCGTTAAAGTTTAGAACTGTTTTTTGCAACAGGTTCTGCTCATCCAGCTTAATAGCTATCTCGGAGAGCTTGTCGAGGATCAATTCTTCTTGTGACATCGTTCTACAATTTTAAAAACGATGCAAAAGAATATAGTAAAAAATGGGTCGAGGTTGAGGTATTGAGTACTCAATGAGATAACTCAAAGTACTCAATGTTTTTTATTGCAGTTAGTTGAAAATCTTATTAATTTCTTCCTTTGATTTAGAGTTTTCTATTTTGCTTGATGACAGATTTTGAGCTTTGAGCAAGGTGCCATTTTTAGAATAAAACACTCTGGATTTTTCGATTGCTGTTAGTGTTAGGCCCTTAAACAGCAATTTGAGTTGATCGTAAATGTCTCTGAAAACTGCAGTTTCACAGTCCAGATAAATCTTAGCTGATCCGGGAATCAGGTTTTTGGAAGTCAGAACTGAAAGCAAATCTTCGGTGGAGGTCTTAGCCTCATTGAGGAGGTAGACTTTGTTGGTCAACTGGGTAATAATTGTTTTTAAATTTTCAGGTTTGCCCTTAAAACCAAAGTTGATTTTATGCTCAGTTTTGGGTGAATTGTCACCCTCAATGAGAACTTTTTCTTTGGTTAGATAAATATTTCTTATTGATGAGACTGGTTCATTTAATTCAAGCAGGTAGAAGTCTTCTAGGGTGAATACTTCTTCCAAGATGTCCTTATGTACTTCCTGTATACTGAAGTATAAATTAATCAGTTCAAGTCTTAGCAGGTAAAGTGTAAAATGGATAGGATCAGGTTGATCCTCCGGAAATTCGTTATAGTTTCTTGCAGCGAGTTCAGAATTTACTTGTTTTGTTAGAGTCTTTAGATTTCGCAGTAGTGAAGTAGTTTGAAATACAATGTCGATTCTATTGGTCCATTTTGAAGAACGGAACAAATACTCGTTGAAAACCCGCAATACTTCTTTACTTATCAGCAAAGTATAGTATTTTGTAATTGTGATGTGATAGGCCGGCAGTTCGGAACTGAAATATAAATCAATGAGCTTTTCTGATGATGCCAGGCTATTCTTATTTAACCAGGCTGATAGATCAGGCAAGTCAATTACCATGGCTTTTACTTGCTTGGTTAAATCATCCAAGCTTTCGGGTTCTTTGTTACCAACATCCTTAATTTTCTCAGCAAAGGTTTTGCTTTTCAAATCAATTGACCAGGGCATCAACTCCCCATGTATAATACTAAGTAATATCTTAGATTCCATATTTGCCCTATTTCAATTGAGTGAGCAAGTTAGCATATTCCAGCTTAACTTCGTCTGCAAAGCTGTCGAGATAGTTTTCAGTAACGAGTTCTGAGCTGTGCCCAAGGCTCTCTTTAATAAACGCAGTAGAAACTCCTTTTCTTTTGAGAACTGTTGAGAATGAATGCCTGGCGGCATAGGTCCCGATTTTCATTTCGATTTCCTTCTCTACCCTGATGTCTTCCATATGTTTGTTTACCCACTTGATAAAACGCTGGCAGCGGTGCTTGACAGTGACTGAGTTTAATCCTTCTTCCAGTATTGGAAACAAATAGGGGTTTTCAGGATCTGTGTTTTTTTGCCGGTCAATAATTTCAAAAGCTCTTGGATTCATCCCGACTTTGATAGGGCGCAAATCTTTCTTTTTAGTCCGGATGGTTTTCTGACGATTAAAATAAATGTAATCGCCCATAATGTTCTCTGGTTTGAGGTTTGCAATGTCGGTAAAATTAATCCCATTGCAGAGGTAAGAAAATATCCAGAAATCAATAGCCTTTTGTTTGTTTTTATCCTCAGTCGTATAGTCCAGCAACTTCTGAAGGTCTTCGGTAGAAAGTGCTTTCTTGATGTTTCTACCAGCAGGAACCTGATATTTTTTGAAAGGGTATTTGTCGGAGGACAACATATTCTGATTGATAGTCTGGTTAAGGATAGCTCTAAGTTGCCGCATGTACATACTAATTGTGGTTACCGACTTACCAGCTTTAGCCAGATGGTTTTCATAAGAACTCAAGAACTCAGGTGTAATATCATAGATGGTAAGGTTTTTCCTGAACTCCATTATTGAATTAATAGTTGTCCTATAACCTATGGCAGTACCAATCTGGTCATTCTCTTTCAGGGTATTGATGTACCTGTCAAACCAATAAGATAGTTTAGACTGATGCTGTTCGCTTGAAACAGAACTGCGCTGGTAAAAAGCTTCCTCAAAAGCGACAATTGAGAAAGGGTGGAGGTTTGCAATAATCTTCTCGGCTTTAACCTTAGTGACGTTTAACCTGGCTTTGAGTGCCTTTAAATCGGTATCGCGGAGGTTGGATGCATAGAGCTTATCCCATTCGTCCTTAGTAACAAATTCTTTGACACCATATTTTTTCATCCCCTCTTTGTAATAAATTTTTAACTTTACAGGGTATTTATCATCCTTGTTTTTCTTGGTTCCTTCTATTACAAAGTTCACTGTTGCTGTGTTTTCTAT
>APMI01001342.1_pt1 | contig 10382 bp, 11 predicted proteins | sample 667938 | NCBI WGS metagenome assembly APMI01 (sample SAMN01084076, study PRJNA167559) | wastewater metagenome | biome: Wastewater | place: Denmark: Ejby Moelle, Odense | collected 2011-11-28
TGGGGTCAGGGGCTTGCCCGAGGGTGGGGGGGTGTGGTGGGAGAGGCCGAATTCAAGGAATTGGATTTTGGAGGGGGCAAAATCAAGGATGGGGGGCTTGCTTTGATTTTGGGGTGGCAGGAGATTTGCTTTAAGGCTCTTGATGCCCAGTGGGTGGATGATGTGAAGCTGTTTCTGCCGAAATAGTCACCATCTTTTGCCGGTGCCTGGGGACTTTTGAAGTTGGTTGCGAACGGCTGTTTGATCTAAAAATTTCCATGAAGCACTTTTTTGCCCGCCTGAGTCTGTGTGTTGTTTGTTGTGCCGTCATGGCGAGTTGTGCGGCGCCGACGAGCCCGACGGCGATGGTGCCTGCGGGGATTTCGACGCGGAAATTTAACAAGACGGTGGTCCTGGCGGTGACGGGTGGTGAGGAAACCAAGAGGCCGTCGGCTTTTACCGTGTCGAATCAGGATTTTGCGGCTGCGATTCAGTCCACGATCGAGCAGAATGATGTTTTCTCGCGGGTGTTCCGCTCTGGCAATGCGGATTACCGTCTGGAGGTGCGGCTGATCGAGCTGGACCGGCCGATGATGGGCTTTAGCATGACGGTGACGGCGGATGTGTCCTGGCGTGTGCGGGAGGCGCAGTCTGACAGGCTGGTGTGGCATAAGAACATCAGGCGCTCTCACACGACGGGCGCGGGCGAGGCTTTTGTGGGGGTGAAGCGGTTGAAGCTGGCCATTGAAGGGGCCATGCGTGAAAGCATCAAGGCGGGGCTGGAGGAGATCTCAAAGCTGCCTCTGTAACGCCCTGACGCCCCTGCAGGCTGCTGTCTCCACTTTTGCATTTTTGCCCCTGTTCTCTTTTGCTCCTTTGCTCATGAAATTTTCTGTCTTCCTCCCGCGCCTCCCGCTGGCGGCTCTGGTGTCTGGCGCTGTTTGCTTGTGCAGCTGCGCTTCGATCATCCATGGCAGCAGCCAGACCATCCATGTGACGAGCCAGCCGGTGGGGGCGGCGATCACGGTGGATGATAAACCCGCAGGCACGACGCCGGCGGAGATCGAGCTGTCGCGCAAAACGAGTCATCTGGTGGAGATCAGCATGGCTGGGTACAAACGCTACGAAGTCACGCTTTCGCCCAAGGCGAATGGAGCCACGGCGGGCAATATCCTGATCGGGGGCATGATCGGCATGAGCATCGACCACTCCACGGGCGCAGGCAATACCCTGCAGCCGGATCATGTGGATGCGATGCTGCAGAAGAAGTGAGGTGACCGGAGCCTGAATGGGCGGATGCCGGCGGGGGCTTGCGCGATGGGCCGGGATGGGCATTTTCATGCCATGATGCGTGCGATGCGAAAACTGATGGTGCTGGCTGCTCTGGCCGGGACGTGGGTGCTGTGGACGGTGGTGGGGCATGAGGGGCGCACGATGTCAAGACTGGTGGATGAGGGCGTGGTGACGCCGGAGAGCCACTGCAGGCTGCTGCATTCAACGGGGTATGGGCGCGAGAATAAACATGTGTATGAGTGTGCACCGGAGGAGTTGCTGAGCCCGGAGGAGGGAGGCGTGGTGTGGCACCGGGTGGATTGGGAGAATGAAAATCACGCGCGGCATTTTGAGGATCGCATCCGTCCGCTGGTGGATGGGTGCACTGCGCCGCCGGTGGCGTGGCAGGAAGCGGTGGTGTACAATGCGGATGGCAAGGGCTTGCTGGCGGAGCTGTTTCTGGTGAAACAAGGAGGACGATGCCTGGTAGTGCTGGCGGTGTTTTAGTGCGGTGGCACGTTGAGGCAGCAGCAGCGTCTGGATGAGCCCATTTTTTAGGCATTTTTTCTGGCGGTTTGCGGGAGATGGCTTTGGGTGTGAGGAGCTGGCTGGTGTGGCCGGCGCTTTTCTTTCCAACCTGCTTTTTCCACTATGAAGAGGATTTTTGTTTCGGCTGTGATGGTGTGCTTGTTTGTGTCATGGGCTGGTAGGGTGTGCGGGGAGGATGGGGCGAAGGGGAAGGCGGCGGCTCCGGCTGTGCCTGCGGTGCCGGGGTTTCCAGGGGAGGAGGAGTTTACGGCGCTGCGCATGGCCTTCGCGGCGCAGCCGGGCTACAGCCCTTTCTGGAAGATGGATGATGAACGCGCGGAGGTGATGAAGGCGGCACGGGCAAAGGATTACCCAAAGGCGGTGGAGCTGGCGAAGGCGTGGCTGGTGAAGGTGCCGGTGGATGCGGAGATGCATTACCTGCGCGGGCATCTGCTGAAGAAGACGGGCGATGTGGCGGGGAGCATGTACCACTTTCACTGCTTTTACGGCCTGATGAGGTCGATCACGGCAAAGGGGGATGGCAGGACGGTGAAGTCGGCGTGGAAGGTGATCTCTGTGGCGGAGGAGTATGCGCTGCTGAATGAGCTGGATGCGCAGGTGCTGGAGCAGTCGCTGGAGGACGGGTGTGACAAGATGCTGGTGAAGATGCCGGACGGGACGGAGCGGACGTTTTTCTTTGATGTGTCGATCTCGATGGAGGCGACGGCGCGGGAGCTGGGCGAGGGAAAGAAGGAGTGAGGGGTGGGGTGGCGGCTCGTGCCCAGGTGCTGATGGTTCGTCTTGCGCTGCGTGCGGGCATGGCTGAGCATGGGGCGTGTTTGAATGACTTCGCCGCATGAGCTGCCGCACCTACATTTGCACCCGCTGCCACAGCGCCAGACGCGCTGAGGCTGCGGGGGGATTGAAGACGGATCTGCGATGCGCGGGCTGCTCCGGGCCGCTGTGGGAGCTGAGCCCGATGTGCCGCGTGCCCAGGAAGTCGGACACGAAGAGCTGGAAGAAACTGGCCGAGGCGGTCTGCCGAAGTGCGCCGGCCATGGAGTCTTTTATTCGCCGCCGCGGCCGGGAGCTGCTGCGCCAGATCGACCGGGAGACGGAGGCGTTTTCGGCGCATGAGCCTTCGTCACTGCGGGAGGAGACGCTGAAGGATCTCAAGAAGGAGCGGGAGAGGGTGCTGAAGAGGTATGCGGTGGGCGGCTACACACTGGAGTAGAGGGAGCCAGGCATGCTGTGCTGCTGCATTGCTCAGGGGGCGGATGTCACACCTACCAGTGCGTGGTATGGGTGCCGGGTTTGCTGTCTGGGGCGGCAGATCTAGGCTGCGGACCGATTTTGAGCGAGGGTGAGGGTTGGGTCATGACTTTGCGGGGGCGGTGCTTTATGGATGGGGCATGGGCACTTCTCCGAACGGCTGTTGTGTGATCCTGCGCTGCATGCGGCTGCGCATGTGTGCGTGGTGGCTGCGCGTGTGTGCGGTGGCGGTGGGGCTGGCCCTGCCGGTGGCGCTATGTGCGGCGGAGCCTGAGGGGCTGCGGCGGGTGGGCGCGGAGTATCACGCGAGCGACGCCTGGGTGGTGATGGAGGGCTTTGCGGTGCAGGCGAGTGCAAACAAGATCGTGCAGTGGGCGGTGCCGGAGCCGGGCCTGAAGGGACAGGAGCTGTGGAAGGGGCAGATGTGCTATTCGGTGAAGGAGCTGATGGCGTACTTTCACAGCCTGCCTGCGGCACGCACGGCACGGGGGATGTTTATCACGGGGGAGCTGACGCACCTGGAGGATCCTGAGGGCGCGAAGGCGCTGATGACGGAGTACCAAAGGACAAAGCTGGTGACGGATGCGGAGTGGATGGCGGAGCACCGGAGGAGCATCGCGGAGCTGGTGGCGGCGTGCGAGAGGGAGAAGATCGAGGTGTGGATCAATGTGACGCTGGACAAGAAAGAGCTGCGTTTCCGGAAGCTGACGAGGTGAGGCGGCGGCGGGGGGAAGTTCTCGGTTCTCGGTTCTCGGTTCTCGGTTCTCGGTTCTCGGTTCTCGGTGCGAGGAAGAGGAAGAGGAAGAGGAAGAGGAAGAGGACGCTGGGGCTGATGCGGGGCTCGTGGATGATGGCGGGGCGGAGGGATCGAGTTCGAGTTCGCGTAGGAGGACGAGGTCTGGATGCTGTGGGGCGCGCGAGGGTGTTGGGATGGATGGCGTGACTGGGCGCGGCGGAGTCAGCGTTTGCCGAAGAGGCGGGTGGGAGCTTTTCTGAAGGCCGCCCTCGAAGAGGTAAAGTTTAATGATTTATATACATTTATACATAAAAACGTGTATAAATGCATATAACCAGCTACAATTGACTGCCATCCCCATGGACCCGATCAAAAACCCTTTCTCTCCCGGTGCTGGCTCTCCTCCGCCTGAGCTGGTGGGGCGTGACCCGCTGCTGGCACAGGCGCGCATCCTGCTGGGGCGCGTGAAGGAGCGGCGGGCGGAAAAGAGCATGCTGCTGACGGGGCTGCGTGGCGTGGGCAAAACGGTGCTGCTCAATGAAATGGAGCGCCTGGCACGGGCGGCAGAGTACCGCACTGTGGTGATCGAGGCGCTGGAGGACAAGCCACTGGGGCCGCTGATCGCCCCCTATCTGCGGAGCCTGCTGTATGAGCTGGACCGGATGGCTGGGGCGGGTGACAAGGTGCGCCGGGGGCTGCGTGTGCTGCGGAGCTTTCTAGGCAAGCTGAAGGTGACGTATGAGGATGTGACGGTGGGGCTGGATGTGGATCCCGAGGAGGGCTCTGCGGACAGCGGGGATCTGGAGATCGATCTGCCGAATCTTTTTACCGCCGTGGGCGAGGCGGCGCAGGAGCGCCGTGCTGCGGTGGCGGTGTTTATTGATGAGATCCAGTACTTCAGCCAGAAGGAGCTGGGGGCGCTGATCATGGCGATGCACCGGGTGCAGCAGATGCAGCTGCCCGTGGTGCTGCTGGGTGCCGGCCTGCCCATTCTGCCCGGTCTGGCGGGCGCATCGAAGTCATACGCAGAGCGGCTTTTCAATTTCCCTGATGTGGGCGCGCTTTCCGAGCCGGATGCGGCCAAGGCGCTGCGAGAGCCGGCACATGCCGCGGGAGTGACATTCAAGGTGGATGCGCTGAAGGAGATCTACCGCCTGACGCAGGGGTACCCGTACTTTATCCAGGAGTGGGGCTACCAGTCATGGAATATGGCGGCCAGGACACCGATCACGCTGGAGGATGTGAAGCGGGCCACTGCCACGGTGGTGCCACGGCTGGACCAGAATTTTTTCCGCGTGCGCTTTGGCCGGCTGACTCCGAGTGAAAAGAACTTTCTCCGTGCCATGGCGGAGCTGGGTCCGGGAGCGCAGCGCACGGGAGACATCGCAGACACACTGAAGGTGAAGGTGACCAGCCTGGGCCCGGTACGGGCAAAGCTGATCAAGAAAGGAATGATCTACAGTCCGGCCCACGGCGACATGGCTTTCACGGTGCCGCTGTTTGACCAGTTCATGATTCGGGCGATGCCGGAGTTTCAGCCCTGACGATGCTGTTCCGGATGCCGATGGCCTGACATGGCGCACGCTGCATCGCACCAACTGCCGAGCAGCACGCCCTGCGCGGGGCCGCAGATGAGGCAGAAGAAGGAGGCGTAGAGCGGGAGCATGGGGGATGGGAGATGCGAGCTTACTGCTGAGAGGATGCGGGCCTCTGTGGTACTTTGGCCTCGATGCACTGGATCAGGTGCGGAAGATGAATTCGTAATGGATGCCCCGAACGATGTCGATGACATGGATGATCTGACTTCCCTGTGGTCCCTCGATGTATTGATAGTGATCTTTGGGTGCGGTTTCGTCGAAGTAGAGGTCTGCCGGGAGGCGGTCTTTGAATGTGTGCATTTCGGCGGCGCACCAGTCAAAACCGGGCCTCCAGGTGCGGCCACGGCCGATGAGGGCCTGCACGCGCGGGAGGTCCTGGAGGGCGAAGCTGTGGATGTTGATGGTGGTGCCGTCGCCATTGAAGTTGGAGCCAATTTCGGCTTCGAAGATACGGTGGAGAGAGGCGGGCCAGCCTTGCTTCACCAGCCAGGCACGGTGGCTTTTGTCTGTGGTGAGATCGGTGACGCTGATGACGGTTTTGAGCGCCTCGTGAGCCACCCAGAAGACGAGCAGGCAGCAGCATAGTAGAGTGCCACACCCGAGGAAGAGGGCGCGGCGAAGACAGCCTCTGCGCCGCTGCGGCGGAGGGGTGGCTGCCAGCGGGGAGGCTGGGTGTGTGTCAGGCGATGAGGAGGCGGGTGGCTCTGACATGAGATGGTGGGGAGGCTAGAGATGCTGGGGAGATGCGGCCTCAGCGTTTGCCGAAGAGGCGGTGGTAGAGGACGAGCTGGTAATAGCCGAGGGGGATGCCGAGGAGGCCGCAGAATATGATGAGGAGCAGTGCCCACGCTCCGCCCAGCCCGAGCCCACGCGCGGCCACGCTGCCGAGCAGCACGCCCTGCGCAGGGCCGCAGATGAGGCAGTAGAAGGAGGCGTAGAGGGGGAGCATGGGGGGGCGGGCTCAGGTGCCGGGCCAGAGGAGCTTGCCTAAATGGGCAAGCGTACCGGCGATGTTGCCGGTGAAGTCTTTGACGTATTTGGTGGCTTCCAGCAGGCCTTCGGCGGAGAGGGAGTACCATTTGCGGTTGGGCTTTTCGCTGGTGGCGGTTTTGACGAGGAGTTCCAGGTTTTCGGCGGTTTCCTGCTTCTGCTCTTCGGGCAGGCGGGAGAGGAGGGACTGCACGTCTTTCTCCAGGTCTGCCAGCAGGGTTTTTATCTGGCCCTCGGTCTGCTGGATCATGCTGGTGCAGTTCGTCAGTGTTAGGCCGAACTGGGAGTTTGAGATGCTGCCGTGGTTGGTGAGGTTGAAGTCGCTGCTCATGGGTTTGTCTATTTGGATGTAGTCGCCTTCGACGTTGATGTTGATGGTGGTGCTGGCGGCGGGTGCCCTGCCCTGCTCGCGGACGACGAGGGCATTGCGATCGGCTTTGCGCTGGGCGGGTTCGGTGACGTGGTCGAGCACGGAGGTGACTTCGATGTCTTCGATCCTGCCGTGGACTTTGACGGTGTCTTTGGGGGTGCCGCGCGCTTCGAGCAGGAGGAGCTTTTCATACTCGATGTACACTTCGGGGTGGCGGGGCACGGGCACCCATTCTTCGATGCCGAGGTTTCGGCTGAAGGACTGGTGGATGTCCCGCAGGGTGCCACGGATGAGGCTGAGGAAGCGGAGGCGCGCGGCCTTGGTGCCGCCGCGCACGTAGAGGTCGATGCGCTCGTTTTCGGGGTCGCTGCGGACGAGGGCCTCGCAGGTGCCGTGGATGAATTTGGCCCCGGTGCGCCACAGGCAGCCCTTGGCGATGTAGCTGTGCAGGCGCACCATGAGCCTGCCGATGATGCTGGTAGGAAGCACCCGGTACTGGTAGCGGAAGGAGACGGCACCTGCCCAGTCTCCGGTGTGCACCTCGTCTTTGTGCAGGAGGTCGGGGAGGAACCAGCGGTCGCTCTCGCCATCAAAGGCGAAGCAGATTTCAAAGCGGCGCATCATGGCGATGATGAAATCCTCCTTGTGGCCGGGGTAGCGGTTTCCGGGCAGCGCGGCGAGGGAGTCGCGCATGCTGCCGCGATCCATGAGGCCGCCGGCGCGGATGAGTGCGGGGTCGTTGAGGAGCCTGTAAATGGCGGCGGTGACCCAGCCGGGGTCGAGGACATTCAGCTCCTCCACATGCGCGGGGGCGGCCTGGCGGGCGCGCTCGTGCTCAAAGATGGCGTGCTCGCTGAAATGCAGCACGCTGCCGAGCTGGTGCATGAGGCTGAGGAGGATCTCGCGGTCCTGCGGTTTGGAGATGCCGCGTTTTTCGGCCAGAGTGTGGTATTCCTCCAGCGTGAGGTAGGGCTGGCCCTCTGCGCCTGCTTTTTCCAGCTCGTCTTTGAGATCGAGCCAGCGGGTGAGCATGGGCTGGTCCACCTCCGCCACATGCTGCTCCACCGCCTGGGCGATGAGCTGGCGCAGCTCGTCCAGCCCGCAGCGGAGGTCCACCCCTGCGTGGTGGTAGCAGCACACCTCTCTGGCAAAGGCGATGATCTGCGGGTAGTCGCGCTGCAGGGCGGTCCAGTTGAGCTGCATGACCTGCTGGTCGGCTTTGTTGCACACCACGATGACGGGCGAGCCGCCGCCATAGGAGGCAATGAGGCGCAGCCAGTAGTCGATGCGGCTCTGGCGCTCGTTCTGCCGGCTGTCCAGCACCAGGAGATAGACGCTGCGGTGGGTGAGGAAGAACTGGTGCGTGGCATGCATGATGTCCTGCCCGCCAAAGTCCCACACATTCAGGCGCACCTGCCCCAGCCTGCCGCAGGGCAGCATGACGCGGTGGCGCTCGATGCCGTGTGTTTTGTCCTCTTTGGGGTTGTGGGATTGGCCACGAAGCTGGCGGATGAGCGAGGTCTTGCCCACCTCGCTCTCTCCCACCACCAAGACTTTCACTTCATTGAGCGGCCGCCGTTTTCCTTCCTTTTGCGCAAAGTAGTAGGCCAGGATGTCTGCGGGCTTGGCGCGTGGGTTTGTGGCGCTCGTCATGTGCCACTCTGGTCCGAGCACCTCTGCCGGAAGGTCCAGGCCAGGATTGCCGTGGAGGTAAAGCCTGGTGAGCGCGGTGAGCTGGCCGATCTCGGAAGGCAACGAGCTGAGCTGGTTGTAGTCTAGATAAAGCGAGGTGAGCGCGGAGAGCTGGCCAATTTCGGGTGGCAACGAGCTAAGCTGGTTGTTGTCGAGATAAAGCGAGGTGAGAGCGGTGATCTTGGCGATCTCGGAAGGCAACGCGCTGAGCTGGTTTTTGGAGAGATCAAGCCAGGTGAGAGCGGTGAGCTGGACGATCTCGGGCGGCAGCGCGCCGAGTTGGTTGTCTGCGAGATCAAGCCCGGTGAGAGCGGTGAGCTGGCCGATCTCGGAAGGCAGGGCGCTGAGTTGGTTGCTGGAGAGATCAAGCAAGGTGAGAGCGGTGAGCTGGCCGATCTCCGGCGGCAGCGCGCTGAGTTGGTTGCCGGAGAGATCAAGCGTGATGAGCGCGGAGAGCTGGCCGATCTCGGGCAGCAGGGCGCTGAGATGATTGTGGACGAGCTCAAGCTCGGTGAGAGCGGAGAGCTGGACGATCTCGGGCGGCAGCGCGCTGAGATGATTGCTGGAGAGAAAAAGCTTGGTAAGCGCGGAGAGCTGGCCGATCTCCGGCGGCAATCTGGTCAGGCCCATACTACTCAAATCTAAGTAAGTGCCTTTCTTTCCTTGCTGCAGGCAGGCCTGGATTCGCTTCAGGGCCTCATCATAGGCCTTCTGTTCTTCATGAGTCATCTCGGGAATCGGCATGGCGGAAGGTGACTGGGGGAGGCGGGATGTCGAGGTGAATGCGGAGGGAGGGATGACATTGGTCTTGCGGCTTGGGTGGAGTTTTTGTTAGGGTGGGGCATGATGTCGTGCGGGTGGCGCGGCATGGGGGTGCGGTGGGGCTGGCGGCCACACGGCGTGCGCCCGTTTTGAGTTCCTGCCCCTTTTTCCCCACTGATCTGATTGATGAAGAGCACGTGTGCGCCCCTGCCCTGCCGCCCATGGCGCAGGCCCCCATCCCGCCCCCCTGACCCCACACAGACCATGAATACGATGCTGCTCATTCCGCTGCTGGCCCTGTGCCTGGGACTGCCGCTGGGGTGCCCTGCGCAGGTGTCGAAGCTGGACCCGAAGTCGGCTGAGTTTGTGAAGGCTCTGCGGCAGGATGAGACCCAGCAACGGCGGAAGGAGCTGGCGGCGGAGGGCGCGAAGGCTGTGGCGGCGCTGCGGGCGGATCTGGCCGGGCCGTGGACTTCGGTCATCGTGACGCTGCAGCACGACTGCTCGTGCCTGGCCCCTGAATACCGGAGCTTTTGCCTGAGGCGTGAGGGCGGGGCGGTGACGGTGACGGAGGAGCGCTGGTGCCGGGACAGATCCAAGAAGACGAGGGTCGTGCCGCGCCCGATCTCGCAGCCGGAGGTGGAGCGGCTGCTGGCTGAAACGGTGCTGAATTTCCAGGCGGCGACGCTGTCGGTGTCTGCCAGCGAAATAGCGGGGCCGATGCCGCGCGATATCGACGGGGAAAAGGAGTGGTGCGAGCTGTATCTCGCCGCCGGGGGCAGCCCGCAAGGTGGAGACCGCACTTTGATTGATGTGTGCGTGAGCAGCCCTGGAAGAGAGGCCTGGTACCACGACATGCGGGCGGATCACTGAAACGGAGATTTTTTCCCGATGGATGGCTGAGCATGGGACGCTGCCGTGAGGATGAGCCGCATGCCTGACGCGCCTGAGGATGAGGCTGTGCTGCCGCAGCCGGAGTGGAACGGGGCGGAGAGTGTCTCCGCCGCGCTGGGGGAGGGAGGCTTTGGGAATGGGGGAATGTGATGGGAGGGACAGACAGGGCTGGGAGGATGGATTCCAGGGACGCGCGCAGCGCATCCCTACCTGCCGGTATGGGGTGCTGCTGGTGCTTGAGGGGTTTGGGGCGGTGAGTGGGCGCGGGGTGGGGCGGGGGGGCGCGGAG
>APMI01015578.1_pt1 | contig 10382 bp, 14 predicted proteins | sample 667938 | NCBI WGS metagenome assembly APMI01 (sample SAMN01084076, study PRJNA167559) | wastewater metagenome | biome: Wastewater | place: Denmark: Ejby Moelle, Odense | collected 2011-11-28
TCGAAGGCACTCCCCTGCTAAGGGAGCATGCGGGCACAAACCTGCATCGAGGGTTCGAATCCCTCACTCTCCGCCAAGAAATAGCACGAAAGCCCTGATTATTCAGGGCTTTTTTGTTTTTAGGTTTTGCTAGTGTGCCATCTGGTATGCCATGGCATGCTGGCTTGAGTTGGGTGGTTTTGGACGTGGTTGATCTTCCCGTGTTGGCGTGAGGGATGCACATTCAGCCCAAAGATGTCTCGATGGGACACTTTGATCAGCCAGTCACCCTCGGTAACGCGTCCCAACACGTCGTCCATGCCGGCGAAAGCTTCTCCCTGCGCATCCTCCAACTCGCATCAAACCCTGTCGCCAAGGGCCGCAAGCTTCCGCGTCCCCATCGTGCATTGATGCTGTCCATCGCCTGCATCAGCGCTGCCGACTTCCTCTCACGTTCTGGATCGACCAAAAGGCTCGACTGTCGCCTTCGCTCCGGCTCCAGTCCCGACAGCATTACCCCAGCCTTCTTGTAGGCGAAGCCCGTTCGGTAGATCCGCCGCAGTCCCCAAAGGGCGGCCCGGATCAGTTCCCGCGTATCGGCTGATGGCTCGGGCAGGGGAACCACCTCGCTGCGGTTGTACTGAGGCTCCCAGGGTTTGAATGGATTGCTGCGGATCGTGACCGTGATCGCCCCCGCGACGTGGCGGTGGGCACGCAACTTCTCCGCCGCGCGCGTGGTATGGCTGGCCACCGATTCACTCAGGCCTTCGAGATCGAACACCGGATTGCCGAAGGACCGACTCGCCATAATCTGCTGCTTGTCGGGCGTTACCTCCTCCAGGTTCAGGCACGACACCCCGTTCAACTCCCTCACGGTGCGTTCCAGCACCACCGAGAAATGCTCCCGGATCCACCCAGGTGGTGCATCCCGCAACTGCCGCACGGTGCCGATTCCCATCTCCGCAAACCGTTCATCGATACGACGACCCACCCCCCAGACTTCCGCTACCGGGATGCTCGTAAACAACGCTGACAACTCGTCCGGCGGCATCGCACCAAAGTCACACACGCCATCCCGACCGGCCAGCGCCTTCTTGGCAGCGTGATTCGCCAATTTCGCCAGTGTCTTCGTGTTGACGATCCCGACACACACCGGCAGACCGACCCACCGCGCAACCCGCTCCCGGATCTCCCGGCCGATTTCTTCTCGTGTGCCCGGTAGCCCATCCAGCACCAGAAAGCTCTCATCGATGCTGTACACCTCCATGGACGGTGTGAAGCTGCTCAGGATTTCCACCACCCGACTGCTCATGTCTGCGTACAGCGCATGGTTACTGGAGAACGCCCGGATTCCGTGCTGTCGGGCTAGATCCTGCAATTGAAACCACGGCGCCCCCATCGGCACCCCCAGCGTCTTCGATTCTGCGGATCTGGCCACCACACAGCCATCGTTGTTGGAGAGCACTACGATGGGCGTATCCCTCAGGGTCGGATCGAACAGCTTCTCGCAACTCGCGTAGAAATTATTGCAGTCCACCAGGGCAAAGACTGGCATCTCAGGCGCCGATCCGCTTGAACTTACCCACCACCACACCCCAGATCACCAGCTCTGCACCTTCGTGAAGCTCAATGGGCGGATAGGCCGGGTTCTCCGCCACCAGCGCAACCCGACCCCCGCGGCGATGCAGCCGCTTGACCAGCCGCTCCCCATTCAGAAAAGCCACGACGATGTGCCCGTGGGTAGGCGCGATACTGCGATCCACCACCAGGATGTCCCCGTCGAAGATCTCCGCACCTTGCATCGAATCGCCCTGAACCGAAAAAAAGAAGGTCGAGACCGGGTTTCGCACCAGGTACTCGTTGATGTCCAGGCGCCGATCTGCGTAGTCCTCGGCAGGGGAGGGGAAGCCGGCAGAAATCGGCGTGAGCCCCAGCGGCCAGGTTCGCTTGAGGGCATCGAGGAAGGGAAACCAGTGCTCCGGAAAGCTCTCGGGCACCGGCGCAAGCGCGGTGGTCATGGGGTGATAACGGCGAAAAACGGAAGACTGTAAAAATATACACTATTCCGGCCGCCATCCGAGGCACGTTACCCTGTGCCAATGTGTGCCAACTATCGTCCGTCCTCCCGTGAAGCACTGGCCGCATTTCCGCTGCCATCGCCCGATTTCGGCTATGGCGAGGCCTACCCGGGTTCCATCGTCCCCGTTGTCACCAACTTCGCGCCGCGTGAGTGGGTTCCGGCATGCTTCGGCCTGATTCCCGCTTGGGCCAAGGACGCCAAGATTGCCCGGAGCACCTACAACGCCTGCACGGAAACCGTTGGAGAGAAGCCCTCGTTCCGCAACGCCTGGAAGCGGGGGCAGCTTTGCATCATTCCTGCGGACGCCATCTATGAGCCGAGCTACGAGTCGGGTAGGGCTGTACGCTGGCGGATAGAACGGCCGGATGGCAAGCCGATGGGGATCGCTGGCCTGAGGGAGCGGCAGCTCAAGGACGACGGGTTACCGTCCTGGTCCATGACCATGCTGACGATCAACGCTGACAACGATCCGGTGTTCAAGCGCTTCCACAAACCGGACGACGAGAAGCGTTCGGTGGTGATCCTGCCCGACGATGGGTGGGGAGATTGGCTCAGATGCAAGTCTGGTGGAGAGGCCAGCGCTATGCTCAAGGGTAGCGGGCTCGTTTTAGAGGCCGAGCCTTACCCCCGGTAGATTGCCGTAGGGGTTGGTGCCTGTAGTCGGCGGGGCTTCTGCGGTGCCTCTCCGCGGCGCAGCGTTTCCAGCAGTGCGAGTGCGGATGGCACACCGATGAGCGGAACTCTGCGACATGCGCAGAAAGTAGAGTTGGCTGAGCACTTAAGCGCAAGCAGACCACGCAACGTGAGTCGCTGCCTTCCGTGGGCTCTTGGCCAAGGGTTAGCCGGAGGTGCGGGCCGCTCGTGGAGTGTGCGGCCACAAGTGACAGCAAAGTATGGAAACTCCGCTAATCCCCCCATATGTTGGCGGTACTTGCATCAAATGTGTTCACTTTTGCTTTAAATTTGTGCGAAATGCTATTTATATACTCAATGTCGTCATCGCTAAAACACCCGATATATATACTTCGCAGTCCTTTTGGTGCCGATTTTATGCGCGGGGTGGCTCGATTGAGGGCATCGATAATGTGATGATCGTACTGGCCGAATGAAAATCCAAACGTTACGATAGATCCGTCTACATCGCAAAGAGATTCGTAGCAGAACGATAAGTATCTGTTGTGCGCAATGTGGTTGAGTTTTTGCTCCCCATCTCCGGCAGTCACAAATATAGGGTACTGTCCCTCTTTAATTCGCTTGTTGATATTTTCTAAAAGATACCCGCTGTCGGAGGAATACTTCTCTTTGATGATATCGAAGCCGTCATCAAAAAGAGGGAGTCCGCCGTGGACGTAATGAATGTTCTGCTTGTTTTTGTTGGGCCCCCAGTGGAGGTCGGCGTATTCAGCTTCTTCCCCTAATTCTACTTCGTCAGGATTTAAGCACTCTCCATTGCCAAAGCCATCACACGCATGCTGAAGCTTGCTAAGGTTTCTCATTATCACCCAATACATCAATAAATCATAGTTTGTTGTATAGATTGAGCCGCCGCTCGACAAGAAGTGATTGAAAAAAGAAGCGCACGCGCCGCTTTGTTGTTCGCTTAAGTGAAAGACGTGCGCTGGGTGCATCTGTCTGATTGCATCAATTAGACTTTCTTTGAGAGTTTCAGACGCGAGGAAAAGTTTTTCTGAAAGCGTGTCGCCACCAAAGGCTATCAAAAGTTTGATGCAGTTATCGAGATCTCGCATTATCTGTTCGAAGTTTTGTGTTTTTATTGATTCGAATAGAGGCTTAAGTATATCGCTGTCATTGTGCGACACGAACTCGTACAGTGCCTTGTAGGAAAAAATATTCTTGCTGTAAGCAATGCTGAATCCGTTTCCTAGGAGAAGGTGGGATTTGCGTTTGTTTTTAGAAAGGTAAGTAATTACCTTTTGAATCGAGTTGTAGTGCATTTTAGGCATTTGCACTCTCCTTTTTGATGATTTAATTTCTCTGTATTTTTCTAAGCCAGCTATCCCATGATTCTATTTTGATAGATGGAGTTACTCGAGACTCGTAGTCATGCCGTTTTTGGCTTTCCGTAAGGTCGTCTTGGGTACGCCCACCAATGACCACCGTACGGATTGTGATGTCCTTGTTCGGATCTACCTCTAGGCGCCACAAGGGGCCCAAGAAGGCGTTGTGGATACTCTCGCCGCGGATTGCAGAAGCTCTGATTTTGTGGGCCTTATGGCGAAAGTCGTCCCAATTGCGATAGACGTAGCCAAGTCGGGTTCGGATCTGATCGGCTGCTTGGTTGATTTTGTGAGCGAATGCGCCATAAGAATCTTGATTTACAAGATTGAAGTCGGCGCCTTTTATCTCAATAAAAACAACGTCCATTCGTGATCGGCCGGTGAAGACTACAAAGTCGACAAAGCCATCGCTCAGGGGGAATTCTGAAAAGCAAATGTATTCGCCTGGTAGATTTGCGTACATCTCGCCGAAAATGGAAAGGTCTTGTTTTAGGAGGCGCTGTAATTCTCGCTCGGTGGCCCCAGCATGAACGAGATCGGTGATTGCGGATCTTTCAATCGTCTGCTCATCAATTGCCAGGCGTCGCTGGATGACTTCTGTCGGCTCTGTGCTTGGCGAGTCAATAAAAGGGTCGATCGCGGCGCGCAAGCGCTCTATCTTGTCGTAGAGCCTGGCGTCATTCAATGTATAGCTCCGAAGCTCATCGGGTGTGCATTCGAGTAAGCCCGCGACAGTCGATTCGTTGAGGTGGTCCCAACGCTCTGCGCGCCCGTCCCGAAAGTGTAGCTTATGGAATGAAGCGCTCCCTCGTGAATCCTTTTCGTAGTGCTCAATAAATGTTGCAGGATCAATAGCGTGCCCCTGCTGGTACAGCGCGTTGCGTATTACTTCGATTGCATTGGTGACAGATTGCCCCGGGTTTTTGTCCCCTACATCGGTGAGAAGCACAAAGGATTCGCCGGATGAAGTGAGGAAAACTCGAACACGGCAAAGACTTCGATCTGGAGTGCGTGCACTCGTAGCGAAGCGGAAGATGAAGTCACTGACTTTCATGCTTGCTTGGCAGCGAGAGCGGCACTTTGAAGTTCATCGAGTGACTTAGGCGGCGTTGTCCGATGCAACATTGCATGGCAATTCGGGCATACCGGCCGGAGATCTTCCTCGGGGTTGAGGACGTAGGCCTCACCGATCTCTGCCAGGGGCGTGAGGTGGTGGACGTGGATGAAGCCGGCGCCCAGTTCGGGGCCGTAGGTTTCAGCAAAGTCGAAGTTGCACACCACACAGCGGGTGCCCCAGCGGGCAATGCAGAGGGCGCGCGCGGCGGAGTTTCGCTCGTAGGCGTTGACGACGATGGTGCGCTTGGCGCCTTCGATAAGGCCTTCGGGTACGGGGATTTCCTCGGGCAGAGGGGAGGCCGGCGGGCAATCACCGTTGGGCGGGAAGACCCAGCGGATTTCGATGGGCGGGCCGTCTTTCACCTGAGTGGCCTGGCCGGCTCCGGCGTAGGTGAAGGCGTCGCGATTATCTAGGCGGTAGAAGATGTGCACCTGGCCGTGGCAGTTGAGCAGGGCTTGGCTACTGGACCACGAAAGGCGGCTTTTGGGCTTGCCGTGCCAAACGAGATCGGGGCCGTCGAAGTAGTTGTGGAGATCGAGCCCGGTTCGGCCTGGGGTGCCTACGCCACAGAAGAGGTAGTGGTCGTCGCCGTGCTGAGTGTAGCCGGTGAACCAGGGGCCGCCTTTGTGTTCGGGGATGCCGAGGATCTGGAAGATGTCGGCGCGGGTGTAGGGGGCGTTGGGGACAAAGGGCATGGGTTACACCGTTGCGGAACCTTGGGTGCGGGGTGCGCCGGCGATCTTCAGTGTAAGGCTGAAGATGAGGCGGTCGGGCTCTAAGTTTGTCTCACGCGGCAAAAAGATGTTGGCATGTATGTTAGATCATGTGTAACTTTGTTGCACATGACGAAGAACATTTGCTGTGCATTTTTCGGGTCGTTTGGGAGCGGATGTATGCCCAAAGTTATAGGGCTGAGGGCGTTGCTGGCAGGCGTGGTACTGCGTGGCTCAGCTTGGGCCGAGGCTGTGCCTGAAGGGATCGGGCGTGGCTGAGAACTATCAATGCCCGGCTGGCGATGTTGCATGAGCGGTTGCCTTACGTTTAGTACCGAGTGCCAGTAGCGGAGAAGATTCGGGCGATGAATGATGGGATGAAGGAGTCGTCCGCCCATCGTGTTGGTGATTGTCAGTTATATTGATCTTGGAGCGTTGATCTGTATGAGTCGTCTTTCTGTAGTGTTGAATAACATTGAGTCTAGAGAGTCTCCAGCTGTTTTTAATAATGCGTTCCGTCAGCGGCGGTGGGGCATCATTCCGCGAGCCTGGGAAGACTTCAAGCGAGAAATAACTGATGGAAAGAAGTTTTCTTCTGACGTGGAGGAGGAGATTGAGTCGATCTATCTCAACAACGTTTTGTATGGACAGAAGGCAGTTTTCTTGTGGGCCTTAAATAAAGAGGTCTGCTGGGAGTTGTTTCTGAAGCTCGATTCGTTTGTTGTTTGTGACGGAAATCCGTATATTGATAGGTTTCCCTTCGCCTTGGAGAAGGGGGCGCTTTATTCATTGGTCGGTGGTTATCGGGTGCCGACGGCGGTTGAGTCGCGCAACGGTGAAAAGACTTTGTTTTACGTTTCAAAGAGAGAAACGTTTAAGGAGGTTAGTCTCCCTATGGGGGATGCTCCGGAGGTATGGATAGGAGACGGAATTACCGAAATTATTGGCAGAAAGAAGTCGGTCTATCAAGTTTTTGATAGCTTTTCCGTTAATCCAGATCTCGGCATGGTTGAGTTGCGTATCGATAGGGCGAAATATTTGTCGGAGCGCGATGTTCTCAAGTATAAGGCTGCGTTGGTTTCTGAATTTAATATTCGATGTAAGGCGATTCTTGGTGATTCTTATCTTGGAGATCCGATAAATTTATTCTTTGCACTAGATCCGCTTTATAAAGGAAATGGGTGGAAAGTTAATCGGCTTGGTCATCAAAATGAAGACGGCTATATTAATTACAATAAGGGTCGCTTTCGGGATGCCGATGTTAGAACGGCTCGATACCATAAAGGGGGCGAGGAGGCCGTCGCTTGCCTTGATGTTTGGGGGATGCGGGTTATTTTCTCCTCACCAAGCGGATTTGGAAGTCCAACAATGGTGATTGACGGGGGGTCTAAAATTTTGAGCATGCAGACGCCAATCATCTATTCCGTGAAGATTTTGGACTGTGCGTGTGAGTCTGATTACAGACTTGTGATGAAAAGTCTTCTAGACTGTAAGGAGCAAGGTGAGAACGCTTTTAGTAACGGTACATCGTGATGCATTGACTGATGTGTTGCACAGCAGAACATGCGGGGCATTAAATTATGGGCGACTTATCAAATTATCTCCGCCAGATTAAAAGCGTTTTAGGTCAGCGCAAGCCAGAGATTGCCCTTGTTTGTGAAAATATTGTCTATTTTCTTGCGGAGAATCGCAGCTATAGCCTTCACTTGACCGTATCTTCTCTGCGTGGCGCCGGTCGGCCGCAGTCGTCTGATCAGCTTTGGGAGTCAATTTGTTTTTTGACTGGCGATTTGGTTCATGTGTTGGATATTAACTTCGAATTAATCGACGAGGAAAATAACCATTTTCGATTAGAGAAGTCTGAAGTCGCGGCTGTGAGGGATGGAAGGTCGCCGCTGTATCATCCTGAGTCAGGTGAAAGAGTTGAAGATGTTGAGAACCACGTATTTGCTTACTTTACGTTGAGTAAGCCATTTGTGGCTGATCTCGAAGTTGGAGGTGAGCAATGAGTGCCGCGGCTGTAGTGGATGACGATGCTCGAATTCTTCTTCTTGCGAAGACCCATCCCATGATAATGAGTATGCTCGAGCAGGCGTTGGTTGATTCATACGAAAAGTTCGTCGAAGTTTTCTATAAGCGGCTGGCTCTTGTTCTTTCTCGGCTTCAAGAGCGGAAGCAGTTTTATTTTGATGCAACTGAAGATCAAATTACGATCTATGTGGTCGATCTCTTGAAAGAGCGCGGATATAACGCGGAGCATGACCCTAAGATTGGCGGGCATATCGATATTTTGGTGCGCGGCAAAGATGGTACAAATTACCTTTGGGCTGGAGAGGCCAAGCGAGACAATCAAAGTCTCGAATGGTTTGAGAAGGGGTTTAGGCAACTGGTTCAGCGCTATCTCCCCGGAGGTAAGCACCAGGATTGCGGTGGATTAATTATCTACGCACAAGCCAAGCCTGCAGTGCAACGCCTTAAAAGCTGGAAAGGGAAGCTTGAGTCGATCTGTGCTGATTTTGATGGGCTGGATATTGATGATTCAACATTAGTTGATGATGTTTTTTTCAATTCGACTCATATTCATGAGACATCCGGACGTGAATGCCACGTGAGGCATTTCGCAGTGGGTCTTTTCCACAGCCCTACAGTGTGAGTTTGCGTTTTGTTGAAAACCCGCCGGCCTGGCGGGCCTGGCGGGTTTTTTATTGCTCGCTGATTTTGAGTTCTTTGTTGAGCAAGGTAGTGATGCCTTGTCTCTCGAGCCTGTGGGCGGCGCGAGCGATGAGCCCGTTGGTGGCGTCGATTTCGGGTTTAAAGGTGGGGAAAATCTCAAGGAAGAGCTCTGGACGTCCCTGAGTGAAGGTGGTGAGGCTACGCTGAATACGCTGGAGGTAAGTGTGGGTGGCGCGTTGGGCGTTGTGATGGGTGGCGTAGGTGTGGCGGCGTCCAATGACGTCGGCGGTGGAGAGTTGCTTGGGGGGCGGCGTCGGTTCCGTCGATTTATTCTTGTCGGAGCTGACGAGGGTAAAGATACACAGGTTGAGGCAGCTGTCGTGGTCGCTGATGCGGAGGGGGTAGGTGACAATGTATGTAAAACTTGAAGAGGTGTCGTTTGGTTGAATAGAGGGTGATGAGGACAGGCAGGAAGACGAGCTGCCGTCCATGTTTGTGGTGGATGCTGATAGCGGGAGAAACGTTGATGTAATTGTTTCTGGGCTGCTGCTCATAGCAAGGAAACCCGAACGCCCCAAAACGGCCAGGAGGCCTAAGCGCTGCACACATGCCTAGCGGCTTCTAGTGAAAACTCACGCTTGCCGTTGCCGTCCCTTGATACGCGAATCCAGCCGACCATGTAGCGGGTTTTGCTGCAAGTCCTTGATCGAGCCGGTTGCCCCGGCCTCCTCATCGGCACTGCCTTCCGGATAGAACTCTTCGACCACCGAAATGCCATCCTCCTCCAGTTCTTCAAACGCGCCATTGGAAAATCCCACCCGCGCCGCCAGATCCAGCGCCACCTGATCAAACCCTGCTTCTCGACGCCGTTCGCGCTCTGTTCTGGCTTCGGCTAAAGCCTCCGCGCACGTCATCCCCGACCTCACCGTCAGGTCCACATAGTAGATCGGCGAACGATGTGATTGCGTCGTGGACTTCCCCCGAAGCCTTAGATCTAGAGGCAAACAGGACAGCATTCCCCCCGACAAAGCAAAGAGATACGTCAGCCGAGCTGCCAGCGTCCGGATACTGTTGAACCCCGTCGTCCGGAACACGAAGCTCCCGAGTTCATCCTCATCCCCAATCCGTACATTCAGACGGCCATAGGGTTTGCAGACCCCCTGGCCGAACTCGCACCCATGCGGCGTGGGGCAGGGCATCCCCTGAATCCCGGCCGAGGTCGCCCGCTTGCACGTCTCCCCGTTGCCCACACAGACCGGCCGCCCACTCGTCCGGTCAAACAGCGTGTAGTTCGCCCGTAGGTTCAGGTCCACCTCGTCAAACAGCAGCCGAACCGGAATCGCCCTCAGCTTGGCGCCGGGCGTTTTACGTAGCGCTTCATCCAGCGGATGATTGATCCATCCGTCCCGCGCCTGTACCTGGCTGGTCAGCGTGAACTCGTCGTCCTTCTCCGGCAGCCGCTTGCCACCTTTCTCCACGACCTTGCCGATCGCGATACGTCCCACCACCGGCGGGGTCAAAGCCAGTCCCTTGATCATCATGCGTCCTTCCATCTAGGGCCGTTACGCCCGAATCCAAGCAAAAAAAGGCCATGCTCCTTTGGGGGGCATGGCCACTTTGTCGTCCCTTCACGCCATCACCAGAAAGCGCCGGGAGCCGGGTTTGGTCTTCACGTAGATCTGAGTGAGATCGGGATGGTCGGCAGTGAGCGCCGACACATCCAGCACCGTGCTGTCCTTGCTGCGTTTCCACGTCACTTCACCCGTTTCAAAGATCGCCCGCGTCGCATCCCCCATCCGTTC
>APMI01015734.1_pt1 | contig 10382 bp, 5 predicted proteins | sample 667938 | NCBI WGS metagenome assembly APMI01 (sample SAMN01084076, study PRJNA167559) | wastewater metagenome | biome: Wastewater | place: Denmark: Ejby Moelle, Odense | collected 2011-11-28
GCCGACACGCTGAGCCGGACCATGCAATCTCTCGGCCGGCGTTATGTCGGCGGTTTCAATGCCCGCCACGGGCGTCGCGGAACGCTTTGGGAGGGGCGCTTCCGCTGTGCTGTGATCGAAACCGAACGGTATCTGCTTGATTGCATGCGCTTCGTCGAGTTGAACCCGGTCCGCGCCGGTACGGTTGCCCGGGCCGGGGACTACGCATGGTCCAGCGCGCGTTGCCATCTCGGGCAGCGACAGGACCAACTGCTCACCGATCACCCGCTGTTCTGGGCGCTGGGCAATACGCCATTCGAACGTGAAATGGTATGGCGGACCATGCTCGAACAGGGTTTGCCCGCGCATGAGGTCGAGAGACTCACCGAGTCGGCGTTGAAGGGTTGGGCGTGCGGCGGTAAAGCGTTTCTCGCTTCGCTAAAGAACCGGACCGATCGCCCGGTTGCGCCGCGTCCGCGCGGTCGGCCGGTATCCAGGTAATCGCACGGCCGGCGCATCCAAAGCGCGCAGAAACCTGTCAATGCACCAAACTACTCTGTCCCCAAATAAAAACGCCCGCTTTCGGTGCGGCCAGTAAATGGAGTCTGACCCCATTTATTTTACCTTGAAAGAACCGCTGCGCTGCAGTAGTGTTGGGGGCTTACGCGTCGAATTCTGGAGAACGCCATGGCAAACAAGGCGGAATTGGCAACTGCTTCGCAGCAAGAGATCGGCAACCTTGCCGAATACGGCTTGTATCGCCCGTCCAGCGAACACGACGCCTGCGGGGTCGGATTCGTGGCCCACATCAAGGGCAAGCGCGCGCACGGTATCGTTCAGCAGGGCCTGAAGATCCTCGAGAATCTCGACCATCGCGGCGCAGTCGGCGCAGACAAGCTGATGGGCGATGGTGCCGGCATCCTGATCCAGATCCCGGACGAACTTTACCGGGCCGAGATGTCGGTGCAGGGCGTGACGCTGCCGCCCGCGGGCGAATACGGGGTCGGAATGATCTTCCTGCCCAAGGAACATGCGTCGCGTCTGGCTTGCGAACAGGAACTGGAGCGGGTGATCCGTGCGGAAGGCCAGGTCCTGCTGGGCTGGCGCGATGTTCCGGTCGATCGCGACATGCCCATGTCGCCGACGGTCCGCACCAAAGAACCGGTCATCCGCCAGATCTTTATTGGCCGTGGCCCGGACATCATCGTGCCGGACGCACTGGAGCGCAAACTGTTCGTCATCCGCAAGACGGCATCGAGCGCAATCAAGGCCCTCAAGCTGACCCACAGCCGCGAGTACTACGTGCCGAGCATGTCGTGCCGCACGGTGATTTACAAAGGGCTGTTGCTGGCCGACCAGGTGGGCAAGTACTACCGGGATCTGCAGGATTCGCGTGTGGTCTCGGCGCTTGCGCTGGTGCATCAACGCTTTTCGACCAATACTTTTCCCGAGTGGCCGCTAGCCCACCCCTACCGGATGGTCGCGCATAACGGGGAGATCAATACCGTCAAGGGCAATTTCAACTGGATGCGCGCGCGCGAAGGGGTGATGAAATCACCCGTACTCGGAGACGATCTGGCCAAGCTGTACCCGATCAGCTTCCCTGGTCAGTCCGACACGGCAACTTTCGACAACGCGCTCGAACTGCTGACCATGGCCGGTTACCCGCTGGCGCAGGCGGCGATGATGATGATTCCCGAAGCCTGGGAGCAGCATTCGCAGATGGAAGCGCGCCGCCGCGCCTTCTACGAGTATCACGCGGCCATGCTCGAACCCTGGGACGGCCCAGCCGCGATGGTATTTACCGATGGCCGCCAGATTGGCGCGACCCTCGACCGCAACGGCCTGCGTCCGGCCCGCTACATCGTCACCGATGACGACCTGGTGGTGATGGCCTCGGAATCCGGTGTCCTGCCGATTCCGGAAAGCCGCATTGTCAAAAAGTGGCGCTTGCAGCCTGGCAAGATGTTCCTGATCGACTTCGAACAGGGCCGGATCATCGACGACGAGGAACTGAAGAACCAGTTCGCCTCCGCCAAGCCCTACCGCCAGTGGATCGAGAACGTCCGGGTGCGGCTGAACGATGTCGTCGCCACCGCCGAAGCGGTTGCGCAGCGCGAGTCGCTGCTCGATCGCCAGCAGGCCTTCGGCTACACCCAGGAGGACATCAAGTTTCTCCTGGCGCCGATGGCAGCCAACGGCGAGGAAGGCATCGGCTCCATGGGCAACGATTCGCCGCTCGCGGTTCTGTCGGACAAAAACAAGTCGCTGTACAGCTATTTCAAGCAGTTGTTCGCGCAGGTGACCAACCCGCCGATCGATCCGATCCGCGAAGCGATCGTCATGTCGCTGGTCTCCTTCATCGGACCGCGGCCGAACCTGCTCGACATCAACGCCGTCAATCCGCCGATCCGGCTCGAAGTCTCACAGCCGATTCTCGACTATGGCGACATGGCGCGCCTGCGTTCGATCGAGCGCCACACCGGCGGCAAATTCAAGTGCTACGAACTGGATGTCATCTATCCGGTGAACTGGGGCAGCCGCGGCATCGAAGCCAAACTCGCTTCGCTATGCGCCGAATCCGTCGACGCCCTGCAAAGCGGCCACAACATCCTGATCCTGACCGATCGGCGGATGGACCGCGAGCATGTCGCGATACCGGCCGTGCTCGCGCTTTCCGCGATCCACCATCACCTGGTCAGCAAGGGTCTGCGTACCACCGCCGGCCTGGTGGTCGAAACCGGTTCGGCGCGCGAGGTGCACCATTTTGCAGTCCTCGCCGGGTACGGCGCCGAAGCGGTGCACCCCTACCTGGCTCTCGACACCCTGGCCGCGATTCATGCCGATTTGCCGGGCGATCTTTCCGCCGACAAGGCCATCTACAACTACATCAAGGCGCTCGGCAAGGGATTGTCCAAGGTCATGTCCAAAATGGGCATTTCGACCTACATGTCCTATTGCGGCGCGCAGATCTTCGAAGCGATAGGCCTGAATACGGACCTGGTCGAGAAGTACTTCGGTGGCACGGCAACCCAGGTCAACGGTATCGGCATATTCGAAGTTGCGGAAGAAGCCGTGCGCCTGCACGGTGCGGCATTCGGCAACGACCCGGTCCTTGCGCAGATGCTCGATGCCGGCGGCGAGTATGCCTGGCGCACGCGCGGCGAAGAGCATATGTGGACGCCTGACGCGATCGCCAAGCTTCAGCACAGCACCCGCGCGGGCAAATACGAGACGTACAAGGAATACGCGCAAATCATCAACGACCAGAGCCGCCGCCACATGACGCTGCGCGGCCTGTTCGAATTCAAGCTCGATCCGGCGCGGGCGATTGCGCTCGACGAGGTGGAGCCTGCAGCCGAGATCGTCAAGCGCTTTGCCACGGGCGCGATGTCGCTGGGCTCGATCTCGACCGAGGCCCACACCACGCTGGCCGTGGCGATGAACCGCATCGGCGGCAAGTCGAACACTGGCGAAGGCGGCGAAGACAAGAACCGCTATCGCAACGAACTGCGCGGCATTCCGATCGCACAGGGCACAAGGTTGTCCGACGTGATCGGCGGGGATGTGGTCGAGCGCGATCTCGAACTGCAGGCCGGCGATTCGCTGCGCTCGAAGATCAAGCAGGTCGCCTCGGGACGCTTCGGTGTGACCACGGAATACCTGGTCTCGGCCGATCAACTGCAGATCAAGATGGCCCAGGGCGCCAAGCCGGGCGAGGGCGGCCAGTTACCCGGCGGCAAGGTTTCCGAGTACATCGGCAAACTGCGCCACTCGGTGCCCGGTGTCGGCCTGATATCGCCGCCGCCCCATCACGACATCTATTCGATCGAGGATCTGGCGCAACTGATCCATGACCTGAAAAACGTCGCCGCGACAGCCAGCATCAGCGTCAAGCTGGTGTCGGAGGTTGGCGTCGGCACTGTCGCCGCCGGAGTGGCAAAAGCCAAGGCGGACCATGTGGTGATCGCCGGCTACGACGGCGGCACTGGCGCTTCGCCGCTGTCGTCGATCAAGCACGCGGGCACGCCGTGGGAACTCGGCCTGGCCGAAACCCAGCAGACCCTGGTGCTAAATCGCCTGCGCGGCCGGATTCGCGTGCAGGCCGACGGCCAGATGAAGACCGGTCGCGACGTCGTCATCGCCGGCCTGCTCGGCGCCGACGAGGTGGGGTTCGCCACCGCGCCGCTGGTTGTCGGCGGCTGCATCATGATGCGCAAGTGCCACCTCAATACTTGTCCGGTCGGCATCGCCACCCAGGATCCAGTGTTGCGCAAGCGGTTCTCCGGCAAGCCGGAACACGTGGTGAACTACTTCTTCTACGTCGCCGAAGAAGCGCGCCAGATCATGGCCCAGCTCGGCATCCGCAAGTTCGACGATCTGATCGGCCGTGCCGACTTGCTCGACATGAAAAAGGGCATTGAGCACTGGAAGGCGCGCGGTCTGGACTTCAGCCGCGTGTTCCACCTGCCCGATGCGCCGGCCGAGGTGCCGCGCCACCATGTCGAGGCGCAGGACCACGGCCTCGATCGCGCGCTGGACGTCAAGCTGATCGATAAGGCCCGCCCTGCCATCGAAAAGGGCGAGAAGGTGCGCATCATGCAGGATGCGCGCAACGTCAATCGCACGGTCGGCGCGATGCTCTCCGGCGAGGTGATCCGCCATCATCCCGACGGCCTGCCCGACGACACGATCTTCGTGCAGATGGAAGGCACCGGCGGCCAGAGCTTCGGCGCCTTCCTGGCGCGCGGCATCACGTTGTACCTGATCGGCGATGCCAACGATTACACCGGCAAGGGCTTGTCGGGCGGTCGCGTGGTGGTGCGGCCAAGTCTGGACTTCCGCGGCGACGCCACCCAGAACATCATCGTCGGCAACACCGTGCTCTACGGCGCGACCGACGGCGAAGCCTTCTTCCGCGGCGTTGCCGGCGAACGCTTTGCCGTGCGCCTTTCCGGCGCTTCTGCGGTAATCGAAGGCACCGGCGATCACGGTTGCGAGTACATGACCGGCGGCACCGTGGTGGTGCTGGGCAGGACCGGCCGCAACTTCGCGGCCGGCATGTCGGGGGGCATCGCTTACGTCTTCGACGAAGACCGCCAGTTCGCCAGGCGCTGCAACACGGCGATGGTCGCGCTCGACAAGCTGCTGCCGGCCGCCGAGCAGATCGCCGGCCAGGAAGCGGCGATCTTCCATCGCGGCCAGACCGACGAAGCGCAGTTGCGCAGACTGATCGAGGAGCACTACCGGTGGACCGGCAGCCTGCGCGCACGCGAGATTCTGGATCACTGGGACGCGTCACTGCCGCGCTTCATCAAGGTGTTCCCGCACGAATACCGGCGTGCCCTGGGCGAACTCAATGCCCGCAACGAGACCGCGGCCACCATCGCCAAGGCGCGCGAGTCGGGCAAGCCGACGGCCAGAGCCTGAGCGGCCGCCGCAACCGACGCAACCAGGAGTCAATAGCAAATGGGGAAAGTGACCGGGTTTCTTGAGTACGAACGACTCGATGAGGGCTACGAGCCCGTCGACAAGCGGCTCAAGAACTACAGGGAATTCGTGATCGGCCTCAAGGCAGACGAGGCCAAGATCCAGAGCGCGCGCTGCATGGATTGCGGCACGCCGTTCTGCAACAGCGGCTGTCCGGTGAACAACATCATCCCGGACTTCAACGATCTGGTGTATCGCGGCGACTGGCGCAACGCCATCGATGTGCTGCATTCGACCAACAATTTTCCCGAATTCACCGGCCGCATCTGCCCGGCGCCGTGCGAGGCCGCCTGCACGCTGAACGTCAATGACGATCCGATCGGCATCAAGTCGATCGAGCACGCGATCATCGACCGCGCCTGGAACGAGGGCTGGGTGGTGGCGCAGCCGCCAAAGTCCCGAACCGGCAAAAAGGTTGCGGTGGTCGGCTCCGGCCCGGCCGGTCTGGCCGCCGCGCAGCAACTCGCGCGCGCCGGACATGATGTCACCGTGTTCGGGAAGAACGACCGCATCGGCGGGCTGCTGCGCTACGGCATTCCGGACTTCAAGATGGAAAAGTCGCATATCGATCGGCGCGTGAAGCAGATGGAAGCCGAAGGCGTGACCTTCCGCGCCGGCGTGCTGGTCGGCGTGCTGCCGGAGAACGGCAAGATCACCGACCGGTCGAAAGAGACCGTCTCGGCCGTGCAACTGAAGGGCGACTTCGACGCCGTGCTGCTCGCCGGCGGCGCCGAGCAGCCGCGCGATCTGCCGGCGCCCGGACGCGACCTCGACGGCATCCACTTCGCGATGGAATTCCTGCCGCAGCAGAACAGGGTCAATGCCGGGGACAAGCTCAAGGGTCAGCTCACGGCCGCCGGCAAGCATGTGATCGTCATCGGCGGTGGCGATACCGGCTCCGACTGCGTCGGTACCAGCAATCGCCATGGCGCGGCCAGCGTCACCCAGTTCGAACTGCTGCCGATGCCGCCCGAACACGAGGACAAGGCGCTGACCTGGCCGTACTGGCCGTACAAGCTGCGCACCTCGTCCAGTCACGAGGAAGGTTGCGAGCGGGAGTTCGCCGTGTCGACCAAGGAGTTTATTGGCGAGAAGGGCAGGCTGACCGCGATCAAGACGGTGCGGGTCGAATTCAGGGACGGCAAGATGTTCGAGGTTCCCGACAGCGAACGGGTGCTGAAGGCCGATCTGGTTTTGCTCGCCATGGGCTTTGTCAGCCCCGTCGCCTCGGTGATCGAAGCGTTCGCGGTCGACAAGGACGCGCGCGGCAATGCCAAGGCGACCACCGAAGCCATCGGCGGCTATCGCACCAGCGTCGACCGGGTCTTCGCCGCCGGCGACATGCGGCGCGGGCAATCGCTGGTGGTGTGGGCGATTCGCGAAGGCAGGCAGGCCGCCCGCGCGGTCGACGAATTCCTCATGGGTTCGAGCGCGCTGCCGCGGTAGGCCGCACGCGCCACTAGGGCGCAGAGTTTGACTTTCCACCGACCGCACGGTAACTTTGGATCAAGCGCCGATTTGACTCAGCTTGCGGGCGCTCAATAAATCCGGCTAAAGCGAGGGCAGCAGACCCAGCCCCGCCTACCAGCCGGCTGGGTTTTTTCATTCGACCAATTGAAACTTGGACCGAAACTTGGACCAGCTCGCAGAAGGTATCGGAAACGTCACCTCGCAATGCCTGCATTTCGACCAACCGCTCGCCTTGCGCAGCGGCGGCATCGTGCCGGCCTACGATCTCGTGTACGAAACCTACGGCACGCTCAATGCCGCCAAGTCCAATGCGGTGCTGGTCTGCCACGCGCTGTCCGGTTCGCACCACGTTGCCGGCACCTATGCCGACGATCCCAAGAACGTCGGCTGGTGGGACAATCTGGTCGGCCCGGGCAAGCCGCTCGACACCAACAGGTTTTTCGTCGTCGGCGTCAACAACCTTGGCGGGTGTCACGGTTCGACCGGGCCCAAGAGCATCAACCGGCAAACCGGCAAACCTTGGGGCGCGCAATTCCCGATCGTCACCGTGATCGACTGGGTGCATGCGCAGGCGCGGCTGGCCGACCGGCTGGGCATCGACTCGTGGGCCGCGGTGATGGGCGGCAGTCTCGGCGGCATGCAGGCCATGCGCTGGAGCATCACTTATCCGCAGCGCGTGCGCCATGCGATGATCATTGCCGCGGCGCCGCGCCTGACCGCACAGAATATCGCCTTCAACGACGTGGCGCGGCAGGCGATCCTGACCGACCCGGAGTTCCACGCTGGCAATTTCTACGAATTCGGCGTGGTGCCGCGGCGCGGTTTGCGGCTGGCGCGCATGCTCGGCCACATTACCTACCTGTCGGACGATTCGATGGCGGTCAAGTTCGGCCGCGAGTTGCGCGGCGAGCGGCTCAATTTCGATTATGACGTCGAGTTCCAGATCGAATCCTACCTGCGCTACCAGGGCGACCGCTTCGCCACCTACTTCGATGCCAACACCTATCTGCTGATGACCAAGGCGCTCGACTACTTCGACCCGGCGCGCGAGTGCGACGGCGATCTGTCGGCGACCATGGCGAAGGCCATGGCGAAATTCCTGGTGGTGTCCTTCACGACCGACTGGCGTTTCGCCCCCGCCCGCTCGCGCGAGATAGTCACCGCGCTGCTCGATGCGCGCAAGGATGTCACCTACGCCGAGATCGCCAGCCCGCACGGCCACGATTCGTTCCTGATGGAAGATGCGCAGTACCATGCGGTGATGCGCGCCTATTTCGACAACATCCGCGTGTGAGGCCAGGATTCAGACCATGATCGACTCTGCCGGCCGGCTCGATTACGACGTCATCGCGTCCTGGGTGCCGCAGTCGGCGCGCGTGCTCGATCTGGGCTGCGGCGACGGCGAACTGCTCGCCCATCTGCGCGCGGCGCGCGGCGCGGTCGGCTACGGCGTCGAGAACGATCCCGAGCGCGTGCTCGGCTGCGTCAAGAACGGCATCAGTGTGCTGCAGATCGACCTCGAGCAGGGGCTCTACGGCTTTCGCGACGCCAGCTTCGATGTGGTCGTCATGTCGAACGCGTTGCAGGCGCTGCACCGCACCGAGAAGGTGCTGCGCGAGATGTTGCGGGTGGGCGCCGAGGCGATCGTCAGCTTCCCCAACTTCGCCTACTGGAAGCACCGCAGGGCAATCATGGAAGGCCACATGCCGGTGTCCGATCGCCTGCCCTACCAGTGGTACGACACGCCTTACGTGCGCTTCTTCACCATCGTCGATTTCGAGGCGCTGTGCGCCAAGCTAGACCTGCGCGTGCGCGAGTCCCTGGTGCTCGACGACCAGGGCCGGCCGGTGGAAGGGGAGCCCAACTTTCTCGGCAGTTTCGCGATTTACCGCCTCGGGCGCGACAACTGAGCGAAGCCGCCCAAGCGCCGCGCGAAACCGTCTGGCAGGCGCTGGCCAACCGGCGCATGCTGATCTGCGTGTTCGTCGGCTTTTCCTCGGGCCTGCCGCTCTACCTGCTGCTCAACCTCGTGCCGGCCTGGCTCAAGACCGAGGGCATCAGTCTCAAGGCGATCGGCCTGTTTGCGCTGATCCAGTTTCCCTACACCTGGAAATTCCTCTGGTCGCCGCTGCTCGACCGCTATGCGCTGCCGTTCTTCGGCCGGCGCCGCGGCTGGATGCTGGTCACCCAGGTTCTGCTGCTGGCGGTGATCGCCGTGCTCGGGCAGCTCTCGCCGTCGCAGCACCTGTCGTGGGTGGTCTATGGCGCGGTGGCGCTGGCGTTCCTGTCGGCCACGCAGGATATCGTGCTCGACGCGTATCGCCGCGAATTGCTGCGCGAGGAAGAACTCGGCCTTGGCAACGCGGTGTACGTCAATGCCTATCGCATCGCCGGGCTGGTGCCCGGTTCGCTGTCGCTGATTCTGGCCGACCATCTGCCGTGGGCGCAGGTGTTCGCCGTAACCGCGCTGTTCATGCTGCCGGGGCTGGTGATGACGCTGCTGGTGAGCGAGCCGCTCAGCACAGTGGCGGCACCCAAGACGTTGCGCGAAGCGGTGGTCGAACCGTTCCACGAATTCGTCAGCCGCGCCGGCTGGCGCATGGCGGCACTGGTGCTGGCCTTCATCTTTCTCTACAAGCTTGGCGATTCGATGTGCACCGCGCTGGCCACGCCGTTCTACCTCGAGATGGGCTACGCGAAATCGGATATCGGCATCATCGCCAAGAACGCCGGACTGTGGCCGGCGGTGATCGGCGCGCTGCTCGGCGGCATGTGGATGGTCAGGCTCGGCATCAACCGCGCGCTGTGGCTGTTCGGCGTGGTGCAACTGGTGTCGATTTTCGGCTTCGCCTGGCTCGCCTGGCAGGGCCCGGCGCCGCCGGATGCCGACCGCCTGATCGTCCTGGCGGTGGTGATAGGCTTCGAGGCGCTGGGAGTCGGGCTGGGCACCGCCGCATTTGTCGCCTACATCGCGCGTACCACCAACCCGGCCTACACCGCCACCCAGTTCGCGCTATTCACCAGCCTGGCCGCGGTGCCGCGCACCTTCGTCAACGCCACCACCGGCTGGCTGGTCGAATCGATCGGCTGGCTGAATTTCTTTCTGCTCTGCGCCGCGCTCGCCGTGCCCGGCATGTTGCTGCTGCTCAAGGTTGCCCCGTGGGGCGACGGTCCGCCGAGCGAGGGCAAGGCATCGCCTTGACAGTCTGCCCTGCAAGCCAGTAAACACGGGCATCTTCAGGGTGGCATGGCTGCGAGGCGCATGCCTTGGCGGTCTACGGCATGCCTGCCTGAAGAACGCCGCTCAGTGCGGCTCGCGGAGGTGTGCCGGGCGGGCGGGCAACAACTGGTGGACACTCTTCCACATGCGCCAGCCGACGAAGCCGCGCTGCACCCAGCGCCAGACGAAGCGCGGCCGCGCGACCACCACCAGCACCACCGCG
>APMI01024249.1_pt1 | contig 10380 bp, 9 predicted proteins | sample 667938 | NCBI WGS metagenome assembly APMI01 (sample SAMN01084076, study PRJNA167559) | wastewater metagenome | biome: Wastewater | place: Denmark: Ejby Moelle, Odense | collected 2011-11-28
ATTATACTTCCCTGTGCCGTATGTGCCATTAACAATAACAATACTGTGTTTGGATTCAGGAGGTGGTATATTCTATTTCTTCTTTTACTGCTTAAGTTGGTAAATATTCTTGAATGTAGCCATTTTAATATCTTTCATTTGGTTGATAATCATAAGTTGTTTAGCTTCGATGAATGACCATAAGAAGTCATTCACTAATATTTGATGCTGGAACAATACCGCTCCTTATTTAATTGGTTTCTTTAATACTTCATTTACAAAGTACCAATTTTCTGCAAGCAAGGGCGGCATTTATTAGATAAATGCTAACTCTAGGGGGTTTTCTTTACTTTTTGTAAGCTTCATAAGGAAATCGAAGGGCTTACCTCTGAATTAAAGCGCCAATATGTTATTTTCAAGGGAGTCAAAAGCAAAGCTTCTTTTAGTTCTGAGCAGCACCCACTCACCAGGAATTCTATTAACCATAGTCATGTCATTAATCTCGTTATAGAATAAAATCTGCCATCCTATCTTTTCATTGTAAATCCTTAGACCTCTTTCGTGAAAGTAGTATCTCACGTTCAGGATTGGAATGTTCAAATGAAAAGATGACAGTTTTTCACTTGGGATAAACATGCGGTTTTTGAATCCTTCTTCACTTAGAGGTTTACCAAGTTTCTCAAAAATGTAATTTGGGTTCAACTGTGACAAGATTTCGTTGTAGGGCTGACATTTCCAGAAATCAAAGTATGGTGCCTTCTTCGTCAATAATAAATAGCATCCTTACTGAATTAAGAAGCTTTCAGAAAATATCAGTGAACCAAGCTTTTCTTTAGTGCTTGGACAAGTGATACCCTTTAGTCTCAGTTTTACAATGTAGAAAGTTGATGTTAACTTAAATGAGATGCTGTCTTTGAAATCAATAGGACGAGGTTAACCGAACGAGTCAAAGCTTTATATTTCACATACAATATTTTGATTATCGAATACTTATGTGCCATATATTTATTTAGCAGTCTGGTTGACTTTGCCCAATACTAATTTCGCAACAAATTCGTTATTTAGATTTCTGTAATCTTTAGCAATTGATGAGATAGACTACAATACCGACTGTACTAATGACACATACAGCGAGATCAGTGTATGCTGCTGCAAGTGACGGGTGTTTTCAATGTGCTCTAGGTTATAATAATTAGAGACCAAAAACGATTAGGCATCTTATTGCTGGTTGAGAGTTACTTTTTAGAATGTCTTTAAGTTTAGGTTCAAGAAGTATGATCTCCATATTTTCATTCTGGTGTACGGATCGAAATGTTAAATTGTTAAGTGTTAAGCTTTTTCTCCAGCAATCGAAGCTTAAGGAGAAGAGGCACTTGTTGAATCAGTTCTAGCACCAAATAAAACTCGCACTAACCCTTTATATTCTTACGGTCCTGACTCAAAAAGTCCAATCTCTACTGCTTACTGTAAGGGTTACTGAAGGACTGTTTCTGTCAATTTTTCACGCTCTTCAGGAGATTTTAATTATAAAGTAGCAAGTGCTCCTCTAACATGTCCTTCCATAGAGTAGGCTGTCCTGCTAACTAAACTTTTTAAAGAGTGCTTGTCCAAATTCTTAAAAAGAGGACTTATTTTAGTGCTCAGATTTACTGCTTGCTTTTTCAATGTGAAGAATGTTTTTCCAATTGGCTCGAGGGCATAAGACTGCACAATTGGCCACTTCTCAATTATTTTTACGTCTTAATTTTAGCCCAAGAAAACGCCTAATTTGCTTACTTTCTCGGTCATGATGTAAAACTGAGATATTTTGAGAGTATCGTAAGCTTCTTTGTTCTCGAACTCAGCTTAGGTTGGGCAAAAGATTGTGCAGTTGGGAATGCTATAGATCAGTGTTTCTAGACTCTCTAAAGCGGCAGGAGTAATGAATATATGATTTCCTTTAGGGCTTACCACAATCATCATTTCAGAGTAGATAGAATCCAAATACTTGTTGATGGTGATAGCCTTACCCGACAGTCCTAGGAATAGCCAGTTAAAAATATAGGCGGATTGTACACAATCCCTTGCGTCAAGCCCAATAGCAATGAGTAGGCCATCCACGCCCTCCTTAGCGAGCACTCTTTCTAGTTTTTTCCAGCGGAACAGAAAATCTTCGGTGGTGTACTGGCTGTCATCAACGGCCCGTTCTTGTGAGAAGTACTGCAGCATAATGTATTTAAAATTAAAAGATGGTCAAGTTCAAATTATTTTAAGTTGCATATAATAAAGCGCATGAACTAAGAAGTGGACTTTGACCTGAAAATTACTCCTGCCCAAACAGACGAAATCTTGCGTGGGGACTTAATATTCAAGAATGGATCTATCTGGATATGCGGAAGTAAAGGAGCTAATCTGTTCATCGATCTCGAGACTAAACAACATCAATAATTCAAAGATGCAAAATTTCTAAGGTTGACCAAGTTATAGCTTATACCTATCACATGGCAAATTAAGGAAAACAAAATATTCTTATAAGGCAGAGAGCTTGGGCTAGGCCCCACGCATAAGTTGGAGATCAGATGGACGAAATCCTTCCCCGAACTTGATATGGTAGCCAAATAAAAATAGAAGGGCAAATAGTTGCGACATAAAGTAGTACTTTGCGAGACAACAAAATAAAATACCTATCTAATAGTCGCAGTTTAACTTCTGTGACGTTTTCTTATCTCAACCTGCTATACTGTTGTATTATTTCCCATTCATTTCAATAATAACATATTTAAGTAAACGACTATCAATTGTGAAAATAGTTTGTTAAGGATTAATTACATTTCAGTACGTATTCTTTCCAATAAGAGCTATTATTTTTTGATATATTTGATATTGACTCCACATTTTCTATATTTAATTAGCGCTTATTTCATGATTAAAAGTGTTATGAGTTCTAGCCAGTTCGTAAATTTTATTCCTTTATTTCAATTTTTATAGAAGTTCTTCAGTTGCGCATTCACTTTCTCTATTCTTGTGATCATCTTTACTATGCTGTCTAACATGCTCTATTTATTATCCTTTAACTTTTTCTTACTTCTTAAGCCTTTTTAAATACTCAAGTTGACTAGATTTGGGACTAGCTTTGACAGATAGTTGCTTTTCAATATCTAAATCATGAATTTCTAATATAATTTTGTGATTTTCTTATCGAGTTAGAACTGAGCTATCATTTTTATATATGTAGCTCTCTTCTAACTCATCTAAACACTTAATAGGCATGCCTGTTTTGCCATATTGAATACTTTGTCTTTATTGTTTGCCAGTCTACTATTATTTATTGAAGCGTCGATTAAACTAATTAAACTTTTTATCAGTCAATCTTAACTTCTTAGCCTTTATTTCAGTTTAACATTCTGTTCCATGCTTGTTAAATGCACTGAGATCTGACTTGGGTTTTAGAAATGTTTTTTGACTCTTGGAGTGCTTTCCAACCTCCAAGTTCTTTATTGATAGCGATTTTTATATCGCGTCAAGTTCGCGATTGTAAAAGTTAAGCTCAGAACGTAGAGAATTCTACATAGATTATGATTTAAATGTTATATTATAATACTAAAAGTCTCACACGAATGGGCATTCAAAATCAGATTGACCTAGATATTTTATGAGAATGTGTTAATATTAGTAATATTTATAATTTTTAATGTTAAAATAGGACTCTGATACCTCTCTCAGCGATATGGTCAATAGAGTGCAGGAGAAGTACATGGCAAGAAAGAGCAAACTGCAGCTCAAGCAACAATAGTAATAAATTAAAGCATTTGTAAAGCAAACTAAAATTCGTAACAAAATGAAGAGACCCTTAGAAGCACTTAAAAATATTGATTTGGGGCAGTACCATGAGAAACAGAGATAGTTGTAAGAAAAGAAATACAACATTCTGAGTAATTTGAACAATAAACAGAAAGAAATATAAGTACTATTGACAGAGAGCAGATAGAAGACAGACTATTTCACTAAAATTAAGAATCGATTAAACTATCAATATTGAACAATTGCTTTATTTTAAGCATCCCTCTGTACTCTTGATCTCACATTTCACTAATACCAATTTATCTATTGTAATATATAAAATTTGAAGTATTGATTATGAGCTAAGGTCTCTCAGCCCATCGGGCATATTTCAACGAATATGCGAGCTCACAACCATACGAGTACAAGCAGACATACTCAAGCTCAATGCAGACCAGGACAGGAGGCAATATACCTCAGAAAGAATCACAGTCTACATCTCCGTATGCAATAGATAACTTGCCCATCATATACGACGATGCTTCACGCACAGGTACTCCGATGAAAGGCTCATCTAGAATAGTATATGCACAAAAATAATAATACTTATCTTCTCCAGTGTCAAAATTTGAGACAATGCCTTTCAACCAGTCAAAGCCAATACCTGATCCAACTCGTACAAGCTACCAAACTCATGAGAGCACATAAAAAGTGGAGACATTTATTTCAAACTATACTTCAAGCAAGTATGGTTCATCTGGGATGGCATATCCTTTAGACGAGGGCAAGAGTGCCAGCAGAACAATTATTGAAGAATTATCATCAGGCGAATATCGCACGGATATGGCATTCCCATAAGCTAAAGTAATGTCATATAGGATGGTTCAGCCAATCAATCACGAAACTATTGTACAGAAGATTACTGCAGGTAGTATTCCTACTGGACAAAAAAACTAAATTAAGGATTACAAACCAGAAATAAAAACAGATTATCAAGTAAATAGAAAGATAGATCATCGTGTAGAAGAAGCAGAAAAAAACGGATCTCGATTATTGATGGAGAAGATAAATCAAGATTTACCACCTGGACTTCTGCCAAGATCAGTCCATAGCTACGTGGCCAATGAAATAATTTATGGCCCAATTTCATAAATCCCTGCTCGAAACAGTGCAAGCATTCCTGTTGTAAATAACTCATACGGAATGGTAAGTACATCTCAGCCGATACCAAATATAAATTCAACATACACATTCCAAAATATTCCATAGAGTTCAAAAACAATAAACGTATAATATAGCCATCTTATAAATAATAACGTTGGTTCATCATTTCCATTACCGACTTCTAACTCACATATACAGGCACAACAGAAATCTTACTCAAATACAGTACAAGCAAATACAAACACAGCGCCGGTTAATAACTTCACATTTATGGGAGACCACAACTCACACGAGCACTCCACAACGATGATGATGGGAGTGCAGTCGGGTCGGCATTTGAGTCTGTAGACAGTACCACGTATTCAGTATGATCGGTGTGTGACTGAGTGCAAGAACTGGTAGACTAAGTACAATTAACTATACCTCAAGTATATGAATCTGGCAACCACGACATCAATGGCAGCCAATAACCCCTAACTGTAAATGCTGCGTCAATAGAACATGCACTTGAGACGATCAGTAAAGTAACAGTCATAGATGAGTGCAGTTATCAAAAACAATTCAAAAAATGCATCAGTGTTATAAAGCAGATTCAATGAACTAGTATAAGCACAAAGAGAAGCCACCATCAAATAGTGCATGCTGTTACTGCAGAGGTATAAGCTGGAGTGCAAGCAGCCGGCCTATGATGTCAGCAGAATTTGATATTATCATATATATGGTTGTCGTAAATATAGAATGAATATAATTGGCAAACTCTTTAGCTCCAAAGTGAGCAAGAGATAAAAGAATAGCGAAATTACTATCTTTCTGGATTCTGAGTGCAAGCGCAGCATCGAGACTCATAACCAGCCTGTTGAAACATACCTCAGAGATAATCAGTTTGAAATTGATCAATTCCTTTATGTTTGCATCAAAGCAAGGAAAACAGGAGAAGTCGTACTTAAGAGAAAGCTCAACTCCTTCGAAAATTTGGGAGATGTCCTTGCTGATGAAACCAATGAGGAGTACAAAGCCTACCTGATCGTAGGATATAGCACTTAGCGCAATACAGTGCCGAAAATAAACTCAGTTGTCACACTGACAGAGGCTCTCAAGTTTATCAGATCGGGCACACTAGAGAAGTACTCGGAGACTAAAAATTGTTTTGAAGAATGTCAGCTAAAACTTCATCATGACTATTTGACTTATTACAAACTCCGCTCTAAGTGTAAGTTTTGTGTTAAATTAGAGAAAAAAGTATCATTTATGCCACTTGAAAACGCCTCTGTTGAGATGATAAACGAGAAAAAAAGAATATTCACAGTAAAGGACAAGTTTAAAAGCATTATGTTCAGAACAACCTCAAAGGAGGACATGATTGGATGGTACTCAAAATATCTTATGAAGGTTATTGGCTATTAGCGATGCCATTCGCATCAGAAATGCACAGATATACATGAACTAGCTTGACTAAAAAATGAACAAAAAGATAAAAGATAAACTCAGCATTTACTGTACACGTTGCAACAGTCTTAAATAAAATGGAAGATCGATGCTTCTTGATTAGATTGGTCGTAAAGCTTTGAGATAATATTTTCGTAAAAATCATGACGATCATACTGATATTAAAATGCTCAGTTTGATTTAAAACTACCTGTATATGTGCAAGGTGAGGAAATAAAAGGGAGAGCAAGATTCAGAGGCTTTATTATAAAATATAAGAGAAGTTCTCAAATAGTTAAGAGAGAGTCTGCCACCTAGTATAAAGGAAAAAAATTTTGAATCCAAACAAGACCTGATCAAGGGAATATAAGAAATCATGAGATACTTAGATTAGAAATACAAAAAGACACTGTTATAAAAGAAGTATCTGCACTCCACATTTCAAAATCATATGCTGGACCAATACAAGTAAAATAGTAAAGTTCAGCTCAAAACCTTATATGGAGGTTCAGCCAACAAGTGAAAAATTACTCAATCCTCGGGTAAACTAGCAAATCATTTGTTTTCATTGTATAATACTCAAATATTAACTTTGACTTAAAAATCAATAATTAGGCGATTTTTTATTGAACCGCAACAAAAGAAAGATTCGCTGAAACAAATGGATACAAAATAAATACAAACGGTCATGGAAGTATCTATTCTTCTATTTAAACTTGAATTGCATTTTAAATTTTCGGTATCTATTTTAAATAATTAATTTATTCTAAGAAGAAAATGAACGATTTTGAGACTGAAGGTGTTCAGATCCAGGTTCAAAAGAAAACCAGAAAAAACCATGGAAATGGTATGTGGAGCTCAGAAATGGATGTCACTGAGATTTTTGGGTCCAAAGGAGCTTAGATGTTTGATCAAGAAAGTATCTGGGGTCAGCATGGTATTGGAAATTAGTGGTTAAACAACTTGCTCAACAAAGGAAGTTCAAAGGTTCTTTAGAAAGATTAGGTTGAATAAGAGTTCACATTCTCCAGCCCTGACGATATGGAAGATGAACAGATTACTTACCTTGAACCCAGTCCAGCTAGAGGCAACATTAGACAAATCACTCAACAAGGTGGTTAATTCTATGATCAAAGATTCCCACCTAACGATGAGAGTATACATGGAATTGGACAGCGAGATAATGCTTTGGTACAACTGCAAATCAAATGGATGAAAGCTACTCAATTCATGCAGAATCCTAAAATATTCCAGAATAAGATTTAACCTAATGACATCAAGCAGGGTGATGTTGGAGATTGTTACTTTATGGCTGGACTTGCAGCTATTGCTGAAGTTCCACAAAGAATTGTTAAGCTGTTTTTGACACAGGAAATTACTGCAGCTAAAAGCTTTTCTGTTAAAATTTTATATAAAGGCAAATGGCTGACTGTCGATATGGATTAATATCTTCCAGTTACGACTGTTTTTAATCGGTTAGCTTTTGCTCAATCAACCTAGAACGAGCTTTGGGTGATCTTGCTTTAGAAGGCTTATGCAAAAATTTTCAAAAGCTATTATCGACTAAATTTAGGATTGCCAGAAGAAGTTATGCATGATCTCACAGGAGCCCCAATTAAATAAGTATTTAGCAAACCAGGACAAGCTGCTGATCAGGATTGGCAGTATCTCGTTATGGCATCCAATAAAAAATATGCTATGGTTGCTTCATCTAACCCGACAGGAAACACTCACTTCCAGACTAACGAAACTGGTATATCATCGGGTCATGCTTATACTTTCTTGATGGCAACAACGATAAACTTCGCAGGTCGAGCAGAAAGAGTCGTCAAGCTGCGTAATCCATGGGGCACTCTTGACTATAACTCAATAAGCAAAGGTAAAGCTTAGTATTGTGGACAATGGTGTGATACAGATCCTAACTGGAACCATGTTTCGCAAAGCGAGAAAGAAAGAGTAAAGTATAAGAATGACTCAAATGACGGAACTTTCTTCATGCCTTACGACTACTTTTTAAAATGTTTTGGGCGAGTGACTGTTTGTGAAATCAATGATAATGCTTCGTATGTATACAAGTCGATGAAGGATAAGCAATGCCAAGGAGTATACTATCGTATTGAAATTGCAAAACCAGGATATTACTCTTTCCACGTCGACAACACTCCAGATAGAACTTTCGGGCCCATTGGAACAAATACAAATCCTTATAGATATCCTGAGACAAGACTTGAGTTGGGTAAAATTGTAGGTAACAAATGTGAAATGTTGCCTTTCAAATTAAACGCTCAATCTCGAACTTTATATGTCGGGCATACTCTTCAACCAGGGACTTATGTTGCTTACGTAATGATAAAATTTGATTTGCGCCTTTAGAAAGACTGTGATATTAATTTGGCAGTGTACTCTGAGTATGCTTGCAAAATTAACTCAGCGACTCGAGAACAAGCTGGAATTTTCAGAGGCAATCCAAACATTCAATGGAATCCAGCTTAACATTAATCAAATTAAAGCTGGAACGATCTCGCTAATGAAAGTTATAAGCATGGAGACAGTGGCTGGGGTAATCAGAAAGCATCACCTCAGAATGGCAATAATGGATGGGGTGATTACTTTGAGAAAAAACAGGATAATTCATGGGGAACTCCTCAAACAAATACATGGGGTGGCTATTATGAAAATGACATGAAGAAAAAACCAGTCAATGATAATTGGGGACAATAAAAAACTGTAATAAAAGTTCAAGATAACGGATGGGGCCAGCCCGCAACACAGCCTGCAAATAATGGATGGGGTCAGCCTGCAAATAATGGATGGGGCGAACCAGCAAAACAGCCACAACAGGTCAATAATGGATGGGGAATTCAAGCAAATGTACAGACTACAAACAATGGCTGGGGAGTGCCAGCGTCTCAACATACGACTGACGGTTGGGGCGAGCCAGCAGCAAAACCAGCAACCAATGGGTGGGGGCTACCAGCAACACAGCCAACGAATAATGGCTGGGGAGTGCAACAAACCAATTCAGGGTGGGGAAGCTAGCCAGTAAAGACAAATCATCAATCTAGTAATGGATGGGATACTCCTTCTTCCACAACTAATCAGACTAATACCAATAGTTGGGGGCCAGGATGGTGAATGTTGTGATCTAAATGATTTGTTTCATTAAATTTTTGCTTAATTTTATTGTTTAATATATTGACTAATTAATAAAGAGAAAGCAAATAGCTCGCCTCCGCCTGGATGAATTTTAAAATTACTATGCCTCTTCTTGTGTTATATAGTATTTTAATCAGTCATATTTTAATGCTTGATTGCTGTTCTCATTATTAAAAAAAGTTTCAAATCAATATGATGACAAATTGTTAGAAAATACATAATTTACATAATTATTTGTTCTATTAGAAAGTATAAGGTTGATATTTTTTAACATTTAATTTGCCATTAATCAAACTTGTTTGACTATAAGCTGGTGACAATTTCGAAACTTAATTCCATAAATTCGACACTAATGACAGTCCGCAGTTGCCAAAAAGACAATCTTTTTATCAAAAATAAACAATTCTTGGTATAGAGTAAAATTATTTTATTTTTACTTCAAACATGGAAATTTGGGTATCCTATTTATAATCGATAATAAATTTAGAAGAATGAAACATTTGTTCGAACAAGCAGTCGGAGTTCAAATCCAGGTTTAGAAAAAGAAGAGGAAAAATCATTTTAACGGTATGTGGGGCTCAAATTCAACTATCCCTTCTGATTTAGTGGATAAATTTTCCTACTCCACATTCTTAGATTCAGACAGTCTGTTTGGGATGAACCTACAAGGGTCGGGTTGGATCCATGAGCACTTGAAGAGGTCTGCTTTCTAGCTGATTGACTCTCAGAAAATGAAAGGGTTCGACAGTGAAGCTGACTTTGAAGATAATCAGATCACTTTTTTAGAACCAAGTCCTGTTTTAAATGAATTAGAGCAGCTCTAAAGATAAGGAAAATAGTTTTATGATGATCGATTTCCTCCCACTGTTGCAACTATAGATGGTATTGACGAAATTA
>APMI01075150.1_pt1 | contig 10380 bp, 7 predicted proteins | sample 667938 | NCBI WGS metagenome assembly APMI01 (sample SAMN01084076, study PRJNA167559) | wastewater metagenome | biome: Wastewater | place: Denmark: Ejby Moelle, Odense | collected 2011-11-28
GCAAAGGTCACCCATGTGGTCAAACCCGCGCCCAGAAGGCACGCCACCAGCGGGGTGAAAGGTGCAGGCGCGCGGAACGCCGCCAGATAACCGACAAATTGCGTGACCATGATCAGCGGCCCCGGCGTGGTTTCGGCCAGCCCCAGCCCGTCGGCCATTTCCGCCGCGCTCAGCCAGTGCTGCGCGCCCACCGCCTGCTGCGCCATATAGGCCAGAACAGCATAGGCGCCGCCAAAGGTGACCACCGCCAGTTTGGAGAAAAACACGCCGACGCGCCACAGCACGTGATCGCGCCCCAGCAAGGCAAACACCGCCACCATCGGCGCGGCCCATGCCGCAGCGCCGATCAACACCGCCTTCACGCTGTGCCCCCATGGGCGCGGCGAGGACGGCGGGGCCTCACCGCTCGTCTTCAACCCCAGCAGCGCTGGGTGCCAGCGCGCCACCAGCCAGCCCACCAGTCCCGCGCCGATCACCACCAGCGGAAAGGGCGCGTTGAACAGGAACAGCGCGAGGAAGGACACAATCGCCGCGCCCTTGCGGAACCGCGTCCCCAGCGCGCGGCCTGCAAGACGCAGCACTGCCTGCACCACGATGGCCAGCACCGCCGCCTTGATCCCCAGAAACAGCGCGGCAAACGACGCCAGATGTGCCGCCGCGCCATAGAGCATCGAGAGTGCCAGAATGACCAGCGCACCCGGAATGACAAACAGCAGCCCCGCCGCCCCCCGGGAATGACAAACAGCAGCCCCGCCGCCAGTCCGCCGCGAATGCCGTGGAGTTTCCAGCCAATCCAGATGGCCAGTTGCTGCGCTTCTGGCCCGGGCAACAAGTGGCAGAAATTCAAAGCGTGGAGATATTGCTCCTCGCTGATCCAGCCGCGTTCTTCGACCAGTTCACGGTGCATGCGATCTGCCCTGCCGGCCCGCCAAAGCTGAGGCAGCCAATGCGGGCGGATACGCGCACCAGCTCGGCAAAATCAGGATGAGAAGAGGACGTCGTCATCTATGCGCCTATCACCTTTCCGCCCGCTCAATGCAGGCCGGAGAAGGCAACGCTTGGGCTGACGCCTGGCCGGGAGGTTGCTTTACCCCGGTGCCCAATGCTCTAGCGTGATCGGGGCATCTCAGCAAGTTTCATGATGCGAACCGTACCATTTCTTGCCGCACAAGATGAACGGCTTACGACAATTGTATTCAGCCTTATGGAAGGCGCGAGTCGGTAATTCTCGTGTGATCGGTGACGGATCAGTTCGGGAGAGGCGACATGCGGCATATGGTGGGAATGGCAGTGATGGCGGGAAGCCTGATGGTGGCGAGCGGTGCTCAGGCGCAAAGCTGGAGTGTTTACGTTGGCAATGGTGCTCCACCGTCCCCGCCACCTTACGGTATGCGCTGGCACGATTACGGCGCGGAACGGATGATGGACTTTATCTGCTCCGGGCAACGTGCTCATGGGCTCGAAGAGCGGCTTGGTCACGAGGTGGATGAAGGCGACATTGATCCGGGCACGGCGGATCGCATGCACGCCGCCATTGACGGCCTCGAAGGTCGCCAACGCCAGGAATGCGCGGAGGGCGATGTCCGCTCGGTGCGCGAGATTGGCTGGCGCTATGATCGTATCGCCCAGTGGATGGACACGGCTGCCCACGGGTCGGCGCGCAGTTGGGGGCAACGGGGCTGGGGCCAGGGATGGACACCGGGCTGGCGCCCGCACTGGTAAGGTCTCAGAGGTATTTGGCGAGTTCGGACAGTTCCGCGAGTTTGCCCTGCACCTCCGGCGAGAGATCACCCAGCGTCTCGGTCAGGTGGTGTTCGATATGATGCGCCACCAGCTTGCTCTTGGCCTTGTCGAGCGCGGCGATCACCGCCTGCAATTGCTGCGCGACATCAAGGGCGCTGCGGTTTTCCTCGATCATGCCAATGATGCTGGCCAGATGACCGTTGGCGCGCTTGAGGCGGTTGACGAGATCCTTGTCGGTGGCGTGGCTCATACGGCCAGTCAGACCAGATGGCGCAGGCCGTCAAGTGCGACGATGCAGCCGATGAGCAGGATCACCGCGCCGGACACCAAAGGCGCCTTACGCACCGCCTCGCCAAAGCCGCTCCAGCGCCTTTCCAGATGGCGCAACGAAAGCGCGGCCAGCACGCCCGAGGCCACCATGGTCAGTGCCAGCCCCACCGAAAAGCCGGTGACCAGGACCGCGCCCAGTGCCACCCGGTGCAGTTGCAGGCACAACATCAGTACGGTGATCGCCCCCGGACACGGGATCAGGCCGCCGGTCAGACCGAAGATCACGATCTGGCCAGTGTTGACAGGCCGCCCGGCAAAGCGTTGGCGGATATCCTCGGCATGGGCGGCTTCATGGGCATCGACATAGCCGCCGGTGGCCAGTTCCAACTCGTGGACGGTCTCTTCGGTGGCTTCATGCGCGGGGCGGTGGTCATGATGGGCATGGCCGTGATCGTAGTGATGATGCCCGTGAGGATGATCATGGTTATGCGCGTGGGCCGCGCGCAGATCGGCACGGGCGCGGCCCAGCATCCAGAAGGCCATGCCGATGATCACCACACCCGAAGCCAGCTGGAAATAGGGCTCGGTATCCTCGGCGCGGAACGAGCCGAAGGCCCACATGCCCCCCATCGCCACCAGCCACACCACCAGCGTGTGCGACAGCGTGGCTGCCAGACCCAGCAGAATGGCCTGCCGCACCGTGCCTTTCACCGCGATGATGAAGGCGGCCATCATGGTCTTGGAATGCCCCGGTTCCAGCCCATGCAATGCGCCCAGAAGGATGGCGCTGGGGATGAACAACCAGCCATTGGCGGCGTCGTGGGCAAGCATTGTGGTGAGGTCGGTCATACCGCCCCATATCCCCCCTGGGGGGATATGGCAAGTTGGGTAAACGGCCCTATGATGACGTGTCGAGGTTGTTTGAACGAGCTATCCGCGCAGACCTGAAGGTTCGGCTGAACGGTAAAGCGAAAGTAGGAGGCAAGGCTTTCGAGTTCCCTGAACCCGAAAGGATTTTCCATGTCTCCCAGCCAACAGAAGCCCGCTGCATATGTCGGCAAGCTTGCTGACGCATCGCTCCGTTTAGCCCCGCATTTGGCTGCCGACGAAAAACTTAGACGTCGGACCATCGACGCGGCGATGGAGGGGGCAACCGGCTGCACTTCAGCCTCCGGGTCGTGGTCGCAGCGCGACAGTTTCCAGATGCTGGAAATGGCTGTGCTTCGCTGGCTTGCCGGGCAATCGATCCCCTCATCAGCTGAGCAGGCACTCTCATTCCTGCACAGTCTCGAAGCGCGCCTCCCCACCCAGACCGTCCGCAGCGAGGAGCAGGTCGAGCATCAGCATTTCTCAACACCGTTGGGCCTGGCTTGGATGGTGGCCCATTTGGCAGACATCCAACCTGACGATGTGGTGCTCGAACCCAGCGCCGGGACTGGAATGCTGGCTGTCTGGGCCAGACATGCCGCCAGCTTGCACCTCAATGAGATCGGTCCCGTCCGCCAGGAAATCCTGGGACACTTGTTTCCCGACGCGACTGTGACAGGCCATGATGCCGCCCGCATCGGCGCGCATCTGACCCACCGGCCCAGTGTGGTTCTTATGAACCCGCCCTTCGCCCGCAACGCTGCTGGTCTTGATGATCCAACCACAGCCGCACGTCACCTGGCTGCCGCACTCGGCGTTCTGAAGTCCGATGGCCGCCTCGTCGCGATCATGCCGGACAGCTTCCAGCCCCAAGGGCGCCGGGCGGAACTGTTCCAGCGCGCACTGCAAGGTGCGAGCGTCGCCTTCCATGCCCGGCTTGAGGGAGCCTTTGCCAAACAGGGCACATCGATCGCGGTGCGCCTGCTGGTGATCGACAAGCGCGCTGGTTCCATCAACACCACGGCCATCAACCGGACCACGCTTACTGACCTGGTGCCTTTCCTCTCCAAGGTTCCACCGCGCCGTCGGGTCGCAACTGAATTGGCGCTCGTGGCTACACCTCCAATTTCGCCTGCCAAAACCACGTTCACCCTGCTGGGCGGATTTCGCTCAGCCGCACCGAAACTCGCCGCAGCGGCGTCACGCAGCGATGCCAATGGCGCCATACCGCTGGCCTATACCCTTCGCGACACAATCGCCGAGGCCGAACAGGCGGTGGGCGTCTATGTCGCCTATCGGCCCCAACGCCTCATCTTCGAGAATGCGGCTGACCATCCGACGCAATTGGTGGAATCGGCGGCCATGGCCTCGGTGGCGCTGCCCGCACCAAACTACGTCCCCCAGCTTCCTGCCAAAGTGATCCGTGACCGTGTTCTGAGCCGCGCCCAGCTTGAAACGCTGGTCCATGCGCTCGATGCGACCTCGTCCGATCTTCCCGGCCGCTATCGCGTGCCGGAACGCGGCCTTGAACTGGTTCCTGATGCCGATGGTGCCATTTACCGTCGCGGCTTCTTCCTCGGCGATGGCACGGGTGCTGGCAAAGGCCGGCAACTCGCCTCGATCCTGATGGACCAATGGCTGCGCGGTAGCCGCCGCCATCTCTGGATCAGCGAGAGTAATGCTCTGATCGAGGATGCCCGCCGCGACTGGCAGGCATTGGGCGGCATCGCGCTCGACATCCAGCCTCTCTCCAAGATCAAGCCGGAGGCCAGGATCCGGCAGGCAGACGGCATCCTCTTCGCCTCCTATGCCACGTTGCGCAGCGGCACTGGCGAGAAGACCCGCCTTCAGCAATTGCTGGAATGGCTCACCCCGGATTTCGACGGCATGATCCTCTTCGACGAAGCGCATGCCATGGGCGGTGTCGCTGGCGGTGAAGGCCGGTTTGGTGCGACCAAGGGCTCGCAACAAGGTATTGTCGGCGTCGAATTGCAGAACCGCCTGCCGCGCGCCCGGGTGATCTACGCTTCGGCCACTGGGGCCTCTGACGTGAACAATCTGGCCTATGCTGTCCGGCTTGGGCTGTGGGGCGAAGGCACGGCTTTCCCTGATCGCACCTCCTTTATCGCCCGCATCCGCGAGGGTGGCATTGCTGCCATGGAACTGGTCGCCCGAGAATTAAAAGCGATGGGCGTCTATACGGCACGCGCCCTTTCTTACGCTGGCGTCGAGTACGACATCCTCGAACACGCGCTGACCCCGCGCCAGATCGCGGACTTTGACGCCTATGCTGATGCCTGGGCGATCATCCACCGCAACCTTGAGGCCGCGCTGGGCGTTTCGGGGGTCACCGATCCGCTCGAGGGCAAGACCCTCAACGGTCAGGCGCTGTCGGCGGCGCGCTCGCGCTTCGAGAGCTCGAAGCAGCGTTTCTTCGGCCAGCTTCTGCTCTCCATGAAGCTGCCCTCGCTGCTCCCCGCCATCGAGGAAGCGCTGGCCACCGACCTTAGCGTCGTCATCCAACTGGTCTCGACCGCCGAGGCCTTGCTCGACCGCCGCCTGGCCGATCTCTCCGCCGAGGACCGCGCCGAGATCCAGCTCGACCTTTCGCCCCGCGAGATCGTGGCGGATTATCTCGACAATGCGTTCCCGACCCGTGCCATGGAAAGCTACTGGGACGAGGACGGCAATGAACGCTCGCGCCCGCTGGTCGATGAGGCGGGCAATCCGGTGCATTCTCAGGAGGCCTTGCGGATCAAGGCTGAAACGCTGGAACTGCTGGGCGCGCTGCCACCGATCGTCCCCGCACTCGACGCGATCATTTCGCGCTTCGGCACCGATGCCGTGGCCGAGATCACCGGCCGCACGCGCCGCCTGGTGACCTCGCCAGACGGCAGCCAGCGGCTTGAATCGCGCACCGCCAACCAGTCGCTTGCCGATGCCAATGCCTTCATGGGTGGTGCCAAGCGCATCCTCGTGTTCTCGGATGCTGGCGGCACGGGGCGCTCCTACCACGCCAGCCTTGATGCCAAGAACCAGCAGCGCCGAATGCACTTCTTGCTGGAGCCGGGCTGGCGCGCTGATCGCGCCATTCAGGGGCTTGGCCGCACCAACCGCACGCATCAGGCCTCGGCGCCGGTCTTTCGTCCGGTCACCACCGATTGCCGCGGCGAACGGCGTTTCATCTCAACCATCGCCCGCCGCCTCGATGCGCTTGGCGCGCTAACACGCGGCCAGCGGCAGACGGGCGGTCAGAATCTGTTCGATCCCGCCGACAATCTCGAGAGCGATTACGCTCGCGAGGCGCTGACGCGTTGGTATCATCTGCTGCATCAGGGCAAGCTGACCAGCATTGGCTTTGCCGATTTCTGCGAGCGCACCGGACTCCAGCTTGAGCAGGAGGGTTGCCTCACCGACAATCTCCCGCCGATCCAACGCTGGCTGAACCGCATCCTGGCGCTGCCTATCGCGCTCCAGAACGCTGTCTTCGATGAGTTCCTTGGACTGGTCGAGGCGCGGATCGATGCGGCACGCAAGGCAGGTACCTTCGATGCCGGTGTCGAGACCTTGGTGGCCGACAAGCTGACCATCATCGAGGAGCGGGTCCTGCGCGAGGATGCCAATGGCGCCTCGACCCAGCTTCTGACCCTCGAAGCGCAATGGGCGCCCAAGTTCACACCGCTGACCGAGATCGTGAAGCGCATTGGCTCCAAGTCCCGGCTGCTGCGCAATAACCGCTCGTCGCGCGTGGCGTTGCAGATGCCAGATCGCACGCGCCTGATGGACGATGGCACGCCGGTGGCCAGTTTCACGCTGCACCGGCCTGGTGGGCGAAGCTGGCTTACCGCCGACGAACTCGCCGAGAGCCACTGGGATGATTGCGAGCGTGAGGTCTTCGAGCAGGCCTGGCAGGCTGAGGCCGACGATCTGGCGGCCAAACCCTATACCGAGCGCTTCTACCTCGCGACCGGACGCCTGCTGCCGATCTGGAACTTGCTGGGCGATGAGGCGCAGGTCCGCCGCCTCGTTACCCAGGATGGCCGGTCTTTGCTGGGCCGCATTGTGCCTGCCGAAGCGGTCAACATGCTCCTCGACAAGCTGGGTATCGGTGATCGGATTGCGCTCACGCCCGAGCAACTGGTCGATGCGGCGCTGGGCGGCAAGGTTGTGCCCATCGATGCCTTGTCCGGCACCAGCCTCAAGCGTTCCCGCGTCAACGGCGAGCAAAGGCTTGAGGTTATCGGCTTTGATCCCCGCGCTTTGCCATCGTGGAAGGCCAAAGGCTGCTTCACCGAGATCATCGCCTATCAGACCCGGCTGTTCATGCCGGTGAACAGCGCCTGCGACATCGTGGCGGCACTGGCGGCTTAGCGGCTGCTCAGAGGGAAGCCTTCAAGCTGCGGCGTTGCGTACGCCGCGCTTGATGCGCTTGCCAACAGGTAATGCCGAGCCTTCGTGCCGCGTATCCTGCGCTATGGCTTTCGGGGCCGTCATGCGGAATGATCGCAGAGTTGCGACCTCCTCAGGATGGCGGGCCAGAATTTCGATCAGGCCTACCGCCGCGTCGCTCGGCGGCGTGCGCCCGCTTTCATACTTCTGGAAAGCCCGCTTACCGCCACCGATGATGATGCCTGCCTCTTCCTGGGTCAGGCCCAGCTTCTTGCGCACAGTCTTGATGCGGGCGGCATAGGCCTCGCGCAGTTCTTTGAACGCTTCGTTATAGGCACGCAGATCCTCGCCACTATGAATGGCATCGCCATCGCCTTCGGGATACCAGCCCGGCACCTCGACGACGCGCGAGAGCGAGCCGACGCACACCGTCTGCGGGCGCGTGTCGCGGCGCAGTTCCTGCCCCGTCTCGGGGTGAATTCGCGTCTCGCTCATCTCAAACCTCCTTGAAGGATGTCAGCACGACATCGATCAGCGTCTCGCCGGCAAACTTCAGATACAACCACAGGCCATCACAGGGGATGTTGTACGTGTCGTGCCACAGCCGATGGTTCGGCGGCCAAAGGACGGAAAAACTCGCGCCGTCTCGGACTTGATGAAATCGCCCGGTTCCAGCGCCAGCACGACATCGACAATATCTTCGAGTGAATAGCCGATCTTCTGGGCATCGCGGGCCGCCTTGCTCGTGATCTCCAGCGTGTCCACATCGGTAAACTTGGCCTGGATCGCTTTGAGGTCATGGTGCGGGGTCCGCTTTACCGGCATGTTCAATACACCTTAAAGGTCATTTTTTCAAGAGGCGCTTTTGCAAGGCCGCTCGGGGGAATCGGCGAAGCAAACTGTTCAGATTGCTGCCTTAGCGCCCCACGCGCCGTGAGGAAACAAACGCCCAGAGAAAAGGGGAAAGCCATGGGGCGAGGCCCCCTGGAGGCGAAAGCGTCTCCATGATCCGGGCCTCTCGACCCAAGCGCGGGAGACCCTATCATGCAGTCCACCACCCTGACGCACGCTAAGCTGCGCCTGTCCGAAAGCAATGTTCGCAAGGCCAATGGCGACGCGGGCCTTGAGGCTTTGGCCGCCAGCATCGCCGAGCACGGCCTGTTGCAGCCGCTGATCGTCAGCCCCTCTGCGGGCAACAAGACCCTTTACGATGTCCACGCCGGTGGCCGCCGCTGGCGCGCGATCGGCCTGCTGATCGAACGCGGTGTGCTGCCGAAGGATTACGCCATCGACGTGCGTCTTTGCGAGAACGAGGACGCCGCCGCGTGCGAGATCAGCCTTGCGGAAAACCTGATCCGCGAGGCCATGACGCCGGCAGATGAGGCGCGGGCCTATCGCGATATTGTCGATGGCGGCGCCGATGCCGAAGCTGTGGCGCGTCGCTTCGGCGTCACCGTCCGCCATGTTCAGGGCCGCCTGCGCCTCGCTGATCTGGCCGAGCCGATTTTCGCTGCGCTTGCCGCTGGAGAGATCACGCTCGATGTCGCCATGGCCTATGGCTCGACCGGCGACCTCGAACGGCAGGCAGCAGCCTGGGAGCGCCTGTCGACGAGCTGGCAGGCCGACAATCCCCAAGCGATCCGCCGCGCGATTGCTGAGGAAAGCCTCTCGGCCGATCACCCCATCGCACGGTTTCTCGGTGAGGCCGAATATGTCGCCTGCGGTGGCCGGATCGAGCGCGATCTTTTCGCCGCTGAGGGCGAAGGCCGGTGGCTTGATGGCGATCTCGCCATGGACCTCGCCGCAAAGAAGCTGGCGCATGAGGCTGAAGTCGCTGAACTCGGTTCCAGGCTCGCCTGGGTGAAGCCGACACTGGCAACCCATGTCACCTATGACGAGACCAAGGACCTCCGCGCCTATTGGCCGCGCCGGGCCGAGCCCTCCGCTGAAGCGCAGGCCCGCATGGACGAAATCTCTGACCGGTTGACCGAAATCGCGGAGACCCTCGATGCGCCTGGCGACGGCGATGATGTCGAAGCACTGGAGGCGGAATACAATTCGCTCGATACCGAGCACGATCGGCTTGCCGACACCGAACTGCTGATCCCCGATGAAGACAAGCCCAACGTCGGCACCTTCCTCGTGCTGGGCAAGGATGGGCAGCCGCGCCTGCTCGAAACCTATTACACCTCGGCCAAACCCATGCGACGGCCCAACGCGCCGGGCGAGTCCGTGAGCGCGGTAGAGATCGAGGGCGAGGAACCCGCGCCTACGGCCAGTCTGCCGCGCTCGCTCGAAGAGCAGATGGCCAAGGACCGCCGCGATGTGCTTGCGCTTCATATAGCCCAAGATCCAGCGCTGGCGCTCGATCTGGCGATTTTCAGCCTGGCGCGCGACCATGCCGGGCATTTCGGCTACTCCGACACGGGCTGCACCATCCGCATCACCGACCGCAATGAGCCATCGGGCCTGTCCGGCATTCCGGCCAGCGCGGCGGTGACCGAACTCGAACAGCAGCGCGCCAGCCTGCCAAATGACTGGGCCAGCGAGGAGGACAGCTTCGCGTCCTTCCTCGCCTTCCGGTCGCTGGACGATGGCGTGAAGGCGGGCTGGCTCGCCTATGCCGTCAGTCAGAGCCTCAAGGCGAGCCTCGCCAGCGGCACGCACGCCAGCACCTTCCAGAGCCGGCTTGGTGCCGAGATCGGCATCGACATGGCCCAGCACTGGCGGCCGGGTGCGGAAAACTTCTTTGACCGGATCAAGAAGGCGCACATCCTGAGCATCTTGGGGCAATTCGATCCCGAGATCGCCTTGCGCTACGCGGCGGCGAAGAAGACCGAACTGGCGACCGCTGCCGCGCGCCTGTGTTCGGGTGACACGATCATCGAGCCGGAGATCAAGGCCAAGGCGCTCGCCTGGGTGCCCGATGTGATGCACTTTGACGGTATTGAGGGGGCTGTGGTCGACGGCGGGCTGGCGCTCGACGACGGGTATGAGGGCGCTGGGGACCTGCCGCTCGATGCGGCCAACCAGAATGTTGCCGACGACCCGTTCAGCCAAGCGGCCTGACTCTCAACCTCGAACAGCCACCGAACCGATCCTCCTTCCGCG
>APMI01064135.1_pt1 | contig 10377 bp, 13 predicted proteins | sample 667938 | NCBI WGS metagenome assembly APMI01 (sample SAMN01084076, study PRJNA167559) | wastewater metagenome | biome: Wastewater | place: Denmark: Ejby Moelle, Odense | collected 2011-11-28
ATGACCGCCCCGCCAAGGACGATTTTGCGGCGTGTGTCTAATTTGCGAGAGGCGGCGGATTCACGGGCTTGCAAGTCCCGTAGTTGAGAATCCAGCGCCTTCCGTTTTTCGAGCAACGCCGCTTTGCGTTCAGCCGTTGACCTAGCCATTCAGTCTCACTTTTAAGAGGACGCGGCACCCGATGAAAAGCGCCGCGCCCCGGATGTGTTATCACCCTTGACGTGGTTAGAACTTGCGGAACTCGCCACGCGCCATAATTGTATCATGGCATAGCCGGTTGTGTCTAGCTTTGGAATGCAACTTCGCGCTATCATCTTTGTTGAAACTTGCGTTTCCCCCCTTGGGGGGACGGAAGGGGGGAGCCGCCGCGCGGCGCTACTGTCGGAATTCGCCCCGCCGCGCGGCGCTACTGTCGGAATTGAACAGCACGACATGGCAAGCGGCGGCTTTCTCGACCGAACGAAGAGAGGAAGAGCGCACTTATGCAAACTCCGTTTGCGTGCGGCCTGCGGCACGGGCGGTCTAGCGACCGCCACCGCTTCGGGTCTAATCGCCCCGAACCGGAAGAAGTGCCGCAGTGCTGTGACAGGTCACAGCTTGCACCGCTGGGCGACTACGGGCTTGCCATCCGGCAAACCCTACGCACCCCGAAAGGATAGGACGAACACAGCGCCATGCCCGCCACCGCGTTTCATCTTTCCGTTGTCCCCATGAGCCGCAGCACTGGCAAGAGCAGCGTTGCCAAGGCGGCTTACATCACGGGCGGAAAGCTGGCCGACGAGCGCACCGGCAAGCTGCACGACTACACCCGACGCAGCGGGGTTGAGACCGTGCTACATGCCCAATTGAAGGACGCGCCGGAGTGGTCACGCGACGTGGCGCAGGCATGGAATGCCGTAGAGGCCGCCGAAACCCGCAAGAACTCGCAGACGGCCAAAGTCATTGACGGGCTGGCCTTCCCGCACGGCATCGACGCCGAAGCGCGCAAACGCATGTTGACCGACTTCATGCGGGAGCAATTCGGGCGCAAGGGGCTGCTATGGACGGCCAGCATTCACGCGCCCGACAAGGACGGCGACCAGCGCAACTATCACGCGCACGTCATGTGGAGCGAACGGCCTTTGACGGCGCAGGGATTCGCCAAGAACAAAGACCGCAGCGCCACGGCTTACGACACCCGCAAGGCCGAAATTGTCGCCATGCGGGAGCGTTGGGCGGGGCTATCGGCCAAGCAGCTTGAACGGGCTGGGCTGCCGCTAGAGGCCGAGCGTTGGCGGCATGGGCATTTGACCTTGCAGGAACAGGAGCAGCTTGCACGGGCGCGGGGCGATATGGAGTTTGCCGAGCGCGTGGCCGACCGAGAGCCGACCAAGCATCTAGGCCGCGCTACCGTGGCGCTGGAGCGCAAAGGGATTGCAACCGAGCGCGGGGACGCATGGGAGGCGACCGAAACCCGCAACGACGCACGGCAGGCATTGCGCCAGCAGGACGCGGCCTTGCGGCGGGAAGAAACCCGCCTTGCCGCCAAGGAAGAACGGACAACCGAGCATCAGGAGCGGCAAGCCGCAGCGACCGAACAGCGGCGGGCAACGCAGGCGGCGCGCTTGGGCGGGCTTGAGGACGTGCAGACTTTGCGCGGGCTATGGCAGAGCGCCGACAACGCGGCGGCGTTTCTGACCGCATCGCAAGCGCAAGGTTTCACCGTGGCGCGGGTGACGGCACAGGACGCCCGCGATAGCCGCGAGGACGCCAAAGCGACCACAGGCCGCGACCCATCGCGCAGCGCGCCGCTTTACGGCAAGGCCGAGCTGGTCGCCTACAACGCGCAGGGCTTTGGTTTCCGGCTTGACGGGGCGACCTTGGACGACACCAAGGCCACCGAGCGCATGGAACAGGCGGCGGGTATGAAGCTGCCCAGCCTGAACGAAGCGCGGCAGGCCGTCATAGACGCGCAGCCGGAGCGGCAGACCGCACCGGCTGCGCAGCCCAAGCGCAACATGGCATCACTGGCGCGGGCGGCAATCGGCGGCTTGGTCGAATTTCTTTTCGGTTGGCTGGCCGACCGCAAGCCGCAGCCGCGTGGCAAACCCATGCCACGGAGCCGCAACCTTGCCACCGAAGCCCGCGAGGCCAGCAAACGCGCCGACAAATCACTTGCAGGCGCCAAGGACGTTGAGGCCAATTACGGCCACCGGCTCTTGCAGCTTGACCCTGAAATTCAGGACAGCTTGCGCCGCGCCCGCGAGGCCGAGCAGCGGAGACGTGACGACGACGAGCGCGAACGAGAACGATAGGCGGGGCTGGGCAGAGCAGGCACCCAGCCCACGGCCAACGGCGCATTACAGGGGGGAGCCATGACGACTACCGAATCCGAGGCGGAACCGGACGACTTGCCGCCGACTATCTCCGGCTTTGCCATCACCCATTGCGCCAATTGCGCCGCTGGCTGGGTGAGACGGGGGACGACCGGGGGCGTCATCATCGTGTGTTTGCTCGACCGCAAGCCCGTGTGGGTGCAAATCGCGGACTGCGACCGCTACGAACCCAAGGAGCAGCCGGAGGCGACCGCTACCGAACAGCCCTAGTCCCTGTCCCGGCGCGGGCGGTTTTTGCCGTCGCGGCCAGCGAGACAACGCGCCACGCCAAGCCACGGCGGCGGCGCACGATGCGTGAACGGTTTACCGACGCGGGGCGCTTCACCACAAAGCGGCCAGCCCGCAAAGCGGCATCCTTGAACCTGTCACAGCTTCGCGCATGGCACGCCCAACGCGGCACCCTTCCCCTGTTTTATGCGATGTATCCCGATGAAGCGCCGCGAAGATAGTTTCAGCAAAATATCATTTTCATTATTGCAGCAACGTGTGACAGCGGCAGACCTGGCACCCTTCCAGCGCGAGGCCGACGCGCAGGGCGTCCCGTTCGATAGCTACCTTGAGGCGTGGGCGGGCAACATCACCCGCAAGCTGCGAGGCACCAAGCACCACTAACCCCCCTGCCCTATTTACCAAGCCTTAAGCACGTCGCCTTTACCCTTGCCGGTCAAATCCCGCTGCGGTTGCGGGGTTGCAAGCTGCGGTCATTCGCCATGACGCCTTGCCGGTTGTCACCTCATCAGGGCGAAGCGTCTGGGGAAGCTGGCACACGCCGCCTTGCCATCAATCGGCTGCCCACTCCATTCGCTGCGCTCCCGTGTTGCCGGTGACAGCGCGGCCAAGAGCCTGTGCCGAGTTCCCGCCGCCTTCGCGTGAAGGTGACAAGCAACAGGAGCAAGCATCATGGCAAACAAACCTACTCATACCGCTTTCACCGTGCGGGACTACAAGACCAGCGACGGCAAGGATAAAGGGCGCTGGCTCGAAATCGGCGCGGCATGGGTTCACAAGGACGGCAAGGGCTTTGACGTGACGCTTGAAGCCTTGCCCGTTGACGGGCGGCTTGTGTTGCGCCTCAACGAACCGAAGGACAAGGCCGAATGACCGAGACGGGCGGCGCGGCGGCAACGTCGCGCTGCCCTATTAAATGCTGCTTTCCTGAAAACATGCTTTGCGTTAAAGTAAGAGCATGACACCCGACGACAAAGCGCAAATCCTGATGGAGCATCCCGACGAGTCGCCGGAGATTGTCGGCACCCTGCCCTATCTCATCCATCCGCCGAGCAGGCTTGCCAGCACGGCGCGATGGATGGAGTTTCGGGACAGGACATTGCGCCCGCTCATCGAGGCGCGGCCAGACGATCCGTTCTTGCCCCGCTTCCTTGACCAGACCGAGAAAGTCCTAATGTGGCGGGCGACCATCGCGCCGGAGCGGCGCATTTGGAAAGCGGACTAAAGCCATGGCAACGAACAAGCCCCCCACGTTGCGGCGGTTTCTGGCGCGTGTGATTGCCGCCAAGAGCGGCGAACCTTACGCGGGGCGGCAGGAAGTCGCCGCCGAAGTGCTACACGCCTTGCAGCTTGCCCAGAGGGTTTGCCCGTCATGCGGCAATGAAGCCTATGCGCTCGAACCTTCGCCGCTGTTGTGCGGCGCTTGCTGCGCCCCGATGCAGACGCCGGAGCCGGAGAGCCAGCGCATAGCGGCCTTTATCGAACGGCACCGGAAAACCTTGCAAGGGCTGGCCGATAAATAGCGGCGGCGTAGCCGCCGAGTCTGTTTGCCTCATCCCTCAAGCGTTCAGCTTACCCCCTGCCCTGCTTGTGCGGCATCAAGGCCAAGCCGCGCAAGCGCGGTTGCTTCGCAAGCCTTGACCCCGCGCAGTTCAGAGGGTGCGCCGAGCGCATCGGGACGAGGGGCGTCCTTTTTTGTTCGCTGGCGCGGCCATCGAACAAGGGGCTATCTGTTGCAGAAAGGGTAAGTTTTGCAACAGCGCGACAGCCTCGAAGAATCAAGGGGTTGCGTGTTGCATAAGTCTGTTGCACAATGGATTGATGAAATACGGCTATGCGCGAGTCTCGACAGACGACCAAAACCCGGCTTTGCAGCTTGCGGCTTTGAAGAAGGCCGGTTGCCGTCAGGTGTTCAAGGATGAGGGCATATCGGGCGCGACCCGCAACCGCCCTGCCCTGCGGCGCTGCCTCGATACGCTGAAAGCCGGGGATACCCTCATCGTCTGGAAACTCGACCGGCTAGGCCGCAGCTTGCGCGACCTCATCCACATGCTTGACGACTTGCGGGAGCGCGGCGTTAGGTTTCAGTCCCTCACCGAAGCGATAGACACGACGACGCCGACAGGCCGCGCCATGTGGCAGATGATTGGCGTATTTGCCGAGCTGGAGCGTTCGCACATCGCGGAGCGCACACGCGAAGGCGTGAAGGCCGCGCAGTCGCGCGGCGTGAAATTCGGGCGCAAGCCCAAGCTAACTGCACCCCAGATTGCCCATGCCCGTAAGCTAGTGGAATCCGGCGAACCTGTGCCGGAAGTCGCACGGCTTTTGAGTGTAGAGCGCACGACCGTTTACCGGGCGTTGCAGCGCACAGCGGCATGAACAACAACAACGACTAGGGGGACAGACTTTGACACCGGCACCAGACCAACACGACGCGCGCTATTTACAGGCAATCCTCGCCCCTATTCGGGTATCCGCGAAGTATCGTCCGAAGTTTGGGCAGGGCGTCGGTGCCGGATATTCGCTTGAACAATTTCAAGTCCTGTATCAAGCCGACCCGTTCTATAGCTGGTTTGGTCTTGATAACCCGCTCATGTATGCCGCGCACAAGGCGGCGGGCGGCATGACCAGCGTTTACCGGCAAATCGGCATAGGCTGCGAACAGGTCTTTCGTCTTGTGTTGCAGGACGCGCTTGGAATTTCCGCGACTTCGGCGCGATGGTCTTACGAAGTGACCGGCGCGAACGGCAAAAAGCGGAATCTGCACCTTGATGGGCGTGTGCCGACCGCAGAGATACCCAACCCCGAAGCGCAGGCGCGATTTCGCGCATGGATGAAGCAAGCCGCCGACGAATTAGGCGTAGCGGATACGGTGTTCGCTTCACTGACCGGCACGATTTTTGAGGTGCGGCAAGGCTACAAGAGCAAGGATTCCAAACGGCAAAATGCCGACATTGCCAACGCCGCGACCGCCTACATCAAGAGTTATTTGCCTTGCGCGGTCATTCTCTCCGGGCAAATAGACACGGATATTCTCGTGCGGTATCGCGCCGAAAAGTGGTCTGTCCTTACCGGCGTTGTTGGCCTCAACAACCCGCTTCGCTCAACGTATGACTTCATGCGCGAGATCGTAGGTTACGACCTCGCCGCATTTTTTGAGCGCAACAGCACTGTGCTGCGCGCCGAGATTGACAACGTATTGCGCGCCCTTTTGACACCGGATGCCGAATGATGAACCTAGCATTAGCCGAACCACTCCGCCAGAGAGCGGACTACACCCACAAATACAACCTTAAAACAGGGCGGCATGGCTGGCTGCGTCTGACCCCGGCCTATTCGGTGCGTGTCGTTGAAGAATTGATGGACAGCACGCAAGGCAGCTTGAGGGTGTTAGACCCGTTTTGCGGAACCGCGACGACTGCCCTAAGTGCGGCGTATCACGGCCATCACGCGGCGACGACTGACATTAACCCGTTTCTTGTGTGGCTCGGACAGGCCAAGACCGCCTATTACTCGGAAGCGACCATTTCCCGCACGCGTGACGCGTGTACGCGTGCGCTTCAGGCGGCAAGCCGAGACAAGAAGGCACCCCCTGCCCCGCCGCCAATTCACAATATCGAAAGATGGTGGAACCCTGCCGCGTTGGCTTTCCTGTGCCGTTTGCAGAAGGCTATCAATCAATCAGCCGAAGCAGGATCGCAAGAAGCGACCCTTCTAAAAATCGCTTTCTGTCGCAGCCTCATTGCATCATCGAATGCCGCGTTTAACCATCAATCCATGTCCTTCAAGAAGGCGGGGCAAGCCGAACTCGATATAGGCGTGGATTACGCGGGCGCGTTCAAAGCGGATTTGGCGTTTGTGCTGCAAGGCGCAGCGGAGAACCCGGACGGCGAAGCGCAAGTGATTCTGCATGACGCCCGCGCCTTGTCCACACTGGCAGCAGACTCGTTTGATTTGGTCGTGACCTCACCGCCCTACGCTAACCGTATGTCCTACATCCGCGAACTGCGGCCATATATGTATTGGCTGCAATTCCTTGTGAATGGCCGCGATGCTGGGGAACTTGATTGGCTTGCCATCGGCGGAACGTGGGGCGTTGCCACAAGCCGCCTGACCGATTGGGAGCCGCACAACGGGGCTTACACCACAGGCGACCTAGAGCAGACGCTAGCGAAAGTGGCCAGTCCCGATAACGCTAACGGGGCGCTGCTGGCGACCTACATCCGTAAATACTGCGTGGACATGGCGACTCACTTTCATGAGTTGCGCGCTGTTCTCGCCCCCGGTGCCCGGATTCACTACATCGTAGGCAATTCGACGTTCTACGGCGAGTTGCTATCCGTCGAGAAAATCTATGCTCATATCATGGAGCAAGTCGGTTTCGTGGACGTGGCGATTCGCGCCATCCGAAAGCGGAACTCGAAAAAGGAACTCATCGAGTTTGACGTTTCGGCGCGCTGGCCGGGGTAAACCCCTAGCTTGACGAATCGCTTATTTTCATGAAATACTAACTTTCAGATAATGCGCTGAAAGCAGGCTTTCATGAAAACTATAGTCATCGCGTCCCAGAAGGGCGGCAGCGCCAAGACCACGCTGGCCGCGCATCTGGCCGTGCAGGCTGAGCGCAGCGGCGATAGTCCCGCATGGCTGATTGATACCGACAAGCAGGCGACCTTGACCATGTGGCATGACCGGCGCGAGGCCGAGACGCCCGGACTGTTTGAGGTTGCCCTACCCCGCTTGCCGCAAGCCTTGATGCAGTTGGACACGGACGGCGCGGCCTATTGCTTCATAGACACCCCGCCCAGCATATCCGAGCAGAGCGCCGCCGCCGTGGCCTTGGCCGACTTGGTGTTGATTCCGGTCAGGCCGTCCCCCAATGACCTATGGGCGGCAGCCGATACCGTGGCGCTGGTGAAGAACGCGGGCAAGCCGTTTCTGTTCGTTATCACACAGGCCAAGCCGCAAGCCAGCATCACCGCGCAGGCGATTGCCGCCCTGTCCCAGCATGGCCGCGTGGCGCAGGCATTCATTGCCGACCGTGTGCCGTATGCCGTTGCCATGACGGACGGACGCACCGCGCAGGAGATTGGCAACCGCAGCCCCGCAGCCGATGAAATCGCGGCCTTGTGGAAAGAAGTAAAATCATGCTTTAATGAAAGCAGCAAAACAGCTAAACCGAAAAGGAGCGTGAAATATGGCTAAGACGGCGACATTGACCGGCAACGACCTTGCCCCGGCCAAAGTGCGACCGCAGGGCGCGGCGCGGCAGCGTGGCGTTACCGCCTCATCCGAATACGTCCCGTTGCAGTTTCGTATGCCCCCGGATGCGGTGAAGCAGTTCAAGCGGGAAGCCCTCGAATTGGACATGAAATATAATGAATTCTTGCTTTTCCTGCTTTCATCCTTTCAGGAAAACAAGGGCAAGGCGGGGCAGGCCAAGCGGTGACGCGGCAGCCCACCCGCAAGCAGCGCGCCGACCACATGGCCGAATTACTGGCCGACGTGGCCGCGCAGTCGCTTAAGCGGGGCAGGGCGAAGCCGAAGGCCGCGCCGCCGCCTGTTGTGGCCGTGAATCTCGCTTTCACGCCGGAGCAGGCAAGCGCCTTTCTGCTTTACCTTGAGCGTGGCGGCATGACGTTCATAGGGACGACCTTAACCCCGGCGCTGCGGGCAGAGATCGAGGGCGCAATCTGGTCGGCAGCGCGGCAGTTTCGGGCGGCAGGCATCACCACAGAGAAGGACGAAGGGCAGGGGAGAGCATGAGCAGACGGGGCGACAAGGACGGCTTCCAGCAGCTAGGCGAGATTCCGCTATTCAAGGAACTGCAAGCCAAGGCAAAGCCGATTACGCCGATACAGCGGCGCATCATGGCTGCCGCCGCCCATGCGACCGAGAACCCCGACACAGCCCGCGAAATCCTCTTTCAGCACAGCGCCCTTTGCCAAACCTTCCTGCCTTACCGTGACCCCGGCGACGACGCCCGGACATGGGAACGGCTTAACGGCACCGTGCATATGAAGGTGCTGGCCGGGGAGGCCATGCACCCCGTGAAGGGCGAGTTTGTGGCGGTTGGCCTGCCCTTCGGGGCGAAGGCGCGGCTTGTGCTTATGCACATCAACCAGCTTGCCTTGCGCGCCAAGTCCCCGGAAATCGAGGTGGAGAACACCCTAACGCGCTTTGTTGGTCACACGCTCAAGCTGGAGAGCGCCGGAGGGCGGACGATTCGGACGGTGAAGGAGCAGCTTGCGCGCCTGTCTGCCGCCAGCATCCGCCTAGGCGTGGTGAAGGACGGGCGGGCGGTCACGGTCAATTCGCAAATCGTCAGCGCCTTCGATATCTGGTTTCCCAAGAACGAAAATCAGCGCGTCTTGTGGCCGTCCACCTTGCGGCTTTCGCTCGACTATTGGGAGAGCCTGCAAAGCCATGCCGTGCCGCTCGATGAGCAGCACATAGCGGCGCTGGCGCACAGCCCTATGGCCTTGGACATTTACGCATGGCTGGCGCAACGGCTGCACCGCATCCCCAAGGGCAAGCCCGTGCCGTTGTCGTGGCCGGTGCTGTTCCTGCAATTCGGGCAGACCTACACCGGAGAGCAGGCGACCAAGAATTTCCGGCATGACTTCCGCAAGGCGTTGCGACAGGTGCTAGCGGTTTATCAGGCGGCGCGCATCGAGGACGCCCCAGCCAAGCCAGCACGGCTTGCGATAAGAGGCGCGGACGGCCTGCCAGACTGGACAAGCCCGCCCGCCGAAGGGTTGACGTTGCACCATAGCCCGCCGCCCGTGGCAGGCCGTTTAACCGTAGTGAAGTGACCCGCCAGCCTGTGCAGAAAAAGCACGGACACTTCCCAACGGCAAATTATGCAAGCTGTTGATATAACTTGTCTTATGTGACTTATCCACAGCCCGCGACCGATTCGGATTTTGGAGAGTTTTCCACGGACACTTCCCAACGCTGACCACGGACACTTCCCAACGGAAACGGCCAAAAACCACGGACACTTCCCAACACTAGCCTTTAGTTAAACCTATAGCCTTCCTGTAGTTGGGCAGCCCGTTTTGTGGATAAGTCGGCCAAACCAAGAAGCTAGCAAGCTGAAACGGCAAGACTCAGAACCACCAGCAGCGCCACCGGAGAGGCTGCAAAGAGGCTTGGCAAGGGGGAGTGAAGCCAACCGGCAGTGCATGACGGGGAACACAGAGCCAGCGGAAAGGGTGGCAGGCTTGCCAGATTGAGGCAGGTCTGGACGGCATCACGCAAGGCGCATGGATAGCCGGCCACTACGCCGACACCAGTCGCGGCCAGTGGATTATCCGAGACGGCAATGCGTTCCGCCGAACAGGCTGCGCTCTCGACAATCGTCGAGGCGCTGACGAAGCGCTCCAAGCCTACCTCACGGAAAAGCTCGACCTCCCCCAGCGGGTCCATCGTCCCGCTGCGCTCTCCGTCTCGACCGTCCTACTGACGTATGGGCGCGAGCACGGCGCAACCCTAGCCGCCCCCGAAACGCTCGGCTATTGCATCAAGGCGCTGACGCCGTTCTGGCGATCGCGCGTTCTGACCGACGTCAAGGCCGCCACCTGCCGGGCCTACGCCGACCATCGCCGGGAATCTGGGCGCGCCGATGGAACGATCCGCCGGGAACTGACGGCACTCTCCGCCGCGATCCACCATTGGCACCGCGAGCACGGCCCGCTGGATTCTGTGCCTGTCGTGACGATGCCCGATAAACCTGCCCCACGAGAACGCTGGCTGACCCGCACTGAAGCAG
>APMI01006493.1_pt1 | contig 10371 bp, 8 predicted proteins | sample 667938 | NCBI WGS metagenome assembly APMI01 (sample SAMN01084076, study PRJNA167559) | wastewater metagenome | biome: Wastewater | place: Denmark: Ejby Moelle, Odense | collected 2011-11-28
GCAGTCGACGTATTCTGCGACGACGCCGTCACCGTCACCCCCGAAGCCCGCGCCACATTGATCACCTGTGGCGCCGTGACAATGACATCAACAGAATCGGTCGACGTCAGGTTTCCAATGGAGACGGTGAGCAGGAATCGGTAGGTACCCGTCGAGGTGGCTGTGAACGTAGGCTTCACGGCTTGCGCGTCGGACAGAGACGTTGCCGGGCCGGACGTCTGGGACCAGGCATAGGCCAAAGTTGCGCCCGAGTTCGGGTTGAGCGAGCCGGACCCATCGAGAGTGACTGAGGTGTTGGGGGTCACGCTCAGGTCAACACCCGCATTCGCTGTCGGCGCCACGATTGCGGCATCGGACACCGTCACCGTCACCACGTCAGCGGTCGAGGTCACAACACTGCCCACCGAGACCCGCAACTCAAACACATACGTACCAACCGCAGACGCGGTAAATGTCGGCTTCACCACCGAAGAACTCGACAACGACACCGCCGGACCCGACGTCTTCACCCACGCATACGTCAACGACGTACCCACATTCGGGTTCAACGACCCCGAACCATCCAACGTCACCACAGTCCCCGTGGTCACCGCCTGGTCAACCCCAGCATCCGCCGTCGGCGACGCCAACACCGTCACTGTGACCGTGTCCACAGCCGAGGTCAACGACCCATCAGACACCGTCAAAGACCACACATATGTACCCGCCACCGTCGCAGCAAACGTCGGCTTCACCACCGAAGGATTCGACAGTGACACCGCCGGACCCGACGTCTTCACCCACGCATACGTCAACGTCGTACCCGGATCAGGATCCGAAGAACCAGAACCATCCAGCACAACCGAAGCACCCACCGCGACCGACTGATCAACACCAGCACTCGCCGTCGGCGGCTGATTCACCGGCGGAGCAGACGACACCGTAATCGCCACCGTATCCACGACCGACGTCAGCCCACCAGAAGTCACCGACAAACCAAACACATACGTCCCAACCAACCCAGCCGTAAACGTCGGCTTCACCACCGAAGAACTCGACAACGACACAGCCGGCCCCGACACCAACGACCACGCATACGTCAACGTCGCACCAACATTCGGATTCACCGAACCCGACCCATCCAACGTCACCTGACTACCAACCACCACCGACTGATCAACACCCGCATTCGCTGTCGGCGACACAGCAGGCACTCCGCCCGACACCGTCACAACCACGGTATCGGTGGCAGTCAGGACGCCGTCCGAGACGGTGAGCGTGAAGACATAGGCGCCAGCCTGGGACGAGGTGAACGACGGCTTCACTACCGAAGAACTCGACAACACCACTGAGGCGGGACCTGAGGTCTGAGCCCAGGCATAGGTCAGTGTCGTCCCCGCGTCGGGATCGGATGACCCGGAACCATCCAACGTCACCACAGCCCCAGCTGTCACAGCCTGGTCGGGTCCAGCGTTCGCTGTGGGAGCTTTGTCGAGCCCCCCATAGACCTCGAATTCGGCGAGTCCGACATTCACCGTCGTGGATGCGACGCTGTTGACCGTGAACTGAATGCTCGTCGTCGCGCGTGGCGAGAACGTGACGGTGGTGCCACTGCCAAAGTTCTCGAGGGCGCCGACATTCACGGTGCTGCCATCAGAGAAGGTGAGCACACCGCTCAGAACCTGGTCATCGGCGTTGGGCCGGTCATACAGCACTACTTGGTTGGTCACGACCGGTTGCGGCCAAGTGAGCTTGACCCAGCTTCCAACTCGGCCACCCACGGTCGCCCATTCCTTGGTGGAGTCGCCGGGATACCCCGTCGGGTCGCCGTCAACAACTTGCGCGGCACCCTGGCCACTTGACTGCGAGGATGCCGTGACGACCACTCCCGCTTGCCGCGCGACGTTGCTCGTGATACTCGAAACCACACTGACCGTCACGAGGTCAGTCGCACTTGTCGAGCCATTGGTGACTCTCACTTGGAAGGTGTACGAGCCGACCGAGGGGGGCACGAAGGTTGGCCGCACACTCGTGGCACCCGAGAGCGTCACCGGTGCGCCACTGGTTTGGGTCCAGAGATAGCTCATCGTGCCTGTCGCAACCGAGCCTGACGCATCGAGCGTCACTGTGGCGCCAACCCCGGTCGTCTGATCGATGCCGGCGTGGGCAACGACGGTGGGCCCAATGGAATTGGTGAGAACCTGACGGTTGAGCCAGCCCTTGCTCTGATAGTCCGGAAGAGAAGGGTCTTGGTCGTACTGGTTGTAGACGCTGAACGCGTTGGTCTTGCGGGTGAGCAAAGTGCCGCTCACATTGACCGGCTGTCCGCTGATGGGGTAGCCCATGTAGGCGGAGGCACGATGCGACGCGGCATAAGCGTCAGATGCGTCTTTCGCGACATAAGACGTCGATAGGTGGTCGTAGTGATCGGTATAGCCCCCACCGCTGAAGCCGTAGCCGTGGGCGTAATCCTGAGCTCGCACACTCGCGGCGTTAGAAATCCGAAAGACGTCCAACACCGTGTTGCGTAGGCTTGATGCTGTGTAGGAGTTGCTGCCGTCAACCGCAGTGATCGTATTGATGCTTCCCTCGAGCAAGCGCTTGATACTTTGGTACCCGCGCATCGCCGAGCCGCCACCAAGAGGGAAGCCGTCTGGAAGCCGCATGAACACCAAAGACACGTTGGCGCCGTTCAAGGTCCGGACGCGGAGATTTTTGCCGGCTGCGGTCATGGTGCTCGTCGTCCAGGAGTTGGCCACTCCAGCCATCCACGCGTATGCCGCCTCTGCCCCGTCCTCACGCTCGGCCCAATAGAAATCGCCTAAACCGGCATCGCCCGCGGTGACAAAGAGGGTCCGGACGCACCGACCGGCCGAGATGTCGTTGAGGAGGTCGGGGCTCTGGAAAAGAAGATCATCGTCCTCGTGCGCCACGACATTGACGATGCCACCGGCGCAGACCGCCGCAGACGCCGGTGGAGCAAATGCGACATTTGGGACGATACTGAGCACCATTGCGATCGTCGCGACAAGCGCCATAGTCGTCAGCGACCGGCGACTCGAATTGCGCTTCCCGAGACGGTGCGATCCCTGCATCGTGCTAGCCTCCCCTGCGACCCTTGACTCCCGCATCGTCCCTACGGCAGGGCAAACGTCAAGTCGCCACACGATGCTAGCGTTCCGCCCCAACCGCTACAATCGCGTCTCATAAGCGGCTCAGGGACTTCGCGGTCATTCCAAGACAAGCCCGTCCTTGCGGTTGGGAGTCGGCAAACCCAGGCGTTCAATTATGTATTAGATCCGTCCAAGAAGTTGCACACGCAATAACATTCCCGGAGGCATCGTGAGCGTCCCAGGGTCCGCTCGAGGCGGCGCCCAAGCATCAACGTGGATGTCGCGACTCCCATTGATCGCTCTGATCTCAGCGGTCATCGCCGGTCCGCTAGGGATTGGGCTCGGCGCGTGGGCGCTCGCCCGGGCTCGTCGAATGGCAGTCTCGTTGCCCGCGTTAGCCGTTGCGGCAGTCGGGATCGGGATCGTCCAGACATCCGCTGTCACGATCTGGGCTGCGAGTGGCGGCGGGCCCTTGAACTCAAGCTTGACCTCGTCTGCCACCACCTCGGAGTGGACATACCCCACGACGCCGCCGCCGACCGGTCCTGCTAACCCTTCGCCTGAACCACCCTCGAGGCCTCGGCCGACGAATATCGAGCAAATCGCCCCGCCGCGGGTCAACACTTATGAAGCCAAGGGCTTCAGTGCCGACCCCGGCCCTGTGACCGCAGGTGCGATTGCCGCCGAGCGGGGTAACTACACGAGCCCGAAGGACACCATTGGCGTGACGGTGGCACAGTGGCCCACAGAAGCCGAAGCTCAGACGCACGCACAAGAAGGCGGTGTCTCCGATTACGGGCCCGATGCCCTGCGCACGTCCGGCGTGGTCAGTTTCGGTAGTTACTGGTACTACGAACTCAATGACAAAGGCACTGTCTACTGGAACCAAGGCAACTTCAGTGCATCATTTACGGGTAAGCCTCTACAGGTGCAGGAGTTCTTCCTGAGCTTCCCCAAGTACTAGGCATGATCGGGAGATTGCCAGCTGCACCGGCCAGAGCTCCCACCGAGGACGCAGAGCGTCAGACAGCCGCGGTAGTCTCAGTCGCGGCGCACGGCATACCAACGTTGTCGGCTGGTAGTCGTGCCCGGGGACGCATCACCAAAGGAGACTTCAATGACCCCACCTCTGAGCAAGCGCATCGGCGCTGAGCTGCTCGGCACGTTTTGGCTCGTGTTTGGCGGGTGTGGCAGCGCGATCTTCGCGGCGAAGTACTTCGCCGCGGGCGGCGCGCTCGACGCCAACGGCACCGAGCTCGGCATCGGCTTCTTGGGCGTCTCTCTCGCCTTCGGCTTGACCGTTGTCACCATGGCGTATGCCGTGGGCCACGTTTCGGGAGGCCACTTCAACCCCGCCGTCACCCTGGGCCTTTGGGCTGCCAAGCGCTTCGACAATGGCCGTGACGTCGTGGCCTACATTGGCGCGCAGGTCGTGGGCGGTCTCCTCGCAGGTGCCTGCCTCTGGGGTCTGGCCAAGAGCGCCAAGGGCTCGGGGTCGATGGTCGGCAACATGGCCGCCAACGGCTATGGCGACCACTCCCCCGGTGGCTACTCGATGTGGGCAGTGTTCCTTGCAGAGGCGCTGCTGACCGCCTTCTTCCTCTTCATCATCCTGGGCGTGACGACGGGGCACGCACCCGTGGGCTTTGCGCCGTTGGCGATCGGTCTTGCGCTGGCGCTCATCCACCTCATCTCGATCCCAATCAGCAATACATCGGTCAACCCCGCCCGCTCAACGGCCGTGGCGTTCTTCAACGGCAACGGGGCCCCGGGTCAGTTGTGGTTGTTCTGGCTGGCACCGATCGTGGGCGCAGTCATCGCCGGGTTTACTTACGAAGCGATTACCGGCATCGACGGCTCGCACAAGGACGTATCGGGCGACGAGACCGTGGCCGCCCGCCCCTAACTCGCGCCGATTGAGTCTCTAACCTTCATTGATCGGAGTTAAGCCTCTAGACTTGACCGAGTCAGGTGAGAGGAAGCTCCGCGATGTTTGTCATCACCGCAGATCAGGTCGACCGCCAGCGGGCACACGACCGGGTGCCCGCTGCGCTGAGTCTGCTTACAGGTCCCCGCGCTGGAGCGCACCTGGGGTTCGAGCGCACGGCCGGGGACGAGATCCAAGGAGTCTGTGAAGATCCCGCAGACGTTGTCGACATCCTCACCTCGCTCATCCGCCACGGTGACTGGCGGATCGGGCTCGGGATCGGTAGAGCTGCCGCTCCCAACCTCCCCACGCGCCGGACGGGGGCCCGCATTCGTCGCCAGTCGGGATGCTCTGGTCGCTGCCCACCCCGTGCCCGGTCAGCTCGCGGTCCGCTGTCGAGTTGGTAGCGGTCACAGCCGGGCTGACCGCGAACTGCGGCTCCGGCATACCCGCTTTGCCGAGACCGCACTCTTGCTCTACGCGCGCCTGTTGCGCAGTCGCACGATGGAAGGCTGGCAAGTCACCGACCTCCTCATGCAGGGATTGACTCAGAAGGACGCCGCGACCCGCCTGGGGGTGACGCCGTCGGCCGTCAGTCAGCGGGTGCGTCGTGCTGGCTGGCAAGAGCAGCAACGCGGCCGCGAACTCGTCATCCATCACGTGTCAGTTGCGGGCGCACGACCAGGCGACCGAGCCTGATCGACCGACGTGGCGAATCACTCGTCCCCTGACGGCCCCGGACGCGAGCACGCGCCCGAGCTTCGCTGATAGCGTCGACACGGTCCTCATCCACGCCTCACCAAGGGAGAATTTGTGAGCACAACGCCCGTCAAGGTGGCCGTCACCGGCGCTGCCGGCCAGATCGGCTACAGCCTTCTCTTCCGCATCGCCAGCGGTGCGCTGCTCGGCCCGGACACCCCGGTGGAGCTGCGGTTGCTCGAAATCACCCCAGCCCTAAAGGCGCTCGAGGGGGTCGTCATGGAGCTGGACGACTGTGCCTTCCCAACCCTCGCTGGCGTCGTCATCGGCGACGACCCCGAAAAGGTCTTCGAGGGCGCTAACGCCGCCATGCTCGTGGGCGCGATGCCCCGCAAGGAAGGCATGGACCGCGCTGACCTGCTGGCCGCCAACGGCAAGATCTTCACCGGCCAGGGTGCCGCGCTCAACAAGGTCGCCGCGGACGACATCAAGATCCTCGTCACGGGCAACCCGGCCAACACCAACGCGCTCATCGCGATGGCCAACGCCCCGGACATCCCCCGCGAGCGGTTCAACGCGCTGACCCGCCTGGACCACAACCGTGCCAAGACCCAACTCGCGCAGAAGCTCGGCGTCCACGTCGACTCGATCAAGCACCTCGCGATCTGGGGCAACCACGACGACTCGATGTACCCCGACCTCTACAACACCCTGGTCGACGGCAAGATCGCCGCTGACCTCGTCGACGAGGCCTGGATCACCGAGACCTTCATCCCCACGGTCGCCACGCGTGGCGGTGCCATCATCAAGGCACGTGGACTGTCGTCGGCCGCATCGGCTGCCAACGCCACGATCGACCACATGCGGGACTGGATCCTCGGCACCGACGACTGGGTGTCGATGTCCGTGCCGTCCGACGGGTCCTACGGCGTGACCGAAGGTATCGTCTCGTCGTTCCCGTGCGTGGCCTCCGGCGGGTCCTACGAGATCGTCCAGGGCATCGAGCTGTCCGACTTCAGCCGCGAGCGCATCATGGCGTCCGTTGCTCGCCTCGAGTCCGAACGCGACCAGGTCAAGGCACTGGGTCTGATCTAGACCCTCGACTCCATTGCTAGAGCGGGTATGCCGCGTGGCCGGGGCCACGCGGCATACCCGTCTCTGCTTGGGTCAGACCGAAAGAGTCAGGGCACGTCCAGGCGCACCAGCGTGCCAGCGAGGGCGACTGCTGCCGCAAGGCCGAGATAGCAGACGACGTCGACACTCCGTCGACGTACCGCGAGCCCGCCAGGGGACTTGACTGTCACCCGAGCGATCGCTGCGACCAAAAGTGATAGCGCGAAGACATAGCAGCCCAGACGCAGGCGGCCAGCGGCGCTGAGGACGATGCCGGTGATGGCCATGGCAGCAACCCACCGCCATGGCCCAAGCCGGCTGAGCCCACCCTGGGTCACGGCTCGCAGGTCCCCTTCGCGCTAAGGGACCGCTCCGCAGCGGCAACAACATTGAGCAGAAGTTCCGCGCGCGTCATCGGGCCCACCCCGCCAGGGTTTGGGCTGACCCAACCGGCGACCTGCGCAACGTCGGGGTCGACATCACCTGCCACCTTGGACGCACCCGTCTTAGGATCCTTGGCCCGGGACACCCCGACGTCGAGCACGGCGGCGCCGGGCTTGACCATGTCAGCGGTGATGATCCCAGGCACGCCCGCCGCGGCGACGACGATGTCGGCCTGGCGCACTTCGGCGGCGAGGTCACGAGTCCCCGTGTGGCAGAGCGTGACGGTGGCATTCTCGCTGCGCCTTGTGAGGATGAGACCGAGCGGCCTCCCCACCGTCAGCCCACGCCCTACGACGACCACCTTCGCCCCGGCGATCGGCACGGCATACCTGCGCAGGAGCTCGATACACCCCATCGGAGTGCAGGGCAGCGGCGCCGGCTTGCCGAGCACGAGCCAGCCGAGGTTGACCGGGTGCAATCCGTCGACGTCCTTGGCGGGGTCGACCCGCGACAGGAGCGCGAGCTCGTCCAGCCCGGTCGGTTGCTGGATGAGGAAACCCGTGCATCGATAACGGCTTCAACTTCGGCTTGGGTCGCCGAGGCGGGCAGGTCGCGGCGAATGCTCCGAATGCCGAGCTCGGCGCAGTCCCGGTGCTTGGCGCCGACATACCAGCGGCTACCTGGGTCATCCCCGACGAGTACCGTGCCCAGGCCGGGCACAACTCCGCGGTCTGCAAGGGCAGCGACGCGTTCGGCGAGCTCGACCTTGATCTGTGTAAGGGTGGCCGCGCCATCGAGGATCTGTGCCGTCACGACCCCAATCCTCCCACTCGTCGGAGTGTCGGCAGGACCGCCGCGACCGCGGTGAGGACCAACCCCACCACAACGACGCTCGTGACGGTATGCCGGGTGGCTGGGTTGACCAGATCAAGGGCCAGCGCTCCCAGGAGTTGGCCGCACAGGAGCACCAACATGGTGTGCAGCACACCGAGGTGGCGGACGACGACAGCGGCCACTCCCACGAAGACGACGCCGGCAAGCCCGCCGAACCACACCCACCCGGGAGGCTCATCAACATGCACCGGCCCGAGCCCGCCAGCCACCCGGCGCAGCAGCGCTACCGTCGCCAACAACAACAGACCGTTGGTGAAGTTGAGCCAGGTCGTTGCCCAGGGAGTCCCGGTGACCACGTTCACCCGTCCGTTGATGGCCGACTGCACGGAATGCAGGCCACCCACGAGCAGCGCCAGCACCACCGGAACCGCGACCGCCGCACCGACCGCAGCCACCGGCCCGTCCGTCACGCCGTTCATCGACCCCGGCGCCCCCGCCCGACCAAGGACAGCGATCCCAACGCCAACTGTCGCGAGAATCGCGGCAACCACCCGCAGCGGGGTGACCGCAGCGCGGCCCGCCGGCCCGAGACCGATCTTGTCGACGACGATCGCGTAACCGGTCTGTCCGCCGACGACGGCAATGGTGAACAGCGCCACGCCAGCGAGCGGGACGGCATACGACTGAACGAGCACGTAGGTGCCACCGAGCAGCCCTCCGAAGGTCTGCCACAAGGGCAGTCCGCCGGCGCGGATGTCCGCGACGAGCGCACGGATCCCGGCCCGGGTCCGGCGAGAAGTCAGCAGCACGACGGTCAGGACCAGCCAGCCCGACCCGAAGCTCCACAGCGCGGCATACACCGGTTCGTGCAGCCGCGCGGAGAGCTCGCCATTCATCCGCGACTGGCCCGACGAGAGCGCTCCGATGAGCAAGCCCGCGAGGCCCGACCAGGACCAGAGGCTCGTATGCCGTTGGCCACCGGCGGCCGGGACCGCTCCCGGATCCCGGACTCCCGGCTCAGTGCGCGAAATGCCGGGTCCCCGTGAAGTACAACGTGACGCCAGTCGCCCGAGCGGCTGCGATGACCTCTGAGTCGCGCATTGAGCCCCCGGGGGCAACGACCGCACGCACGCCGGCGTCGACAAGGACCTGGAGCCCGTCTGCGAAGGGGAAGAACGCGTCCGAGGCGGCAACGGCGCCAGCAGCCCTCGCCTCGCCAGCACGCGCGACAGCGAGGTAGCACGAGTCAACCCGGTTGACCTGCCCCATGCCGATGCCGACAGAAGCTCCGTCCCGCGCGAGCAGGATGGCGTTGGATTTGACAGATCGGATTGCGCGCCAAGCGAATTGGAGGTCGGCTAGGGTAGCGCTGTTAGCCGGGTCGCCTGCGACAAGCCGCCAGTATGCCGTGTCGTCTCCTCCTGTGACCTCCCCCGTGCCGTCGCGAACCACTGCGTCCATCAGGTCGCGAGATTGCATCAACAGCCCGCCACCGATCGGTCGGGTTTCAATCGACACGGACCGCCCCGCCTGCTCTGCGGACAGGCGAAGGAGGCGAATGTTCTTCTTCGCGCTCAAGATCGTCAGCGCTTCGGGCTCGTACTCCGGCGCCACAACGACCTCGGTGAAAATGTCTTTGACCCGCTCAGCCATCGCGACCGTCACCGGACGGTTGACCGCGATGATGCCACCGAATGCCGACACCGGGTCACACTCATGCGCCGCGAGATGCGCGACAGCAATATCGGTGGCCACCGCAATGCCGCATGGGTTGGCGTGCTTGACGACGGCACACGTCGGCTGATCGCCTTGGTCGTATGCCGCGCGGACGGCAGCGTCGGCGTCAATGTAGTTGTTGTAGGACATCTCCTTGCCGTGCAGCTGCTCGGCGACCGCGATGCCTGATGCACTAAAACCGTTGCGGTAGAGTGCAGCTCGCTGATGCGGGTTTTCCCCATAACGCAGCACCGCAGCCTTGTCCCACGTGGCCCCAACCCATTGGGGGAAGCCGCTGCCGTCGCTCGTGTCGACGTAGGCACTGCCCATCCACGAGGCAACTGCCACGTCATAGGTCGCGGTGTGCACAAACGCCTCCGCAGCGAGCCGCTTACGCTGCGCCAACGTGAAGCCCCCGCCGCGGACCGCGTCAACAACCATGGGGTACGCGGCCGGGCTCGTGACGACCGCGACGCTTGGGTGGTTCTTGGCCGCGGCGCGCGCCATCGACGGGCCGCCGATATCGATCTGCTCGACGCACTCGTCAGGAGTCGCGCCCGAGGCCACCGTCGCGGCGAACGGATAGAGGTTGACGACGACCAAGTC
>APMI01004710.1_pt1 | contig 10366 bp, 6 predicted proteins | sample 667938 | NCBI WGS metagenome assembly APMI01 (sample SAMN01084076, study PRJNA167559) | wastewater metagenome | biome: Wastewater | place: Denmark: Ejby Moelle, Odense | collected 2011-11-28
TGCTCCATGCAGTCGTTGAGCAGGTCGGCCAGACGCACCCACTGGCGGTCGATGACGATGCTGCCGGCTTCGATGCGGGAGATGTTGAGCAGATTGCTGATGAGTCCGGCGGCCCGTTCGGCCTCGTCGCAGACGGTGTTGATGGCTTCGATGCGGGTTTCGTCGGGCAGATCGGGCTCGTCGCGCAGCAGCTCGCCGTAGAGGCTGATGTTGGCCAGCGGGGTCTTCATCTCATGGGCCACGTGGGCGATGAACTCGTCGCGGGCGCGTCCGGCGAGGAGCTGATCGGTCGTTTCGCGCAAAACCAGCAGGCTGCCCAGGCGGCGGGTGGTGTCGCGCGGGGCGAAGAGTGGCAGAACCCACACGCTGACGCGCCGGTTTTCGTCGCCGCCGGGCTGGAAGTCGGTGTTGTGGGTGTGCGGGCCGGACTCCTCGCCGAGCAGCGGAGCCAGCAAGCTGGTGATGGCGCCGTCGACAGGCCATTCGGCAACGCCCTTGTGCAGCAGCAGGGCCGGATCGATGCCGAGGAGCGGGCCGACCTTGGCGTTGGCGAAAACGGTGAGTGCGCTTTCGCCGAGGACGATGATGCCTTCCGGAAGGGTTTCGAGGGCGCTTTCGATCTTGGCCTTCTTGTAGCCGAGCAACTTGATGGAGGTGTCGGCGTCGCCGCGGGTGGCCTCGAGCTCATGGATACGTTTCTCGGCGGCATCGAGGAAGCGCCCGAAGCGCGTCACCACGTCGCGGGCATCCACGTCGCCGGTGCTGCCGGCAAGGCTCTCGACGCGCTGGCTGAGTGTCTTGAGGGGGCTCAACTGGCTGCGCAGCATGAAGAAGAAAAGCGGCACGAGGAGCAGGATGGGCAGGGCCAGCCCGGCCAGAAATGGCAGCTGGCTGGCGTTCAGGCCCCTGTCCGGCTCACGGAAGGCGATGCGCACGAAGCCATCAAGGTGGCCGTCGCGCAGGAGCGGGCCGTGGAATTCGATCAGCTTGAGACCGGCCACGCCACTGTCGGTGGGGCCGTGACCGAACCATTCGGCCGGTTTGTCGGCAGCCAGCGGGAGCGGTGCGGGGTTCAGGCCGGGGGCGGCGACTTCGGAGAGGGACTTGCCCTGCGGGTCGGTGACCATTCCGTAGGCCAGGTCGGCACTGCCGTGGGCACGCAACACGGCGGCCAGCGGGTTGGCGCGCCCGGCCGAGGGAATGAGGCCGTCGATGGGAATGGCTGACAGGGCCTTGACCAGTCGGGAGCCCTGTTCAAGCATCTCCCGGCTGCGTTCATCATATTGATGGCGAACCGTCAGGAAAGCGACCAGAAGGGCTGCCAGCAAGCCTGCGAGCAGAACGAAAAGACCAATCCGGTCGGCAGAGGATGTCTTCGCAGGGTTCACAAAGGAGGGTGGTCAAATTGGGTAGCGATTCCTTCTTAACGGATGAGCATCCCCGATCTTTAGGGCATGGGTAACATTCTCCTTTTATGGAAAATGGCTTTTTTTGATCTGTGAGGCCAGTCTTCATGCCGGTTTCAGTCTGTTGCCGGATTTCACGGGAAGGCAAGTTTGAAGCGCTGCAGTGCGATCTTGCCAGCGCTCGGACGGGGGCTGACGTAGACTTGGCCGAGGGGCGTTCAGACCGAGGACGTAGCTGCTTCGCCGGTTGGCAGGCACACCTTGAACAGCGCGCCTTGTCCGCCTGGCGGGCTGAGGACGCTGACCTCGCCGCCAAAGCCGTGGGCGATTTCACGCACGATGGCCAAGCCCAGGCCGCTGCCGGGGGCGCTGGCGGCGGGCAGACGGAAGAAGCGCTCGAAGACGCGGGCGCGGGCTTCGGGGGGAATCCCAGGGCCGTTGTCCTCCACTTCGATGATGACTTTTCCGCCCGCTTCCCGGCTGCGGATCGTTACTTCGCCGGCGGTTGGAGTGTAGTTGAGGGCATTGACGACCAGGTTGGCGACCATCTCGCCGAGGAGCAGGCCGTCGCCGGTAACGCGGGCGGGCTCCAGTTCGAAGCCCAGGTCGATGCCGCGGGTTTCGGCCAGACGGACCCATTCCGGGCTGCGTTCACGGATCAGTTCGGGTATGTCGAGTGTTTCGGCCAGGCTGGCATGGCGTCCGCCGGGCTCGGCCGACAGCAGGACCAGCATCTGGTTGATCAGGTGGCCGAGCCGCTCGATGGCGCCGATGCACTGGTGACTGCGTGCTTCGCGTTCGTTGGCGTCCGGTTCGCGCTGCAGGAGTTCGAGCTGGGTGCGAATGCCGGCCAGCGGCGTGCGCAGCTGGTGGGCGGCGTTGGCGACGAAGCGTTGCTGGGCATCGGAGGCTTGTTCCAGGCGTTCGAGGGCGCGGTTGAATTCTTCGACCAGCGGGCGGATTTCGCCGGGCGCGGAGGCGGCATCGAGCGGCTTCATGGCGCGGTGTTCCATGCTCTGGAGGGCGCGCCGGATGTCTTCGACGGGGAGCAGGGCATGGCGGATGCCGAACCAGATGGTGAGTCCGGTGGCGCCGGCGAAGAAGATCAGCGGCAGGATCAGCGCGAAGGCCAGGTCCACCCTGAGCTGTTCGCGTTTGCGGGTGGTTTCAGCGGTGACGAAGATGAAGGGCTCGTCGGCAATGGTGCGGCGCACGGCACTGACGCGAATCGGATGGTCGTGAAAGTGCGAATAGAAGCTGACCCGGTCGGCGTGGCTGTCTTCGCCTTCCGGCGGCTCGTGCGGCAGGCCGGCGTCACCCGCGACGAAGCGGTTATTGGGGCCGAGGACGAGGTAGTAAATGTCGTCCACCCGGTCGGCGCGCAGGACTTGTTCGGCCGCTGCGGGGAATATGAAACGTGGTTTGCCGTCGACCACTTCGAGATGCGGAACGAGGGCCAGACTGGCATCGGCGAGAGCCTGGTCAAGGGCCTCCATGGCCGGTTGGTGCACCAGGTGGAAGGCCAGCGGCAGAAAGGTGATGACGGCCAGCCCGGCCGGCAGCAGCAGCCACAGCAGCAGTGCCTTACGCAGGCTTCGGGTCATGGCTCAGGTCTTCGAGCATGTAACCCAGCCCGCGCACGGTGCGGATGCGGATGCCGGCCGGTTCGAGCTTGGTGCGCAGGCGCGAGATGTAGACCTCGACGGCATTCACGCTCATGTCCTGGTCCCAGGTGCACACCGCGGCGACGATGCGCTCCTTGCTGAGCACCCGTTCGAGGTTGTCGAGAAGGAACAGCAGGATCGCCCATTCCCGCCGGGGCAGGTCGAGGGGCTGGCCGCTGAGCCAGGCCCGGTGTGCGTCCTCGTCGAGGGCAAGGGGGCCGAACTCGCGGCGCTGGGCGCCCTGGCCGCGGCTGCGGCGGACGAGAGCGTTGACGCGGGCGATCAACTCGACGGCGGCGAAGGGTTTGGTGAGGTAGTCGTCAGCGCCCAGGTTGAGGCCGCGCACCCGTTCGTTAAGGGCGTCGCGGGCAGTCAGCATGAGCACGTGCACCGGGTTGTGGCGGGCGCGCAGGCGACTCAGCAGCTCCAGGCCATCCATGCCGGGCAGGCCGATGTCGAGCACCAGCAGGTCGAACTGCTCGGTGGCGAGGGCGGCTTCGGCCAGCTCGGCGCTGCCCACGTAGTCGGTGGTGAGGCCGTTGCCGCGCAGGAGCTGGGCGACGCCATCGGCAAGCAGGGGGTCGTCTTCGACGATCAGGATGCGCATGGGCTCAGGTCCGTTCCGCCTGTTGCCGCTCGGGGCCGCCGAAGGACAGCAGGACGGGCAACAGCAGCAGGGTGAAGAGGGTGGCGCTGATGATGCCGCCGACGATGACCACTGCGAAGGGGCGCTGGGTTTCCGAGCCGATACCGTGCGACAGGGCCGCTGGAAGGAGACCGAGGCCGGCCATCAGGGCGGTCATGACGATGGGGCGCAGGCGCAGCATGGCGCCGTCGAGGATGGCTTCGGAGCGGGTGGCGCCGCGGCGGGCGATTTCAATGACTTGTTCAACCATGATCACGCCATTCTGCACCGAGATGCCGGCCACCGCGATGAAGCCCACCGCCGCCGACACCGACAGGTGCAGGCCGGCAAAGCCGAGCCCGGCAAAGCCGCCGATCAGCGTGAAGGGCACCATGGCCAGCACCAGCAGGGCCGGGCGGATGTCGCGGAAAGCCCAGAAGAGCAGCGAGAAGATCAGCCCGAGGGTGATCGGGACGATGACTTTCAGGCGCCCCATGGCGCGCTGCTGGTTTTCGAACTGGCCGCCCCAGGTGACGGTGTAGCCGGCCGGCAGTGCCACTTCGGCAGCCACTTTCTTCTGTGCTTCGGCGACGAAGCTGCCCTGGTCGCGGCCGCGCAGGTTGGCCTTGACGATGACATTGCGGCTGCCGGCTTCGCGCTGGATGCGCGAGGCGCCCTGGCGCAGTTCGACGTCGGCCAGATCGCCCAGCGGGATGCTGCCCTTGCCGTTGGGCAGGGCCACCGGCAGGTTGGCGATGTCGTCCACCTGGTCGCGGAAATTCGGGCCGAAGCGCAGGGTCACATCGTAGCGGCGCTCGCCGTCGTAATAGACATTGACTGTGGATCCGCCGAGGGCGGTCTGGATCATCAGGTTGACGTCGGTGACGCGGATGCCGTAGCGGGCCAGGGCTTCGCGACGCAGGCGGATATCCACTTCACTCTGGCCGCCCACCGGCAGGGCGGCGACGTCGGCAGAGCCCTGGATGCGGTCGAGGACGCCGGCGATCTGGCGGCCCTTGGCCTCCAGAACTTCGAGGTTCGGCCCGAAAACCTTGACCGCGATTTCGCCCTTGGCGCCGGACAGCGACTCTTCGACGTTGTCCTGGATCACTTGCGAGAAGTTGGTCGGCAGGCCGGGGATGGTCGCCAGTTTGGCCGACATGCTGTCCACCAGCGCGTCCTTGGTGGCGAAGCGCCATTCTTGGCGGGGTTTCAGGTCGGCCAGGATTTCGAGGTTGTTGGGGCCTTTGGGGTCGGTGCCGTCGTCGGGGCGACCCACGTGGGTGATGACCGCCTTCACCTCCGGATAGCTCGACAGCACGGCGCGCACCTTGCGTTCGATTTCCTTGGTGTTGGCGAGGCTGGATGACTGGGGCAGGGTGATGGTCAGCCAGATGTTGCCCTCGTCGAGCTTGGGCAGGAATTCCGAGCCGAGCAGCGGGGCCAGCAGGAGGGCCACGACGAGGGTGACGAGCGAGGCGATGATGGTGATTCGGCGGCGCAACTGGAGGCGCACCAGCAAGGCCCGGTAGCTCGTTTGCAGGCGATGCAGCCAGGCGCTTTCCTTCTCCGCCATGTCCTTTCTGAGGGCCAGGGAGAGCAGCGTCGGGACCAGCGTCAGGGTCAGGATCAGGCCGCCGAGCAGGGCGAAGGACAGCGTCAGCGCAACCGGGGTGAAGATGCGGCCCTCGACGCGCTGGAAGGTGAAGATGGGCAGGAAGGCAACGATGATGATGGCCTTCGAGAACATGATCGGCGCACCCAGTTCGACGCAGGTCTGCTTGAGGGCGTGTATGCGCCGGCCGACGGGCGAGGAGATGCCGTGGTGTCCAGCGTGGGCATCCATGGCCAGGCGCACCATCAGTGCTTCGACCATCACGACCGCGCTGTCGATGATCACCCCGAAGTCCACCGCGCCGAGGGAGATCAGGTTGGCCGACACGCCCATGGCGTGCATCAGGATGAAGGCGAACATCAGCGACAGGGGGATCACCGCTGCCACGATGATGGCCGCCCGCAGGTTGCGCAGGAAGGCCAGCAGGATGGCGGTGACCAGGACCGCACCGACCAGCAGGTTCTCGCCGACGGTGGCGACGGTGTGGGCGATGAGTTCGGAGCGCTGGTAGATCGGGCGCAGGCGGTAGCCTTCCGGCAGGCGCGCATTGACCTCGTCGACCTTGAGCCGCAGGGCTTCGACGATCTTGGCCGCGTTGCCGCCCTTGTTCATCTGGACGATGCCTTCGATCACGTCGTCGCGCTCGTTGAAGGCGACGATGCCGGTACGCGGGCGGGCGCCGGCGATGACTTCAGCCACGTCGCCGATGCGCACCGGTTTGCCGTCGCGGGCAACGATGACCACGTCGCGCACGTCATCGAGGTTGTTGAAGAGGCCGAGGGCGCGCACCACCAGTGCTTCATCGCCGCGGCGCAGAAGGCCGCCGCTGCCATTGGCGCTGCTGCCCGAGAGGGCCTGGCTGACGTCGTCGAGGCTGACCGCGTACTTGCGCAGCAGGTTCGGGTCGATGCGCACCTGCATCTCGCGGATTGCTCCGCCAAAGCTGACCACGTCGGCGATGCCGGGGACCATGCGCAGGGCCGGGCGGACGGTCCAGTCCTGTACCGCGCGGACCTCTTCCTGGGCGGCGGTGGGCGGAGCCTCCAGCACGTAGCGGTAGATCTCGCCGACAGCGGTCGTGAGCGGGGCCAGAACCGGCTGCAGGCCGGGGGGCAGGCTGACCGTCTGAAGGCGTTCGAGGACCTGCTGGCGGGCGAAGTAGTCGGCGGTCTTTTCGTTGAAGGTGAGGGTGACCACCGACAGACCGGTGATCGACACCGAGCGCAACTGAGTGAGGCCGGGCACGCCGCTCATTTCCCGTTCGATGGGCAGGGTGACGGTGCGCTCGACCTCTTCCGGCGCCTGACCGGCAGCCTGGGTGACGACCTGCACCTGCACGTCCTGCACGTCAGGGAAAGCTTCGATGGCGATCTGGTTGAAGGCGTACAGGCCATAGCCGAGCAGGGCCAGTGCCGCAATGATGACGAAGGCGCGCTGGCGCAGCACGGCTGTGATGAGATTGTCGAACATGGGGCTCGGTGCTCCTTAGCGGGAACTGCTGGCCAGTTCGGCGTTGAGGAGCAGGGCGCCGACGCTCACCACCTTCTCGCCGGCCTTGAGACCGGTCCACACATAGGCGGAGTTGCGGGTCTGCACGGCGAGGGTGACTTCGCGTTTTTCAAAGACGCCCGGGGTGCGTTCGACAAAGATGAAGTTCTTCACGCCTTCCACCAGCAGGGCGCCAATGGGGATCTTCGGCAGTTCTTCGCGGTTGTCGGCGAGCAGCGCCACCTTGGCGTACATCTCGGGCTTGAGCAGTCCTTCCTTGTTGTCCACGGCAACCCTGGCCTGCACCCGGCGGGTTTGCGGGTCGAGGGTCGGGGCGACCTGGATGACCTTGCCGTCGAAGCTGCGGTGCGGGTAGGCCGAGACGTCCACCTGGGCGGCCTTGCCGACGGTGACGAGGGGCAGATCGCGTTCGGGTACGTCGACCAGCACCGACAGCTTGCTCATGTCGGTGACCACGAAGAGCGGCTCGTCGGCGTCGGGGCGTGTTTCCATGGCAGGGTTGATGCGCCGGGTGGCGACAATGCCGCTGATCGGGGCGCGCAGGGTGTAGCGTTCGCTGCCGGCCGTCACGCTGCCGCCGGGGACAAGGTTGGCCAGACGCAGGCGGGCCCGTTCGGCCTCGGCGCTGGCCTGGTGCCATTCGGCCTGGGCGACTTCGAGGTCGCGACGGGGTACGACCTCGGCTTCGAAGAGGCTGCGGCTGCGCGCCAAAGCGGCTTTCTTCTGCTCGGCGTCGGCGCGGGCCTTGGTCAGGTCGGCGGCGGCGGTGCCGAGTTCCGGGGCGTCGAGGACGGCCAGCACGTCGCCGGCCTTGACCTTGTCGCCGATGTTGGCGCGGATTTCAACGACCCGGCCGGGGATCGGCGCGAACAGTCGGGCGGTGGCGTTTTCGTCGTAGCTGACGCGGGCGGCGAGGGGTTCGTCCATCGGCACCGGGGCCAGTTCGGCGCGCTCGACCTTGAGCTGCGAGAGTTGCGGGGCGGCGGTGGGGAAGCGCAGCACGCCGGGTTCGGCGGAGGGTTTCTGGACGACTGGCTCGCTCACCGGTTCGGGCTGGCCGTTGCGGAAATAGAGGGTTCCGGCGGCACCGGCCACGCTGGCGATGACGGCGATTGCGACGAGTTTGCGGTTCATTGGGGGTCTCCGGCCAGGCGCAGCATGAGGGCGGCGCGGGCCACGTCGGCGCGGGCCTGGATGGCTTCGATGCGCGCGGCGCGCAGGTTGCGCTGGGTGTCGAGGTAGTCGGTGAGGCTCATGCCGCCTTGCTGGATGGCGACATCGGCGCCGCGGCCGGCGCGCTCGGCGGCGGGCAGGACCACGTCGCGGATGCGCTGATGGCGCGACTGGCGGGCGGCGTATTCGGCGCGCAGGCGCGCCTGTTCGCCGGAAACATAGGCCTGGGTGGCGAGCAGCTGCTGTTCGGCGGCGGTGTAGTCGGCTTCGCTCCTGGCAATGTCGCCGCGGTAGTCGTTGCCGAAGAACAGCGGGATGCTGACGCTGACGCCGTAGGTGTTACGGGCGTCCGGCGGGTAGTGCTCGTACTGCACGCCGACCGAGACGTCGCGGCTGCGCTGGGCGCGGGCCACTTCGCGCAGGGCGTTGGCCTGCTCGAGGCGCTGGCGTGCGGCGAGCAGATCGGGGCGCGGGTTGCCGTCCTGGGGTGCGTTGGGCAGGTCGGCATCGGGCCACGCGTCGTCAGTCTGCAAGTTGTCGGGCGGTGGGCGGTTGCCGAGCAGCAGGGCGAGGGCGATGCGCGCGCGGGACTGCTCGAGTTCGGCAGCGAGGGCGTCATTGGCGACGCGGGCGGCATCGGCGGCGAAGCGGGCTACGTCGACGCCGGCGAGGTCACCGGCCTTGCCGCGGATGGCGGCGGCGTCGGCAGCACGGGCGGCGAGTCGGGCATTGTCGGCCGCGATCAGGCGGATCTCCTGGGCGGCGCGCAGGTCGAGCCAGGCGTTGGCCAGTGCCATGCGGGCAAGGCGGATGGTGTTGTTCAGGTCGGCAGCGGTGGCCGACAGGTTGCGGTCGGCGGCGCGCAGACGCAGGTCGCGCTTGTCACCCCGCTCGAAGAGCTGGTCGACGCGCAGGACGCTGTCCATCGGCCGGTCCCACGCCGCGCCGCTGTTGCGCGAGGGGTTGATGCTCGAAACGGAGGCGGTGAGGGTCGGGTTGGGACGGGCGCCGGCGATGTCCATGCCGGCTCTGGCGCCACTTACGGCCGCGCGGGCCTGCAGGATGGCCGGGTTGGCGTCGATCAGGCGCTTTTCAGCCTCGGCAAGGCTCAGTCCGGGGGCGTCGGCGGCCTGCACGAGGCAGGGGAGCGGCAGCATGAGGGCTGCCAGTAGGAGAGAGAAGCGTGCGCGCATGCCTGCTGGCGGAAACGGTGGAGTCTTCCAGTCTAGGGAGGCTTCCTGTCAATCGTCTTGCGGGTTTCTTGCATGAAGCTGTCGTTTTTGATCGCGCCAGGACGGGTGCTGGCTGTGCTCATGCGCGGGCGAGGGGGTCGATGACGCTCAGGACGGCTTCGATGAGGAGGCACACGTCGCGGCGCTGGCGCGCATCGACCTCGAAGACGGGCACGCAGCCGAAGCCGGCCCGCTCGAGTTCGGCGTGGTAATCGGCCAGGCGCGGGCCGGCGAGCATGTCGCAGTGGGTGACGCCGATGGCGACGGCTGTTTTGCGGATGAAGCCGCTGAAGGCCCCGAGGTAGAAGTGCAGCTCGCGTAGCGGATCGCCGCGGGAATTGTCGATCAGCAGGATCAGCGCGATGCCGCCCTTGGTGAGGATCTCCCACATGAAGTCGAAGCGTTCCTGACCCGGCGTGCCGTAGAGGTGGATGGTGCTGCCGTCGGCCAGCTTCATCGCGCCATAGTCGAGGGCGACTGTGGTTTGTGGCTTGATGTGGCGTACTTCGTCGGAGGCGGCGGCGTCGGTGCGGACCGGCGGAATGTCGCTGGCCGAGGCGACCGCCGTGGTTTTGCCGGCCCCGACCGGGCCGCCGAAGATGATCTTGTAGTGACTCATCGCGGCTTGCCTCAGCCGGGGCTACCCTCGTCGAGACGTGCACCGAGCAGTTTGCCGAGGAGCCGCTTGAAGAGGCCGCGCAGGGGTGGTGCGGCCTGATCCGGATCCGCCGCTGGCGGCGCCAGGCGGGTTGCCTGCGGCGTGGCGGGAATGGCGAGCAGGTCAACCTGGCCAAGGGCGTGACAGGCGCTGTAAAAGGCAAATACGTAGCGCTGGGGGATGCCGAGTACGCGCACGGTATCGCGCAGGCTGATGCTGCCGCGTGACCACAGACCGGCGATGCGCATGCCTTCCGGCGGTACCGCCAGGCGGGTGAGGTTGGGCCAGCAGCGCAGGCGTACCGGGTGGTCGAGATGGGTGCCGCGGGGAAGGCGGCCGCGGGAGGCCCATAGGGCTACGTCCCATTCCAGGGCTTCGAGCGGCCGGCTGGCGAGCCCGTCGAGGAGGGCTGCGTCGCTGGCTTCGACGCGCGCCATCGAGACGGTGCCGCGCGTCGGGAGCTGGGCGAGGGCGCGCACCGCGT
>APMI01034102.1_pt1 | contig 10365 bp, 9 predicted proteins | sample 667938 | NCBI WGS metagenome assembly APMI01 (sample SAMN01084076, study PRJNA167559) | wastewater metagenome | biome: Wastewater | place: Denmark: Ejby Moelle, Odense | collected 2011-11-28
ATCTACACCGACGAATACGGCCGCGTGCGCGTGCAGTTTCATTGGGACCGCGAGGGCGGCTACAACGAGAAGAGTTCCTGCTGGCTGCGGGTCGCCACCGCCTGGGCGGGGGCGAACTTCGGCATGACCAGCATTCCGCGCATCGGCACCGAAGTCATCGTGCAATGCCTCGATGGCAACCCCGATCGGCCGCTGATCACCGGCATGGTGCCCAACGCCGAAACGATGCCGCCCTGGAGTCTTCCCGCCAACAAGACGCAAAGCGGCATCCTCACGCGCTCCACGCCGAAAGGCTCCTACGAGAACGCCAACGCGATCCGCTTCGAAGACAAGAAGGGCTCGGAAGAGCTTTGGCTGCACGCCGAAAAAGACCAGCGCATCGAAGTCGAACACGACGAGTCCCACTGGGTCGGTCATGACCGAGCCAAGACCATCGACAACAATGAAACGGTGCACGTTAAACACGACCGCACCGAGACCGTCGACAACAACGAAACCATCACCGTCCACGGCAACCGCACCGAACGCGTCGATCACAATGAAACGATCTCGATCGGCGACAACCGCACCGAGGATGTGGGGCAGAACGAGACCACCAGCATTGGCGCCAACCAATCGGTTTCAGTAGGTCAGTGCAAGACCGAAACGGTCGCGATTGCCAAAGCGCTCACCGTGGGTGCAGGCTATGCGGTGACGGTCGGTGGCGCGATGAACACCGCAGTCGGCTTGGCTCAGCTTGAACAGGTCGGGCTCTCGAAGAGCACTACCGTCGGCAAGAAATACAGCATCAACGCCGGAGACGAACTGGAGATCACGGTCGGGCAGGCCAGCCTGGTCATGAAATCCGACGGCACCGTGCTCATCAACGGTACGCGTTTTGATTTCAGCGCCAGCGGTGCGGTTCAGATCAACGGCAAAGACGTAGACATCAACTGAGGCTGCCATGGAATTTCGCAACCTCACGCCATTCGATGCGCTCTGCTTTGCCTCGCTCGATGCCCAAGATACGCCGCACCGAACCATCGTGATGCGGGTGGGCTACCGCATCACGCTCGACGCACAGGGCGCAACCGTGCTCACTCCGATGGATGAGGATGCGGTACCGCTCTGCATCCAGGACGAATGCTTCGAGGCGCTCAACACCAGCAGTCCGCGCCAGGAAAGCGACCTGGCGCCGTACAAACCGGCTTGCGACATCATTGTGATCGGCAGTGCCCATACGCCGCAGGACCACCCGCAGCCCCAGGTGCGCGTCAATTGCCGGATTCAGCGCCCGGATGGCGCGATGCCTATTCCTGAGCGACCGCGCGGGCTCAACCCCTTGATGGCTCCCTCAACCGAAGCGCTTGATGCCTGGAAGGATGCCAAGCAACGCGCCCAACGGACGCCCAAACCCGGCGAGGTGCTGCTCGACAAAACCCTGATCGTGACTGGCGAGCGATCCTTTCGGCGCCTGCCCTGGCCTCTTGCCCCGCTCGGCAAACTCGTGCAGATCCTGAGCTTGGGCGTCATGAAGCCCACGCCGTGGCGTCTGACCGCTCCGAAACCCTTCACCACCTTGCCGCTGCGGTACGAATACGCCTGGGGCGGCCAGAGCCGGATCAACGCCGGCGAGGCAGCAGCCAAGCGCGTCCCGAAGAATGCGCGCCTGACGCCGACGCAGCGCGCCGAGCATCCGGATGCCCAGGCGCCCGAGACTCAACAGGCCATTGCGCACGACGCGTGTGAGTACAACCCACTCGGGCGTGGTGCCGTCAGCAGCTGGTGGTTGAAAGCCACACGCACGCGCAGCGTACCCGCACCACGGATTGAACGGCCAAGCGCACGGGTGAGCGCCAGAGACTTCTGGCGGCACGCACAGAAGCCTAGCGAGACACCTCCCACCGCATGCCAGCCTGCAGGCTTCGGCGCCCTGGCCCGGCCTTGGCAACCGCGCCGCGCGCTCGCTGGCACCTACGATCAGCACTGGCTCGACACACGCCACCCCAACCTGCCCGAGGATTTTGACTTTGGCTACTGGAACTGCGCCCCCGACGATCAGCAAGTGCCCTATCTCGTGGGGGACGAACAGCTCAGCTTCACCAACATTTCTGCTGCCGACACACCGGGCGTGCAGCGCGATCAGAACGGCAACAGCGTGCTGCGCTGCGCGCTGCCGCGGCACCGTGCTTTCGTGCTGACGCGCTGGCACGACGGCCTCTTGCTGCCGCTGCCCATGCGCATCGACACGCTCATCGCCGACCTCGATGCCCAGCGCATTGATCTGGTCTGGCGCCTGGTCTTACCAGAGTCCTTGCCGATTCGGGTCGCAGAAACCCGCTACGAGGTCAATCCGCAAGCCCCCCTGGTGCGCATGGCCAAACCCCGCACAGAGGAACGCGTTCATGGCTGATCAAGTCATCGCGCGCAAAGATACGCAATGGTTGGTCGTGAGCCTCGCGCCCGACGTGTGCAAAACACCGATCGGCAACAGCACTCCTCCGATTCCCTATCCGGTAATCGCCAAGCTGGGTGACGCCGTGGCGGTGGTACCCAATGTGCGAGCCAATGGGGCACCGCTGGTGGTCTTTGACCAAAGCAAAGTGCCCAGCACGATCGGGGACGCCGCAGGCGTGGCCAAGGGCATCAAGAGCGGTACGGTAGGCGGCACCTGTTACCCGAAGGCCCACTCCGGCACGGTGCGAGCCAAAGGTAAGCCGATTCTGCGTCATGAGGACGAATTCTGGATGAACGGCTCATGAGCAAGGGCAACACCGTCGGCAAGATCGTTGGCACACCCAGTGCGCCCAAGATCCCTGCGGCAGAGGCCAATCCACCGGTCAAGGCTGAAACCGCGGCAGAAGCCGGCACCGGCGCACAGATTATGGACGGCGTTCAGCTCGGGCTGGATGTCGTAGGACTGATCCCCGGTGTGGGCGAAATCGCAGACCTGGCCAACGCGGGCATCAGTGCCGCGCGCGGCGACTGGATTGGGGCGAGCCTTTCGCTCGCCTCGGCCATTCCGTTCGCCGGCTGGGGCGCCTCGGGAGGGGCGCCTCGGCCGCCAAGGCAGGCCGGCGCGGTGCGAAAATGGCGGCAGAGGCCGGCGCCAAAGCGACCAAAGAAGCCGCCGATCGCGCAGCGAAGGAAGCAGCCGAGAAGGCTGCAAAAGAAGCCGCGGAGAAGGCGGAGAAGGAAGCGGCGGAGAAGGCGGGCAAAGGCAAGGATGGGGGGAAGGTCAAAGCCCAGCGAATGAAGGAGCACCAGGTCAAGTGCTTCAAGAAGAACTCAAAAGGCGACCCAGCCGAATATGATCGGCAACTCCTTGATCAGGAGCGCGGCCTCAATAAGTTGAGTATCAAGGAGTACCTGGAAGGTCGGGCGAAGTACCAAGAGATTGGGCGGCATGGGACCGGGGCGGCACAGCAGAGGGCCAGAGCTGAGTACAGCAAGGAACTGACTGAGAGGTTCAAGAAACAACTCAACAAGCAAGGTGTTCTGGGATCGGAGGCCCAGCAACAAGCAGCAGCAATGGCTACCGACCGAATGAAGACTCTGGCTGCCCTGCATAACCCCGATATGATTGCTGGCGGCAAAGACGTGGTGACTTCAATGGGAGATAAGGGCGTCAACTCATCCATCGGCTCACAGTGGAAAGATCGTGTAGGTGAACTCGACAAGGCCGCCAAGGAAGTCCCGGCACATGAGCGTGGCGACACGAAGATGAATGCCAAGCTGAAGCGCTGCAAATAGCAAAAGGAGACGTGCGCATGGATCAATTCATGGAGAACTTTCTAGAGTACGAAGGTTTTGGACCGCCCATAGCGCGGCGTGACGTACCGCCAGAGAAAATCGCCAAGTTCCGCGGCAAGCTGCCTGACAAGCTCCTGGAGTACTGGCAAGAGTACGGTTGGTGCGGCTATGCAAAGGGTTTGTTCTGGACAGTGGATCCAGACGAATGGGAAGAGGTGCTGGATGACTGGATTGGGGATACGCCGTTCATGGAACGGGATGCCTACTACGTCATCGCGCGGTCGGCTTTTGGAAAGCTGGTTTTATGGGGTACCAACAGTGGACAGTCCTTAAGGATCAACGCACCCGACGGGCTTGCCTTCCCTGCTTTCGATCTGGAAGAGTTCAAAGAAGACGGTCCGGACCTAACCTTACAGCTGTTTTTCAGCAGCACCTCTCGCGATACCTACGATGTCACCGATAGCGACGATCAGCCACTGTTCGAGCGCGCTTTAGCCACACTCGGCCCCCTTGACCACGACACCATGTACGGCTTCGTGCCCGCGCTGGCCCTTGGCGGTGAGCCCTCGCTGAACCGGCTGCAAAAGCTCAACGCTCATATACACCTGAGCATCCTTTCGCAAGTTACCGAGTTGCAAGTCATGGCCGACGTGGCGCAGATGGCTAAAGGCTGAGACAGGTCATGCGCCCCGGCTCGCCAGGCGGGCCGGCTGCTGCGCAAATGACGTCAAACATCGTGACACCGGAACTTCACCAATGGATGTCACGCAAATATTCCGCCTTGAACCCTATGTCGGTGTCGAGGCCGTTAAGTTTGGTATGTCACCGGATGAGGTCGAAGGCCTTTGGGGGGCACCTGATCGAACCAGTTCGAATGCCCTAAAGGAGCGAGTCGAATACAGAAGCGGTGTATCGGCGACTTATTCAAAGGAGAATGCCCTAGTGGAGCTGGGGTTTCCGCGGACATGCACCAATCGCTCTGTGCGTGGTGTTGCCGTGTTCTCCCCCCCAAAGATAGACCGCTTGAAGGAGCTCCTGCTTCTCGACAGTCAAGTCTACGAGGATGTGGGGATGCTTGTGTTCAGGAGTCTTGCCATCTCTGCATCCGGGTATTTTCATCAGGACGACTCGGATCTTGCAATTGCCGCTTTTGCATCCGGACGATGGGACGAGGATTTTGATGAAATGGCGGTTGAATCGCCCCGGACTCCTTAGACACATTCTTGCCGCTCACAGCGGCCTGATTCTTTTTTATGCTCAGCCCGTAGCGGTGCGCGATCGACGCGCTGCCAATTAGCGCTTGCCGCTTCGCAGCGCCACTCAAGCAATTCTTGGGATGAGGCGGACCAGCGGTCGGGGCACCGCTAGACCCCATCGACACCATAAACCCCGCCAATCGCAAGCACTTCGTCCTCACCCTGCAGGCGCGCCGCCATGAGGCGAGCGACGCAGAAGATGCGCGGAACCGGTACTCGGGTTCGGATCACGCTATCGCCGAACTCCTCGGCGCGTTCGCGCTGGAAGGTGAAGGAATTGACGTTGTTGAGCAGCACGAGCGACTGGCCGTCGTGCTCACCAAGAATCTCATGTGCTTCCCAGCGGTTGAGGCCGCGGAATAGCGTGAAATGGCTCGTATCCGGAAAGCGCCGTTTGAGTTCGTACTGGGTCCAGGTGTAGACGAGATCCAACTGCGCTTCGAGCGCGTTGGTGTTGTACAGCCCGGTTGCGCGCTGTTCGAGGTACAGGCGATAGGGTTCGCCGGAAAAATCTCGAATCGGCGCGCGATGATGACGCGGCAACAGGCCGAAGCGGGACTCGACCCACGCCTTGAGTACAGCGCCCTCCACGCTGTCTGAGTTGAAGTGCCAGCCGCGGATCAGCTTCAGGTAATTGAGCCTGCCGCGCCGCTTCGATACGCCTTGCGAATAGCCTGCGTCTTCCAGCGCATCAAGCCTGAAACTCACGCTCATATAGTCGTAGAAGCGCTGCAGGCGAACATCCTCTGAGGGTTCTGCATCGAGCAGCGCAAAGAAGTCGCGGTGCAACTCCAACACGCCGTCGAGCACCAGTGCAGAGGGATGCTGCTGATAGGTGTAGCTGCCCAAGATTACCGCTGGCAGATTGCAGCGGTTGATCGATAGGCGCGCCCAAGGCGGCAGCGTCGGATTGTCGTAAGCCTTGTCGCCATCCCTACACAGTGCCGGTGCTTTGTCGCATGCCGCACTGCCATTCGTAGCACCATCAACCACGTTTTCTCCTTGTTTTTCAAACGCTTGAAGCGCTTTCGACGGGTCTGGCACGCGCATTGCGATTTTGAGTGCGAGACGTCAGTGCGGTGATTGCCCGATTTCACGCAACTCATGTGCCTGACCCGAAAAACGTTTCCCTCAAGGAGAAGCACCATGGCAAAGCTTCGTCAATGCGCGATTTACGGCAAGGGCGGCATCGGCAAGTCGACCACCACGCAGAACCTCGTCGCCGCTCTGGCCGAGGCCGGCAAGAAGGTGATGATCGTCGGCTGCGACCCGAAAGCCGACTCCACCCGCCTGATCCTGCACGCCAAGATGCAGAACACCGTGATGCAACTGGCCGCTGACGCGGGGTCTGTCGAAGACCTCGAACTGGAAGACGTGCTGCAGATCGGCTTCAAGGGCATCAAATGCGCCGAGTCGGGCGGCCCCGAACCCGGTGTTGGTTGTGCTGGCCGTGGCGTGATCACCGCGATCAACTTCCTCGAAGAAGAAGGTGCTTACTCCGACGACCTCGACTTCGTGTTCTACGACGTTCTGGGCGACGTGGTGTGTGGCGGTTTCGCGATGCCGATCCGCGAAGGCAAGGCGCAGGAAATCTACATTGTCGTGTCGGGCGAGATGATGGCGATGTACGCCGCCAACAACATCTCGAAGGGCATCGTGAAGTACGCCAATTCGGGCGGCGTTCGCCTTGCCGGCCTGATCTGCAACAGCCGCAAGACCGATCGCGAAGACGAACTGATCATCGCGCTGGCGGAGAAGATCGGCACCCAGATGATCCATTTCGTGCCGCGCGACAACGTTGTGCAGCACGCCGAGATCCGCCGCATGACGGTCATCGAATACGACCCGACCGCCAAGCAGGCTGACGAGTACCGCGAACTCGCACGCAAGATCGTCGAGAACAAGAAGTTCGTGATCCCCAATCCGCTCGAAATGGAAGAGCTGGAAGAACTGCTGATGGAGTTCGGGATCATGGAAGTGGAAGACGAGAAGATCGTCGGCAAGACCGCCGCCGAACTCGCAGTCTGATTCAGCCACTCACGATCCAGCGATTGAACCAGTGCGCCGTGTCCGGCTAGGGGCCGGCGCAGGGAGAACGTAATGACTGAACTGACCCGCGAAGCGGCCCAGGCCCTCATTGAAGAGGTGCTTGAGGTCTACCCCGAGAAGGCCAAGAAGGACCGCGCCAAACACTTGATGGTGAACGACAAGACCATCGAGCAATCGAAGAAGTGCATCACGTCGAACCGCAAGTCGGTGCCGGGCGTGATGACCCAGCGCGGCTGCGCCTACGCTGGTTCGAAAGGTGTGGTGTGGGGCCCGATCAAGGACATCATCGACATCTCGCACGGCCCGGTGGGCTGTGGCGCCTACTCGCGCGGCGGCCGCCGCAACTACTACGCCGGCACCTCGGGCGTGGATTCCTTCTGCGACATCAACTTCACCTCCGACTTTCAGGAGAAGGACATCGTCTTCGGCGGCGACAAGAAACTCGCCAAGCTGATCGATGAACTCGAAGGCCTCTTCCCGCTGTCGAAGGGCATCTCGGTGCAGTCCGAATGCCCGGTCGGCCTGATCGGTGACGACATCGAGGCGGTGTCGAAGAAAAAGTCGGCCGAGATCGGCAAGACGATCATCCCGGTGCGCTGCGAAGGCTTCCGCGGTGTATCGCAATCGCTGGGTCACCACATCGCGAACGACGCGGTGCGCGACTGGATCATCTCTAACCGCGACGATCAGGCGTTCGAGAGCACGCCTTACGACGTAGCGATCCTGGGTGACTACAACATCGGCGGCGACGCGTGGGCCTCGCGCATCCTGCTCGAAGAGATGGGCTTGCGGGTCGTCGCCCAGTGGTCGGGTGACGGCACCCTGGCGGAAATGGAAAACACGCCGAAGGTGAAGCTGAACCTGCTCCACTGCTACCGCTCGATGAACTACATCGCGCGGCACATGGAAGAGAAGTACGGGATCCCCTGGCTCGAATACAACTTCTTCGGTCCGAGCAAGATCGCCGAGAGTCTGCGTGACATCGCATCGCACTTCGACGACACGATCAAGGAAGGCGCCGAGCGCGTCATCGCCAAGTACACGCCGGCGATGAACGCGATCATCGCGAAGTACAAGCCGCGGCTGCAAGGCAAAAAGGTGATGCTTTACGTCGGCGGCCTGCGTCCGCGCCACACCATCGGTGCCTACGAAGATCTTGGCATGGAGGTGATCGGCGCCGGTTACGAGTTCGCGCACAACGATGACTACGACCGCACGATGAAAGAGATGAAGGACGCCACCCTCATCTACGACGACGTGACCGGCTACGAGTTCGAAGAGTTCGTCCGCAAGCTCAAGCCCGATCTGATCGGCTCCGGCATCAAGGAGAAGTACGCCTTCCACAAGATGGGCGTGCCTTTCCGCCAGCTCCACTCCTGGGACTACTCCGGCCCCTATCACGGTTTCGATGGTTTCGCGGTCTTTGCCCGCGATATGGACATGACCGTGAATAACCCCTGCTGGGGAATGCTCAAGGCGCCTTGGCTCAAGGAAGAAACCAGCGCTGACGATCTCAAGGCCGCCTGAGCTCACGCGCTTGCCGTACTGCGGAATCCGGGGGGCTCCCCTGCCCCGGATTCCGGTCCGCAACGCCTAGCCGCCCGCCCCAAGGAAAGTCCGTGTGAGCACGTGTGGCTAGCGCCACACGGCCGATCAAACTTCGCCCGCGTCCACAGCTAGTTGGCCGGGCAAGGAGATGCAAGATGCAAACCGTCGAAGATACCAAACCGTGTTTCCCGCTCTTCAACGAGCCGGAGTATCGCGAGCTCATCAAGAACAAGCGCGAGACCTTTGAAGAGACCGTCTCGAAAGAGAAGATCGCCGAGACCTTTGCCTGGACGACCACCCAGGAATACCAGGATCTCAATTTCAAGCGCGAAGCGCTGACGATCAACCCGGCCAAGGTCTGCCAGCCGCTCGGCGGCGCCCTGTGCGGCATGGGCTTCGAGAAGACCATGGTCTACATCCATGGCTCGCAAGGCTGCGTCGCTTACTTCCGCACCTACTTCAACCGCCATTTCAAAGAGCCGATTGCCTTCATCGCTGATTCGATGACTGAAGACGCGGCGGTGTTCGGTGGCCAGAAGAATGTGCACGAAGGCCTGCAAAACGCGACCAAACTGTACGACGCGAAGATGATCGCGGTGTGCACCACCTGTATCGCGGAAGTCATCGGCGACGACCTCGGCGCCTTCATCGGCAACGCGCGCAAGGAAGGCCACGTCGAGAAGGACTTCCCGATCCCCTACGCGAACACCCCCTCCTTCGTCGGATCGCACATCACCGGCTGGGACAACATGTTCGAAGGCATCGTCAGCTACTTCACGCAAGCAACGATGGACGGCAAGGTGGTTGGCAGCAACAAGAAGATCAACATCGTTCCGGGCTTCGAGACCTACCTGGGCAACTACCGCGTCATCAAGCGGATGCTCAAGGAGATGGATGTCGACTTCACCTACCTGTGTGATCCCGAGGAGGTGCTCGACACCGCTGCCAACGGCGAATATCAGATGTACGCCGGCGGCACGACGATCGACGAGGTGAAGGACGCACCGAATGCGATCACCACACTGATGCTGCAACCGACTTCGCTCGAGAAGAGCAAGAAGTTCATCGAGTCGACCTGGAACCACGAAGTGCCGAAGCTCAACATCCCGATGGGTGTGGAGTGGACTGACGAATTCCTGATGAAGGTGTCCGAAGTCACCGGCAAGCCGATCCCCGAATCGCTGCTCAAGGAGCGCGGTCGCCTGGTCGACATGATGACCGACTCGCACGCCTGGCTGCACGGCAAGAAGATGGCGCTGTTCGGCGACCCCGACTTCCTGCTGGGGCTCACCAAGGTGATGCTGGAACTGGGCATCGAACCGACGCACATCGTCTGCAACAACAGCAACAAGCGTTGGGAAAAGGCGATGAAGAAGCTGCTCGAATCCTCGCCCTACGGTGTGCACGCCAAGCTGTATCCGGGCTGCGACCTGTGGCACATGCGCAGCCTGTGCTTCACCGACAAGCCGGACTTCATCGTCGGCAGCACCTACGGCAAGACGATCCAGCGCGACACGCTCTACAAGGGGCCGGAGTTCGAAGTGCCGCTGATCCGCCTGGGCTTTCCGATCTTCGATCGCCACCACCTGCACCGCATGACCACGCTGGGCTACGAGGGCGGCATGTATCTCGTTACCACGCTGACCAATGCAGTACTGGAACGGCTGGACGAGAAGACCAAGTTCATGAACGACACCGACTACAACTTCGACATCGTTCGCTGAACCCAGCACAGCCGAGCACGGCGTGCCTATGCGCGGTTTTCTCCGCCACGGGAGGC